>Ga0209221_1000070_pt1 | contig 61257 bp, 56 predicted proteins | sample BlaSpr_A8_Ref_O2_FD_187989 | JGI IMG/M metagenome (GOLD analysis project Ga0209221, IMG submission 187989) | Forest soil microbial communities from Thunder Bay, Ontario, Canada - Black Spruce, Ontario site 2_A8_Ref_O2 (SPAdes) (version 2) | ecosystem: Environmental > Terrestrial > Soil > Boreal...
CGGCGTTCGGTCTCCGGCGCTACTTCTTGCTCAAGGTATTGGCGGAGACGCGCAAGCTCTTCATCAATTCGCCGACCGAATTCCTCAAATCTATCCATCGTTCCCTCCATCGTGCGATACGAACTGGTTCAGATCAAGAATAGCGGTTTTTCTCGACACAAAGACAATCAATATCGGTCTCATCGGCGAAGTACACTTGCTAGTTTCCGATTAGCGACTACTCAGGCCCTGACTGGCGGGTAGGATTCTAGTCTTCCTTCTTGTGGTATGCTCTCGTCAGTTATCGCTGAAGATATCTTATTGCTAGGTGAACAAAAATGTGGATTCGACGGCTCACGTTTACAGGGTTCGTTGCATTACTTTGCGCTGTGAGTGCTTTCCCCACCGACCACGTCGTCGTCAATCTCTACGTAACTACCGCCAGCCAGGACAGCCCTGTTCAAATCGTAGGTTTCAAGTTGCCTGGCGCTGTGGCCGGCGAAGCACAAAGCGAAATTGTCGGACGGGTACCATTGTGCCGATGGTGTCCGAAAGTTCTGTTACACAACGCCACGGCAAAGCAGGTCACGACGATTCAGCTTCAAGGTGTGATGGGAGACCCGAATCGCTCTGTCGGAGACAAAGGTGGAGCATCGGGAGGAGTGGCGATATTTGCGGAGTCTCGACTAGCCCGTCCCTCACCCTATGTAATTTCGCCAAACGCAGATGCGGAATTTGGCGACAGCGTACTCTGGCCGTTTAATCTGGCACTCGCAGGCGCGAACGTTGTGGGCTCTAACTGTTTACACGTTGCAGTGGTCGTCTGGAGCGTGAAGTTCTCGGACGGAACCGATTGGGTAAACACCTACGAACAAGAGCATTCGTCGTGGAATGATTCTCTGCGGCAAAAAGGCGTGAGTTCGTGCAAGGACTTATCGGCGGTGGACCTGAAGAAGCTCCACAGCGGAACCGCTTCCATTGAAGCTCCTTCTCGACAAGATTCCGGAATAACACGATCTTATTCAGCAACATGCCGCGTGGGCGCGATTGGCGACGAGTTACGACTGGAGCATTGCTCCTGGTAATCGCGCTTACCGGAAACTGGCATATTCAGTGCATTCCCTTTAAACAGACAGCTCAACCTCCGGCGTGCTAGCTTGATCCAAGGACTGGGACAAAAGAGATTCCCGGACCTTGTGCCGAAAGCATATCGGAGAAGAAGAATGTCTTCATCACCGGCAGGGAATCACGCGGGCTCGGGCGCGCCGAGTCACCAACCTGCGATCGCTGAGCCTACGTTCGCCGAACGAGCGCGAACTCTGGTCTATCTAGGACGAGTCGGGAGTCTCTCGACAGTTTCACGTAAACAGCCGGGCTATCCCTTCGGATCCGTGATGCCTTACGGATTGGACGAGAACGCGAATCCTGTCTTTCTCATTAGTACGATGGCTATGCACACGCAAAATGTGCAGGCAGACCCGCGTTCCAGCCTGTTGGTGGCCCAACCCGATTCCATCGGCGATCCTTTGGGAGCGTCCAGGGTCACGTTGCTAGGAAATATTCTGCCCGTAGCTGAGCCGGAGGTTGCTGAAGCACGAAAACTCTACCTGGCACGCTATGCCAATAGCAAATACTGGGTAGACTTTGATGACTTTTCCTTTTACCAGATGGACGTGGTGGACGTTTACTACGTGGGTGGATTTGGGGTGATGGGCTGGGTCGCTGCCTCGGAATACTACAGCGCGCAACCCGACCCGCTGGCCGAGTCTGCCGCCGACATCATCCAGCACATGAATACCGATCATAGAGATGCGCTCGTCCTGCTTGCCCGGGCATTTGCTGGAATCGAGACCCAAGAAGTCTCGATGATTTCGGTAGACCGTCTCGGCTTTCACGTACGCTTGAAAACCAAAGATGGTACCCGCGGTACCCGCATTGCGTTCTTGCGGCAGGTGACTAATCCGGCGGAAGCCAGAAAAGTTCTGGTAGAAATGGTCGGGCAAGCCAGGCGAATATGAGCAACCGTGCGACGCTCCAATAACTGAAAAACGCAAAAATCCTGCAATTGGGATTCATTCCCAATCTTCGCTGGGAATAACGGTCCACTGACCATCTCAGGGAGCCGCGCTCGCCGGAACCGTACTGAGTAGCCGCTGATTAAGAAGGAAATGTATACGGTTATAAACGTGATTGCTACGGTATGCAATGACTCGCGCTGGAACTGCGTGGCGACGTGGAGATCGAAAGTTCCGCCTGCGTGCGCAGCCGCGTAGTCCGCGCCCGCGAAATCCAGGTGGGGCGCTACCGCAGCGAAAAATCAACCTACGCCCATTCGCAAATGCCTCGCAAGCTCATTCGCAAACACTGCGCCATAACCCCAGAAGGCGAAAAAATCCTCGAGACTGCCATCCAGCGCCTCGGCCTCTCTGCCCGCGCCCACGACCGCATCCTGAAAGTCTCGCGCACCACCGCCGACCTCGAAGGTGCCCCGTCGCTCGCCCCCAAACACCTCAGCGAAGCCATCCAGTACCGCACGCTCGACCGCACTTACTGGGCGTGACGCCGCCGAAACGCACCCGCGGAATTTGCCAGTCCGGCTGGTAGTTGCTTTGCGCGGATTCGCGGATCACACGCGATTGGCGTGCGAGTGATTTGGCTAGCAAGGATTTTTCGCGGGTTTCGGGTACTTCTCGCAGGCATGCGTCGCGAACTCCTTGTCGCGCTGCTGCGTGAATTGTGTTTTCATCTCGTCAATTGATGTGCCGCCGAGCGGCCCTGAAGGTTTGAACACCCATGCACATTCGCTGCATATCCACCCCTGAAAATTCTTAGTTTCGACCGGTACCAGCCTGCGACGTCTCGCCTCCATGGCCCCCTCTGGAATTGATGTGGCAATGCTTCCGCCAAACTCAACTCGCTTTGCGCACACGGCAAAGCCGGACGGAATGTTCGAGGCCCGAAGATTAACGAGAGAGCGAGGCTGCTGTCTGTGGGGTATCCAACACTGCTGCGGACTGCTATCGCGATCCGAGTTCGTCCTCGAACCGCCGAATCACGTCGTAACACTCGCAAGCGCATTTTTCCAGTTTCCTGCGGTTCACAATCTTCACTGCGCCGCGCACGTATTCCAGGATTCCCTTGTTCTGCAGCACGGACGCCGCCAGGCTCACCGTGGACCGATCGGTGCCCATCATCGTCGCTATGAAATCGTGGGTGATCGGAAGCAGTCCAGAACCCACTCGATCCTGCGTCATCAGCAGCCACCGCGAGAGACGCTGCTGTATATCGTGCAGCCGGTTGCACGCCGCAGTCTGCGCCACTTGCATCCCTTGCAGCCCTGTAAGCCTGTTCAACGTGACCTGAAGCTGCGGCGCCGACCGCAGAATGCGTTGCAGCGCGTTCCCCAATACTCGTGAGCCATCGCCGGCGATTTGGATTATTTCGCGCACGGAACTTCGGCTCAAACCGGCCGCCAATCCCGCTCCTACGTAGCCCTCATTGCCCACTACGCCCACTTCCACGGTGCGGCCATCTTTGGTCACCACCACTTGCGAAACCATTCCACGGTTCGGAAAATAAACGAATTCGATATTTTGTGTCGGCTCATGAAGACTTAGATGACTCGGCAGGTCGATATACGTCAAGTCCGCGCGCATCAGCTCGTATTCTTTGTCGGCCATGGCCAACAGCACTTTGTTCCTGACCGGCTTTCCGTCAACGCTGGTCCGCTCGTCCGCCGGTGCCACGCGAAAATTTTTCCCGCTCATTTTCATTCTGCAAGGCGCGAAGCGCCTTGCACTAATTGCGTCGAAGTTGACTTCCCTCGAAGGCAGAGTCAATTCAACCAGAAGAGGCGACTAACAATCTGTGCGAAACGGAACATCGTTCAACTTAAATGGGGAGCAAATCGCGTGGCTAAGCGATGCGCATTGCCCGGGGCTGCGATGCCGTCAACGCACCTGAGCGCGCAGGAATTTTGAGCGGGAACGAAATCTGTACTAAACTCCACCCGCGCGCCGCGCCTACATGGCTACGATCCCCAAAATTACTCCCGAACCTCGCTGGCCCGCCTTCGTCGCGATGCTCGCGGCGGGCGGCGTGTACTTCTCGCTGCCGGAGCGGCTCTCGGTGGGCCCTGGCTGGGGGTTGCTCGCCGTGATTGTGGTTTTGATGGTTCCCATCGCGGTGTCCAACCGTCGCGGCGACTTCCACATCACCAGGCCTCTGGTGGTGATCGCCAATGGCGCCATCACCGTGGGCATGATTACTTCTCTGGTCTGGCTGATCAAAGACATCCCGCAACATCGCGATCCGCCCATGGCTTTGCTGCGTGCCGCCATTGCCCTTTGGATTACCAATATCGTCGTCTTCGCGCTCTGGTACTGGAAATTCGACGCCGGCGGGCCTTCGCGACGCGACGTCCGAACCGAGCGTTTGAAAAGTTCCTTCCTTTTTCCGCAAATGTTGAACGAGGAAGGCCGCGATCCCAACTGGTCGCCGCAGTTCATGGACTATCTGTTTCTGGCGTTCAATACCAGCACTGCCTTTTCACCCACGGACACGGCCGTTCTTTCGCGTTGGGCCAAAGCAGGCACCATGTTGCAGTCGTTGATCTCGCTCGCGATCGTGGTGCTGCTGGCCGCGCGCGCTGTGAATATTTTCTAAATTCCACTCAGCTCGCACCCCGTCGGCTCCTTTCGCACCAGCCGCGCCAGGGAAAGTTTCACTGCGCAAAGTAACGTCGCGGTGTCTGTCCCAATTGCCGCCGGAACATTGCGATAAACGCGCTGGGGCTGCTATATCCCGCGTCCATAGCTGCTCCTGTCACTTTTTCTCCGGATGCCAGCAGTTGCATGGCGTGCAGCAGTCGCAGTTGCTGGCGCCATTGGCTGAAAGTCATTCTCGTTTCCGCCAGGAACAGTCGCTCGATCGTCCGCTTGCTCGCTCCGCAATCTTCGCAAAGCGCCGCCAGCGTCCTTTGCCTGCCGGGCTCGGAAAGCAACGCATGGGCGACGCGCATCGCCCGGCGATCGGTCGGTTGCGGCAACTGCAGCGGGATGGAATGCACGGCTTCCAATTGGTCGGCGATCATTTCGATGATGCGCCGCTGCACGGGTTCCTCCCGCCTCAATTTCGGGAACTTGCACGCGTGCAGAATCAGCTCCCGCAGCAGCGCTGATACGTTCATCACAAAACATTTCTCGGCCTCGGCACGCACCAGCTTGGGAGCGAAGTACAGCGTTCTCATGGAAACCGGCCCCAGGATCGCCACCGAGTGCGGCGTCTTCGCCGGAATCCACACGGCGCGCAGCGGCGGCACCACCCAAATACCCTGCTTCGTGCGCACAGTCATTACGCCGCTGGAAGCAAAAATCAATTGATCCTCAGGATGAAAATGCTCGGGGATCACATGCGCGCGCTGAAAATCGTACGCCAACGTGGCGAGCTGCGCCGTTTGGCGGCCCCGGCGATCCCACAAAAGGCTGTGGCACTTCTGCGACATTTGTTGTCAACATAGCGGGAGACAACACGGACTGCAAGTGTTACCTTCCACTCGCGCAGGAGCTTGAGGGAGGACGGAAATGTTGGCTTCCAGCAAAATCGTTGGCATTGTTCCCACACTAGATTCCAAGCGAGCCAGGGAATTTTACGAAGGCAAATTGGGATTTGAGTTTATCAGTGACGACCCGTTCGCGCTGGTGGTCCGCGCAGGCGACACCAAAATCCGCGTCTCCAAGGTTCCCAAGGATTTCACTCCCCTCCCGTTCACGATTCTGGGATGGGAAGTGCAAAATATCGAAGCAGTCGCCGCATGGCTCAAAGGCCGTGGCGTGACCTGCGAAAAATACCCGTTCGTGCAGGATCAGGAACTCGGCATCTGGACAGCTCCTGGCGGAGATAAAGTTGCCTGGTTCAAAGATCCCGACGGCAACGTGCTCTCGGTCGCCCAGCACGTCTTGAACACCTAGGCGAGGGTTTTGAATTTGTAACTGCCATCCCGCCCCGCAGTTGCGGGACGGGATGGGCGTCTTTGCCGTTGCATTTGAATTTGTAGCGGCCGCCTGCTTTTGCATTTCAGGCGGGCGTCGTTGACTCTGCCTTCGAATTTGCAGCGACGCACGTTAACGCACCAATGCTACCGCCCGCAACATGCAAGGAGGAGCCATGACCAAATCGCTGATCCTCGGAACGATCCTCGGTGGCCTGGCAGCCTTCGTATGGAGTTCCATTTCGTGGGAACTCATCGGCTGGCACGAAAAAACGATGGTTGCATTTCACAATGAGGATGAAGTCTCCGCCGTAATCGCCTCGCATGCCGGGCAAGACGGCACCTACCTCTTGCCCAGCATGCCGTCAACCGCCGGTATGACACCGGAACAGAAGAAAGCCACTCTCGACGCCGCGATGCAGAAAATTCAGGCCGGCCCCATCATGGTCGCAGCCGTCCGCCTCGGCGGTTTCGGCTCGTACACCCGCGGCCTGATCGTTCAACTGCTCAGCCTGATGGCCGCGGCATTTCTGCTCACGTGGTTGCTGCTGCAAACTTCAGGGCTGAGTTATGCGCGCAGGGTCGCGTTTCTCGCGGTAGTCGGCCTCGCCGCCAGCGTCATCGTTGACCTTCCCAACTGGAATTGGTGGGGCTTCTCCGGCGCCTACACCGCGGTAAATTTGGCCGATTCCATGCTCACCTGGCTAGTCGCAGGCCTGGTCATCGCCAAAGTCGCTAAGCCCTCCCAAGCCGCACAGGCGGCGACGACCTAATCGGCGCTGGTCGTCCAACCATATCTCGCGTCGCGGACATCGAACCTGCCGCAGCGCCAGCCAATCGACTCTAGACAAAGTCTCGCCGCGGCCCATCGCGGTCCCCGGAGTTCATTGACTTGCACTCCGGCGCTGTGATAACCATACTCGCGTTCTTTTAAAGGACTCTCCCCCGACCTCGGATGGCGGCCAAAACCCAGCGGATCGAAGTCATGCTTGAGACGCTTCTCGAGAGCGTGGACCTCGCGGAAAGCATTTCCATGCGCGTGGCCGAAGCCGCCGGCTTTCCCGAGGAGGAAGTCCACAAAATCGGCATGGCCGTCCGCGAAGGCGTGATCAACGCCTACAACTACGGCAACCAGCAGGATCGCCAGAAGAAGATCATGATGACCGTCGAGCTGCAGCCGGACAACATGATCGTCCGCGTGCTCGATCAGGGCAAAGGGTTCGAGCTGACCGAAATTCCCGATCCGCTGGCAGAAGAGAACCTGTTGCGCACTTCAGGGCGCGGCTTGTTCCTGATGCGCGCTTTCATGGACGATTTCAGGGTGGAACGCGGGCCCGAGGGCGGCGCCCACCTGATAATGGTCAAGAAACTGCCCCAGCCAGTTTCTGATAACGGCAAGCACAAACCAGAGTAGAATCAACAGACGAGGTACCCGTGGCTCTCCAAGGAACACGCCGCCAATTGGGCGACGTAACGATTGTGGATTTCAGCGGCAAGATTACGCTGGGCGAAGGCAGCGCCATGCTGCGCAATACAGTGCGCGAGCTGATCAATTCCGGCAATAAGAAAATCCTGCTCAGTCTGTACGACGTCGATTACATCGATAGCTCCGGCATCGGCGAGCTCGTCAGCGCCTACACCACGGTAAAGAACGCCAGCGGTGAGCTGAAGCTCCTGCATCTCACCAAACGCGTTCACGACATTCTGCAAATCACACGCCTCTTCACCGTATTCGATGTGCAGTCCGAAGAAGGCGCCGCGATCCGCAGCTTCAAGGCGTAGCGCCCCAGCTATCGCGCGGGCCGTTCCTCCGATTGCCGCATGGCGTCTTCGCCTTTATGCTAATATTTACGTTTACGAATTCGCTTGGGGTGCACACTTGGCGCAGCATCTTTCCCGCAGGGAACTGAAAAAGGACGAAGTTCGCGACACACTGGCGCAGGGCGCCGACGCCGTCCTATCCCACAAGCAGCTGACCCTCTATATCCTGCTGGCTGCAGTGGTCGTGGCTCTGGGCGTTTTCGGCTGGCAGACCTACACCGAACGCCAGACCGTAAAAGCCACCGCTGCCTACGATGATGCCATGAAGATCTTCCAGGCGCGCATTCGCACCGCCAGCGAGCCGGCGCAGCCGGGTGAAACCACCTACATTGACGAGAAGAATAAATATTCCGACGCTGCGCAGAAATTCGCCGCCGTCAACGCGAAATATGGCCACACCCGTCCCGGCCAGCTCGCCGCCTATTACGCCGCGTTGAGCGATGAGAAGCTCAACAAGAGTGATGAAGCGAAAAAATGGCTGCAGGGCTTGTCCGAAAGCGGCCTCGAGGATTTTGCCGCGATGGCGCGCTTCGAGCTGGCGCAGTTGAACGACCGCATGGGCCAGGGCGATGAAGCCATCAAACTTTATCAGCAATTAATTGCCAAGCCCGTCGTGCTCGTTCCGAAGCCGGTGGCGATGATGGCGCTCGCCGAACATTACGGCGCGAAAAATCCTGCGGAAGCCACCAAGCTTTACACCCAAATCAAGTCCGACTATCCCGATACGCCGATCGCCGAACAAGCTACCCAGGAAATGAATCTCCTGCCCGGCAAATCCTAATTCTCTGCCGCTTTAGTCTTTTGATTTTTTCTTCGCGCGCGATCCCACTCCGTTCCGCACACCGCACTCAAACGTGTCTCTGGGGGCGGGTCTCAGACCCGCCCCTACGTAACGGCAAATCCCGTGCCCTGTTTTGCTCTAGGCGCGAAACTTCAAGAGTCTTTGTGGGTCGTGGCTTTAGCCACGACCTGGTCCGTAAAAGATCCATGCAGCTTTAGCCGCTTGCGCTCCCTCTTTCAATCCCCGCTGAATATTTGCCTGATAGCAGCTAGAATGGGCTGAAAGCATGCTCGCATCCTACGCCATGGACGTGCGCCGCACTCGCGGCCGCCGCTTCCCGGAGCCGCAGCATCCCTATCGCAACGATTACGCCCGCGACCGCGACCGCGTCATCCACTCCCGCGCTTTCCGCCGCCTCGAAGCCAAGACGCAGGTCTTCACCACGCGCTACTCCGATCATTTCCGTAATCGCCTCACGCACACCCTCGAAGTCGCGCAAGTGGCCCGCACCGTTGCCGACGCTCTGCATTTAAATACCGACCTCGCCGAATCGCTCGCCCTGGCACACGATATCGGCCATCCGCCCTTCGGCCACGCCGGCGAAAAACAACTCGATCTGCGCATGCGCGCCTACGGCGAGCATTTTAATCACAATCTCCACGCGCTCTATATCCTCGAACACTTCGAGCAGAGTTATCTCGATTTCACCGGCCTGAATCTCACCTTCGAGGTTCGCGAAGGGATCATCAAGCACTCGCGCGATTATTCCCCGGCCGAATTTCCGCAGCTCACCGAATATCTGCTGGACCAGCGCCCGCCGCTCGAATCCCAGCTGATTGATTTCGTGGACGAGATCGCCTACAACACCGCCGACCTCGACGACGGTTTCGAGGCTCGCCTGATTGATTTCGAGCTGTTGCGCGCCGAAGTTTCCATTTTCAATTCAGCTTACGAAGACGTGGACCGCCACTACCCGCAGGGAAAGCAGAAGTTGAAATTCAACGAAACGCTGAAGCAAGTGCTCGATCTTCTCGCCACCGACCTGATCGAAACCACGCGAAGTCGCGCTGAAGATTCCGGAGTGCAGACTGTCGAAGACATCCGCCAGCATCCGCACCGTCTGGCCGGCTTCTCACCAGCCGTGGCCAAGCTGAACGGCGACTTGAAACGCTTCCTCTTCGCCCGGCTCTATTCGCAACCAACGATCATCGAAGACCGCGACCGCTCCGTAGCCGCGCTCGACGCGCTTTTCTCCTTTTATCTCGAGCATCCCGAGCATATGCCTCCGCAGCACGCTGAGCTCGCCTTGCGCCAGCCGCGCCACCGCGTCGTCTGCGATTACATCGCCGGCATGACCGACCATTTCCTGCTCCGTCAGTGCCATGATCTCCTCGGCATCCCCGCCTGAATCGCCCCCGCTCTATGGGGGCGATTCACCCTTCGATCCCGCTGCGCGGGATCGAAGGGGCGCATCCGTTGGCATCATTCCGCATCCAATCCTCGTAAGTTCAGGCGCTCACTCCAGCGTAAATTGGTCATTGTCCAATACGTGTCAGCTGGGCCATCTGCGTTTGCCGCTTCCTTGACAACCGAGTCACTGGACTTATAATTGAAATTGCTCTATAACCACGGGGAAAGCCAATGTTTCTGGATGTCAACGAACTCGCGCTGCGCAAGATACGCATCCGGAAGAGCTATACCCCCGGCACGCTCGATTTCCATTCCGGTGAATTCCACCAGGTCGAGCCGCTGGAGATTCGCGCCACCGCCGAGCTGGTCGAAGGCCAAATCCGCATCTACGGCAACCTGCACACCCGCGTCGAACTGATCTGCGCGCGCTGCCTGGATACCGTGGTCGAAGAAATCAGCCGCGATTTCGATCTCTTCTACCGCCCCATGACTTCCATGGCCGTGGACGAGGAATTTCACCTGAATTTGGACGATACCGAAGTCGCCTTCTTTGAAGGTGACGGCCTGTTCCTCGCCGATATTCTGGCGGAGCAGGTAAATTTAGCGCTCCCCATGAAGGTCATTTGCCGCAGCGATTGCCGCGGCCTTTGCCCGCATTGCGGCGCCAATCTGAATAACGAAGAATGCCGCTGCGAAAAGCATGCCTCCGACCCCCGGCTTGCCCCGCTGGCCCGTCTCAAGCAGGACTGGTTCAAAAAGCAATAAGACGCTACAATACCTTTTCCATTTCGGCCGCTCTTGTAGCGGCCTGTCAATTGAGGAGCTGGAATGCCCAATCCAAAACGTCGTCACTCGCATGCGCGCAAAAATAAGCGGCGTGCCCACGATTTCCTTACGCCCTTATCTTTGGCCGAATGCCCCAACTGCCACGAGAAAAAGCTGCCCCACAATGCGTGTCCCCATTGCGGCTTCTATAAGGGCCGGGAAGTGATTGACACCGCTGCCAAGACAGCCTAAGTTTTCATCGCCTACCTTTCGATTTGGTGCTCTCTGGGTGCCCATGGGTGTATAGATGACCACCATCGCCGTTGACGCTATGGGAGGCGACCATGCGCCGCGCGCCGAAGTCGAAGGCGCGATACTCGCCGCCCGTGAGCTAGGCGTCCGTATTCTACTGGTGGGCATTGAAGCCACCGTGCGCCAGGAACTCAGCCGCCACGGCCATCGCGGTCTGCCCATCGAGATCGTCAACGCGACCGACGTGATCACCATGAGCGATTCGCCTTCGCAGGCGTTTCGCCGCAAGAAAGAAAGCTCGGTGCACGTTGCCGCGCGCCTGGTTCGCGACGGCAAGGCCGAGGCTTTCGTCAGTGCCGGAAATACTGGCGCGGTCATGACCGTCGCCCGCTTCGTGCTGGGCACGCTCGCTGCCGTGGACCGTCCCGCGCTCGCGGCCGCTTTCCCGAACATGAAGGAAAAAGTCACTGTCATCCTCGACGTCGGCGCGAACGTTGATTCCAAGGCCGAGCAGATCGAGCAATTCGCAGTGATGGGCGAGATTTATTACCGCACGATCTGGGGAACCAAGCGGCCGCGCGTGGCTCTGCTTTCCATCGGCGAAGAAGAAATGAAAGGCAACGAGCTGACCCGCGAAGCCGCGGCGCGCTTGAAGCAGCTTTCGCTCAACTTCGTCGGCAACGTCGAAGGCCGCGACGTATTCCGCGGCGATGTGGACGTGATCGTCTGCGACGGCTTCATCGGCAACATCGCGCTGAAAATCAGCGAAGGATTGGTCGAGCACATTGGCGCCATGTTGAAAAAAGCCATCAAGAGCAGCCTCAAATCGCAAGTCGGCTACGTGCTCTCCAAAGACGCTTTCGACAGTTTCCGCAAGCGCACCGATTCCTCCGAATACGGCGGCGCGCCTCTTCTCGGCGTCCGCGGCATCACCATCATCGGCCACGGCCGTTCCAATGCTGTCGCTATCAAGAACGCCATTCGCGTCGCCAGCGAACTCTGCCGCTCGCGCTTCAACGAAAAAATCGAACAGGAGCTTTCCGCTGCCGCCGTTGCTGCTCGCGGCTGACCTTCGCGGAACCCCCAACCCTTCATGAGCAAACTCGCATTCCTTTTTCCCGGCCAGGCCTCGCAGTATTGCGGCATGGGCCGCGACCTCGCTGCAAATTTTCCGGAATCGAAAGCCGTGTTCGATGAGGCTGATGCCGCGCTCGCATTTTCCATCACCCAAACCTGTTTCGAGGGCACCGAAGAAGCGCTGAAGCTTACTGAAAACACCCAGCCGGGAATCCTCACGGTTTCCATTGCCGCGTATCGCGTGTTGGAAAAGCAGGGAATCGTTCCCGATTTCGTCGCCGGCCACAGCCTCGGTGAATACTCCGCGCTGGTGGCTGCCGGCGGTCTCGATTTTTCTGCGGCCGTGAAATTAGTGCGCGGGCGCGGAAAGTATATGCAGGAAGCCGTGCCTGCAGGCCAAGGCGCGATGGCCGCGATCCTGGGCCTTTCGCCGACGGAAGTTGCGGATATCTGCAAGAAAGCTGCGGAAAATGAAGTCGTCTCGCCCGCCAATTTGAATTCGCCAGAACAAACCGTCATTTCCGGCTCAGCCGCAGCCGTGAAGCGCGCCGTAGAAATCGCTACGCAGAGCGGCGCCAAGCGCGCCGTCATCCTCCCGGTTTCCGCGCCCTTTCACTGCGCGTTGATGATGCCCGCGCAGCAGCGCCTGGAGCGGGACCTGCGCGCCGCGAAATTCTGCGCGCTGAAAATTCCGCTCGTCACCAACGTGGACGCCCAAGCGATCACCACCGGCGACGAAGCACGCGACGCGCTCATCCGCCAGGTCACCGCCCCCGTCCGTTGGCTAGATTCCGTGCGCGAGATGATCGAATCCGGCGTCACTGTATTCGTCGAAGTCGGCCCCGGGAAAGTCCTGACCGGCCTGCTGCGCCAAATCGATCGCTCCGTCCGCGTCTTCAACGTAGAAGACTCCGCCAGCCTGCAATCCACAATGGAAAAACTAGCCCAAGCCCGCGCCGAAGTCCGCGAACCATAATTCGCTGTTTCGCCGTTCGTAGCGCCGGCGTCCCGCTGGCTCATTGCAGTTGATTTTGTAGCGGCCGCCTGCTTTTGGTTTTCAGGCGGGCGTCTTTGAATTTCGTGGCCGAACCGTAGGCTTCGCCCTCACCCAGTTGCCAGACCCATTCCTCATAAGGTAGTTTCAATTCCTATGTTCTCACTCCAAGACAAAGTCGCTCTCATCACCGGCGCCTCACAAGGCATCGGCCGCTCCACCGCACTCGCGCTCGCAGTCGCCGGCGCAAAAGTAGCCGTCGCCGCGCGCAACGCCGAAAAACTCGCAACACTCGTAACTGAAATCGAAGCTGCAGGCGGCACAGCCCTAGCCGTCCCCTTAGACGTAGCCGACCCCGCCCAGGTGAAAACCGCCGTCCAGCAAATTCTCGCGAAGTTCGGCAAGCTAGACATCCTGGTGAACAACGCCGCCATCACCCGTGACACTCTCGCCCTGCGCATGAAGCTCGAAGATTGGGACGCCGTACTGCGCACCAACCTCACCGGCGCGCATCTCTGTATCCAGCAAGCCCTCGGAGCAATGCTAAAGCAGCGCTCCGGCCGCATCATCAATATCACTTCGGTCGTCGCGCAAACCGGTAACGCGGGGCAATCCAACTACGTCGCCTCCAAAGCCGGCCTCATCGGCCTCACCCGCGCCATCGCCGTTGAAGTCGCCTCGCGCAGCATCACCGTCAACGCCGTCGCTCCTGGCTTCATTGACACGCCGATGACCGCGCCGCTCCCGCAGGAACTAAAGGACAAAATGAAATCCATGATCCCGCTAGGCCGCTTCGGCACAGAAGCCGACGTCGCCGCCGCGATCGTCTTCCTCGCCAGCGACGAAGCCGCCTACATCACCGGCCAAGTCCTCGACGTCAACGGCGGCCTCTACATGGGCTAGGGCCGTTTACATTTCGACCGGTGAATCATCACTGCGGCGCACATCCATAAGTCACCACTTTAATCCGCCACTCCCGCCGTCCACTAGAAGGCTGATATTCCTGTTTCCATTTCGCTCTCGTGTCGCGTGCCAGCTCTTCTTCACTCACCTGCGTGCAGCGGGAGCTCAACGACGCGCGAATCTCCTCCATCGAAGGGCCCGGCACCCAGTAATTCAGCCCGTCCACCACAACAACAGTTTGCTTCACAGGAGCGCCCGCCGAAATCCACTGCTGCGGCGTATAGATATTGGGCGCACGCAAGGAACCAGGCAGCAGCCCCGCGTAGTACTTGTTCGTCATGGGGTTTGTGGACGGCTATGAATAGGTCAGGTAGAAAAAGAACGAAGGATTATTGCCGATCACGATCCCGCCGTTGCCGGTAACTTCGGCGGCCTCTCGCGCCACCTGCTCCCACGGTTCAATCCAACGCGGCGCCGCGTAAAGTTTGCGCGAGAAAATCCCAAACCAGCCAATTGCGCCCGCCAGCAACAGCGCGCCCGCAAGCAAACGGCGAGCGGACGGCAGCGTCGCGGTCGCAAGTGTGGTCCCGATGGCAAGTATCAGCCACGGACTGATCATCATCAGCCGCTTGGTGGATCCAATCTGCAACAGGGTCATCGCCGCCAGCAGTGCCGCGAAGTAGAGCAAGAATCGCCGCGCCGGCGCCTCGGCGTAAACCAACACAATAAGCAACGCGCCCGCGATCGCCACTCCCGCCGCGATTGCCGGCACCCAGAACCACGGCGCCACCGACTCACTCACAAACAAACAGTAGAGATTGTAAACGCCCGTCGCGATCGCCGAGCCAACCGGCACGTGATCCGCGCCGACGCGAACTTCCGTCACCAGCGCCCGCATGATTGGTGCAGTCGCCAGCATCAGGAACGCGCCGGTTGCCAGCAATAACGGCCACGTCCGAACGCTCCACTTGAATCGCAATAAGACATCTACCCCCAGACAACCCAGCACAGCCCACCCGTAATAATTCGTATATACCAGCGCCAACGCGCACAGCACTACCGGCATCCAATTTCTTGGCGACGGATGTTCGACATATCTCAAATACGCGAGGGTCAGCAACGCCACCAGCATAAACGCGAAGGAATACCAGCCCGCCAGGCGCGCGAAGTGAAATCCATAGGGCCAGAGCAATAGCAAGATCAAAGTGTAAATTCTAGCGCGCTCCCCAGCCACTCGGCGCGCTGCCTAGCCCAGGAACCACGCGCCCAGCAGATAGAAAACAATCGAGGGGAGGCGCAGCAAATGGATGTTTCCGTCCGTCAGCCAGAGCCACTCATGCAGTATCAGGTCAGAGAGTGGCGGATGCGCGTGCTGCCTGCCGCCACTCAGAAACAATTTCATGGTTGCGAGCGCGGGAGTGGCCGCCACATCAAAATGGCAACCTCGTCGTCCACTGGCGTAAACCACCGGTTGCTGGCCATCAGAGTCGCGCCAAATGCCAGCAGCACGATGGCTATCCGGGTTTCAATTCCAAGGTACCGCAGAGACGAAAGCTTCGGCGCGAAGGGCTCAGTTTGGGTCGGAGCAGCGATCAAGTGGATGCGAATGCTACTGAGGATAAATAGGTCGGTCAAGTGTGGGAGTTACTTTCGCGATTTTGATTCGTTGCGGCTTCCACGCATTCCGGCGCGCTACTGGTATCATGTTAGTGGAACTATCTTTGACGTTTGGTTGAACAAAAAAGGAAAGAAAGCTAGCGGCTTAATAAACGTGCATCCGGCGAAAATGCATTCATATCAGGCAGCTTCGGGCGCAAACCCGCGGGCCTCGCTTTACGGCCGCGCGCGCCTGCTATGGCTCGCGTTAAGTCTTCTGCTTTGTGGCGTTCCGGCCCTGGCCCAGGCTCAGCATGGCCCTGCCGTCCCGCCACCACCGAGTGGATCGTCGGCCGCGCCAGAATCTGCGGCATCATCCCCCGAGCAGTGGAATCAGCAATCCACCCAACAGGCGATTCAACTTCCCAATCAGCAATCCGACCCGCAATTGCCGGGCAACATCAGCGGCGCAGTCGTTGATCCCTCCGGAGCGGCCGTCACCGGAGCACACGTAGTTCTCACGCGTGACGATAAGACCCCCAAACAAGAAGTCCTCTCCGGCGAGGACGGTCAATTCTCCTTCGTGAACGTTCCTCCCGGCCCGTTTCAGATCAGCGTCAACTCCGAACTCTTCACCACGCAGAAAATCGCGGCAACACTCCATCCCGGCGAAATTCTCGTTCTCCCGCAAATCGTCTTCGCTCTCGCTACAGAGGTCACCCAGGTTCAAGTGAACGTCCCGCGCATCGAAGTGGCCGAAGAGGAACTCAAAGTCGAGGAAAAGCAGCGCATCTTCGGCGTGATTCCCAATTTCTATGTCAGCTACAATCCCGACGCCGCGCCTCTCGCCTCAAAACAAAAGTTCGAGCTGGCCTGGCGCAGTACCATCGATCCAGTCAACTTTGCAATCACCGGAGTCGTCGCAGGAGTTCAGCAGGCTACTAACACTCCCAGCGGATACGGCCAAGGCGCGCAAGGCTACGGAAAACGCTACGGCGCTTCTTACGCCGACTTAGTCACCGGCACGTTCATCGGCGGCGCCATCCTTCCCTCGCTCCTGAAGCAAGACCCGCGCTATTTCTACAAAGGCACCGGCAGCGTCCGCTCGCGGGTTCTCTATGCCGTCGCCAATTCGGTGATCTGCAAAGGCGACAACGGCCACTGGCAGCCGAACTATTCAAGCATCCTCGGCAGCCTCGCCTCCGGCGGCATTTCCAACCTCTACTATCCCGCGCAGAATCGCAACGGCGCGGGTTTAACCTTCGAAAACGCCCTGATCGGCATCGGCGAAACCGCCGCCACCAACCTCCTTCAGGAATTCGTAGTCCGCAAACTCACCCCCAACCTCTCGCATCAACAACTCGCCACGCCGTAGCGCATCGGCAGCATCGTATCGGCAAGTAACTTTGCCGTTGAATTTGTAGCGGCCGCCTTTAGGCGGGCGCCTTTTCCTGAGGTTTTCTCTGCGCTCTCTGCGTTCCGGCCTCTGCGTCCTCTGCGTTAAGTCTTTGGGTTGTGCTCAACAACGCCGCAACCGACGCCGCCCCACCGCGTGTCAAAGGTTGACCCAGCATTAAGCCCCGCATAGAATGGCAAGGTTGTGCTGAAGGCGCTACCCCAGCCTGTCGTGGACCGGGGATTTCCAGACAGCCGATACCGGAGGAACAATCAGAATGGCCAGCGTCGAAGAACGCGTGAAAACAATTATCGTCGAGCAGCTCGGTGTGGATGAGGGCGAAGTTACTCCCACCGCCTCGTTTGTGGACGACTTGGGCGCCGATTCGCTCGATACCGTCGAGCTGGTAATGGCTTTTGAAGAAAATTTCGGCATTGAAATTCCAGATGAAGACGCCGAAAAAATCGCTACGGTTAAAGACGCCGTGGATTACATCGAGAAACACGCCAAGGGCAAGTAACGCGCTCGCCCGTCGTCCCATTCCGTACAGGAGAAGTTCCCTTTGAATCGTCGAGTTGTGGTTACGGGCGTTGGACTGGTTTGCGGCTGCGGCATTGGCACCGAGGAAGTCTGGCGCAATCTGCTGGCTGGCAAGAGCGGCATTCGCCCCATCACTCATTTTGACGCCACGGCTTTCGATTGCCGCATCGCCGGAGAAGTCCGCGATTTCGATCCCCTAAACTGGCTCGAGAAAAAAGAGCTGAAGAAAACCGGGCGCTTTATCCAGCTCGCCCTCGCCGCCGCCGATTTCGCCATGCAAATGTCCGGCCTGCAAGTCACGCCGGAAATCGCCGATTCCACCGGCGTCTATATCGGCTCCGGCATCGGCGGATTCGACGTCATCGAGCGCGAACATTCCAAGTTTCTCGCGGGCGGCCCTGGCAAAATCTCACCATTCTTTATTCCCGCCACCATCGTCAACCTCGCCGCCGGCCACGTTTCCATTCGTCACGGCGCGAAAGGCCCCAACTCCGCCACCGCCACTGCCTGCTCTGCATCAGCGCACGCCATCGGCGATGCCTTCAAAATTATTCAGCGCGGCGCAGCCGATGTGATGATCACCGGCGGCACCGAAGCCGCCATCACGCCCATGAGCGTCGGGGGATTCGCCGCCATGCGCGCCCTCTCCACGCGTAACGACGATCCCGAACACGCCAGCCGTCCGTTCGACGCCGACCGCGACGGCTTCATCGTCGGCGAAGGTTCCGGCATGGTGATTCTGGAAACTCTGGAATACGCGCAGCGCCGCGGCGCGAAAATTCTAGCCGAAATCGTCGGCTACGGAATGTCGGGCGACGCCTATCACATCACCCAGCCCGCCGAGCACGGCGACGGCGGGTATCGAGTCTCGATGGCCGCGCTGAAAGATGCCAACATTTCTCCCGACGACGTCAGCTACGTAAATGCGCATGGAACTTCCACGCCCATCGGTGACGCCATCGAAACCGAAGCGCTGAAGCGCGTTTTCGGCGCGCGCGCCAAAAAAGTTCCCATCAGCTCCACCAAATCCATGACCGGCCATCTGCTCGGCGGCGCTGGCGGCCTCGAAGCCGGAATCAGCGTGCTCGCATTGCGCGACCAGATCATGCCGCCCACCGTGAATTACGAAAAGCCTGACCCGGAGTGCGACCTGGATTACATTCCGAATCACGCGCGCAAAGCCGAAGTCACCTACGCGCTCTCGAATTCCTTCGGCTTCGGCGGTACCAACGCCTCTCTCCTCTTCAAGCGCTGGGTCGAGTGATGGTTTTGGTGGCACAACTTTCAGGCTGTGCTCTCCGATTTTCGTAGCGCCGACGTTCTCGGTTTTGCCGGTAGGGGCGCTGCTTGCCGCGCCCGCTTTTGACTTGTGTTTGTCGTTGCGTTTGAATTTGTAGCGGCCGCCTGCTTTTTCGTAGGCGGGCGTCTTTGAAGTTGCCATTGAGGTAGTAGCGCCCATCCCGCTTTGGGGGATCGGCGCCGTTGCCTTTACACAAGTGCATCGCGCCGCCCCGCGCGATTTGTCCCGTTGCTCCAAAAACCAAATTCTGATAGAAACTATCAGATTATTCGCACCGCCATTTTTCGGAGGCATTCTTGAAGATCGCAGTCTGCGTCAAACAAGTCCCCGCGAAAGACGCTCCTCTCGCCATCCTCGAAGGCAGCTCCTGGATTCGCGAATCGGACATCGGCTTCGAAACCAACGAGCCTGACACCTTCGCGCTCGAAGAAGCCCTGCGCCTGAAAGAAAAACACGGCGGCGAAGTCGTAGCCATCTCCATGGGCCCCGAGCGCGCCAAGCAAACCATCAAGGAAGCGCTAGCCAAAGGCGCCGACCGCGGCATCCATGTCTCCGACGCCAATTTCTTCAAACTCGATCCACTGGCGTCCGCGCGTTCTCTCGCCGCCGCAATCCAAGCCGAGAATTTCGATCTGATCCTCACCGGCCTGCAAAGTGACGATCAAGGTTTCGGCCAGACCGGCGTGCTGCTCGCCGAACTTCTCGGCCGCCCGCACGCCACCATCATCATGGCCATCGAAGTCGTAGAAAATCACATGAAGCTCAAGCGCGAACTGGAAGCCGGCTGGTTCCAGCATGTCGAATTACCGCTCCCCGCCGTGCTCTCCATTCAGTCTGGCATCAATAAGCCGCGCTACGCCACCCTGAAAGGCATCATGGCCGCCAAGAAAAAAGAAATCGTCACCGTGGATCGCGGCACGCTGAATGTGCCAGACGCGCCCACGCAAAAAGTCGAGCGCATCTACATGCCGCAAAAAACCAAGAAAACCGAATTCATCACCGGCCAGCCCAAGGAAATCGCCGCCAAGCTCGTGGAAAAATTGCGCCACGAAGCGCGCGTCCTTTGATGTTGGTAGCATAGGCCTGCCCGCCGAAGCAGGGCAATCGTGCCTGTGCGCTTTGTTTTTTTAGCGCCGGCGTCTCGCCGGCTGTGTCGGTTTTCCGGGTAGGGGCGCTGCTTGCTGCGCCCGCTTTTGACTTGCCGTTGTAGGGGCGCCTGCTTTTTCTTTTTAGGCGGGCGTCTTTGACGTCGCCTTTGAATTGGTAGCGGCCAGCTTTAGCTGGGCGCCTTGAACTTTCGGGCTTTGCTTTTAGTTGTCATCCCGAACCCGCGGAAGCGGGTGAGGGATCTGCTTTTTCTTTGCATTTCTCAAACACGGACGAAAAATGAAAATTCTTCTAATCACCGAACAACGCGAAGCCACCTGGAACAAAGTCAGTTTCGAAACTCTAGCCGCCGCCCAGCAAATCGTGCAGCACACGAAGGGTACTCTAACCGGCGTGGTAATCGGCAAAAGCGTCTCCGCGCTAGCCAACGATCTTGCCGCCTACCAACTCGACGAGGTCCTCGCCGTCGAACACGACCTCCTCGAGAAATACACTCCCGACGGCTTCGCGCTAGCTCTCCGCCAGGTAATCGAATCCACGAAGCCCGACCTGGTCCTGTTCCCCCACACCTATCAAGTCCGCGACTTCGCGCCCAAACTAGCCGCCTCGCTCCACAAAGGCATGATCGGCGACTGCATCGCCTACCGCTACGAAAACAACAAACTCATTTTCGTGCGCCAAATGTTTCAAGGCCGCACCTCCGCGGACGTCGTCTTCGTGGGTGAAGGCCCCTGGATCGCCTCCTTCCAAGCCAGCGCCTTTCGCGCCGACCTTGCCACCAAACATTCCAGCGGCACAGCGCCAGTGAAATCCGTAAGCGTGGACCTAAAACCAGAACAAATCCGCACCAAGCCACTCGATCTCTTCCGCGAAGCCAAGCAAGCCGTGGATCTCACGCAAGCTCCCATCCTCGTCTCCGTCGGCCGTGGCATCAAAGCTCCGGAAAATATTTCCATCGCGGAAAAACTCGCGAAGCTCATGGGCGGCGAAATCTGCGCCTCGCGCCCCATTTGCGACGAAGGCTGGCTCCCCATGGACCGCCAGATCGGCAGCTCCGGCCAGACCGTCGCGCCCAAACTTTATCTCGCGCTCGGCATTAGCGGCGCCATCCAGCACGTAGTCGGCATGAAAGGCGCCCGCACCATCGCCGCCATCAATAAAGATCAGAACGCGCCAATCTTCGAAGTAGCCGACTACGGCATCGTAGGCGACCTCTTCGAAATCGTCCCCGCGCTCATCGAAGAACTGGAAAAGCCGCACTAAGTCGGTAGCATAGGCCTGCCCGCCGCAGGCAGGCAATCTTGCCTGTGCACCTTTGGCTTTGTTTTTGACTTTGTGAATCGCGCTGCAGTGCGATTCATCCTGAGATCCCGCGGTGCGGGATCGAAGGGTCGCGGCCGCCTGCTTTTTCTTAGGCGGGCGTCTTTGACGTTGCCTTTGAATTTGTAGTAGCCATCCTGCTTTGCGGGGTGTGCGCGCTTGATTTTGTTTTTCTTCGCCGATTTCATCTCGCAACCTCATCCAAACCGTCGAACGCGCGAAACCTCACCAAGTTGAAGCTCGTCACACAGAAATCCGGCTGTCCAATTTCGCGACATCGCTTCCCGCGAACGGGCATTACGCCGCGCGCACCGCTCAGCAGTTTCCCGTAAATGACTGAATCCGATTCCCTTATCTTGCGCTCACGTTGGCATCGCACCTGCCAATACTATTCGGGCTTTATGTGCCAGGGAGGCTGCTGATGATCACACTAATGCAAGACCTCAAATTCGCCGTGCGCATGCTCGCAAAATCCCCGGCCTTCACCGCCGTCGCCGTCCTCACGCTCGCCCTTGCCATCGGCGCGAACACCGCGCTGTTCTCCCTCGTCAATGGCGTGCTGCTCAATCCACTACCGTACCCGCAGCCCGATCAGCTCATCACGCTCCACGAGAGCAAGCCGAATTTCAACACCGGCTCGATTTCTTATCCCAATTTCCTCGATTGGCAAAAAGACAATCGCACGCTCTCGGCGATGGCCGTCTCGCGCAGTTATTCTTTCAGCCTCACCGGTTTCGGCCCTGCCGAGCAAGCGCAAGCACAACTCGTCACTCCCGATTTCTTTCCGATTCTCGGCGTGAAACCAGTAACCGGCCGCACCTTCGTCAGGTCCGACGACCAGATCGGCGCCGCCCCCGTCGCGCTCATCAGCGCGGGCTTCTGGAAACGCAAATTTGGCTCGGCGCCCGATGTCGTCGGCAAGAGCCTCACGCTCGACGGCATGCACTACACCATCATCGGCGTCATCCCCGCGGATTTCGATCTCATGGTCGATTCGTTCAGCGCCAGTGAGATTTACGTTCCGGTCGTGCAGTGGAACAACAATCTGCTCTTCAATCGCGGTGCCGGCCTGGGTTTCCACGGCATCGGCCGCCTCAAACCCGGCGTCACCGTCGGCCAGGCCCGCGCCGATTTCGCGGCAATCACGCAGAATCTCGCCGACACGTACCCCGAAGTGAATAAGGGCATCGGCGCCGCCCTGATTCCTTTCAGGCAACGCATGTTGGGCGATGTGCAACCAATCCTGCTCGTGCTTTTCTGTGCCGTAGCGTTCGTGCTCCTGATCGCCTGCGCCAATATTGCAAATCTCCTGCTCGCGCGCTCCACCGCCCGCATGCGCGAATTCGCCGTCCGCGCCGCGCTAGGCGCCGGAAAATCGCGCCTGATTTGCCAGTTGCTCACCGAAAGCATTTTGCTTGGTGTACTGGGCGGCGCGCTCGGGCTGCTCCTCGCCAGTTGGGGTATGCGCGCAGCGTTGAACGCGCTGCCGGCCACTCTGCCGCGCGCCGGAGAAATTCACATTGACCTGCGCGTGCTGCTTTTCAGCGTCGCAGCCACGCTACTCGCCGGAATTCTTTTCGGTCTCGTCCCCGCGCTGAAAATCTCGCGCACCAATCTGCAAGACAGCCTGAAGGAAGGCGGCCGCGGCTCCAGCGGCTCACGCCAGCGCGCTCACGGCATTTTAGTAATAGTGGAGATGTCGCTCGCGCTGGTTCTGCTGATTGGCGCAGGCCTCGCGCTCCGCACTCTAGTCCAACTCTGGAATGTGGATCCCGGCTTCAATCCCCGCAACGTCCTGACCTTCGGCTTTTCTCTCTCGCCCGCAACTTTGCAGACCAGCCCCGCCGCGATTCGCGCTTCGTTCCGCGCGGCCGAGGCCGCCGTCACTTCCACGCCCGGTGTGCAGTCTGTCTCCATGAGCTGGGGCGCGTTCCCAATGAGCGGTGATGATGAATGGCTCTTCTGGCGCGACGGCCAACCCAAACCAACGACGCGCAACGAAATGAACTGGGTCATTGATTACGTCGTTGACCCCGACTACCTCAACATAATGCAAACTCCCCTCCGCACCGGCCGCTTCTTCACCGCGCGCGACGACGAGATGTCTCCGCCGGTAGTCGTGATTGACGACGTCTTCGCCCGGCAATATTTCGCGAATGAAGATCCCGTCGGCAAGCGCCTCTTCCTCGAAATCGGCCAAGGTAATATTCAAGCGGAAATCATCGGTGTCGTCGCCCACGTAAATCAGTGGGGACTCGATACCGACGGCACGGAGCGCCTTCGCGCCCAGCTATACTTTCCATTCATGCAGCTGCCCGATCCCATCATCGCGCTCGCGCCCATCGGCATGCGCATGGTCGCGCGCACTCGCGGCCCCGATGCAGGCGCCTTCGATTCCATTCGCCATTCCGTGCAGCAAGTAAACGGCGAACAAGTTGTTTACGGCGCGCAGACCATGCCGGAAGTCATCAGCGATTCCACCGCCAACCGCCGGTTTTCCGCGATTCTTCTGGGCGCCTTCGCCGCCGTAGCGCTCCTGCTTTCCGGCGTCGGTATCTACGGCGTAATCTCCTACCTCATCGGCCAGCGCACCCACGAGATCGGCATCCGCATGGCTCTGGGCGCGCAACAGGGTAAAGTACTGTTCCAGGTCCTACGTGAAGGCCTGAAGCTTGCCATCACAGGCGCCGCAATCGGCCTCGCAGCCGCATTCGCCCTCACGCGCCTGATGACCAGCTTGCTCTACGGTGTCAGCCCCACTGACCCGCTCACCTTCGCCGCCGTCGCGGTGTTGCTAGTCGCTGTAGCCCTGGCCGCATGCTACATTCCAGCCCGTCGCGCCGCCGCGCTAGACCCCATGGTCGCTCTGCGCCATGAGTGAATATCGCGCATTGGCGAGGCTGTGCAATCCGAGGTTAGGGGCGCTGCTTGTGAATCGCCTGCAGGGCGATTCATCCTGAGATTCGGCAGTGCCGAATCGAAGGGCTGCGCCCCAGCTTGCCACGATGTCAGCGCCGCGATGGGGCTGTTGGGTCGGTGCGCAGAGCGTCCTTCATACTGCGCGTGTAGAAATTTTCGCTCCGCGAGGAGGCCACCAATGAACTCAATCCTGCAAGACCTGAAATACTCCATGCGCACTCTGGCAAGATCTCCCGGCTTCACCGCGGTCGCCATCCTCACTCTCGCCCTCGGCATCGGCGCCAACACCGCAATTTTCAGCGTCGTCAACGCCGTCCTGCTCCGTCCCGTGCCATTCAAGAATCCCGCCCGCCTAGTGTGGTCCTGGGGCAGTTGCGCCCTCTGTGACCACGCTGCCGTTTCGCCGGCCGATTTTCTAGACTATCGCGCTCAGAACCACTCCTTCGAGCATTACGGTGCGATGGCCGTCGGTGATTCGCTTTTCAATCTGACGGGCAGCGACAAACCTATCCAGATTAAAGGCGCAATGGTCACCGCCGGGTTTTTTGAGGCTCTCGGCGTTCAACCCCGCTACGGCCGCGTGTTCAACGAATCCGACGAAAAACCCACAGATCCCGAAACCGTAATTCTCAGCCGCCACTTGTGGCTAGACCGCTTCGGCGGTGATCCTCAAGTAATCGGTAAATCCATTTCACTCGACGGCAAATCGCGCACGGTCGTCGGCGTCCTCTCTACAGACATCCCGATTCTCACGCAAGCCGATCTGTGGTTTCCCGCACCCTTCCTGAATAAAGGCATGCAGAGTCGCCGCTCCCATTTCCTCCGTCCCATCGGACTGCTCAAACCCGGCGTCACAATTTCTCAAGCGCAATCCGAACTCGACTCCATTGCCGCTCACCTCGCCACCCAATTTCCAGAAACGAACGCTGGCTTCGGCGTGAAGCTCGAACCTCTGCAGAACGTTCTCATCGGCAATGTGCGTCCCGCGTTCATCGTGCTTATCGGCGCCGTCGCTCTGGTCCTTCTGATTGCCTGCGCAAACATCGCCAGTCTTCTTTTCGCGCGCAACACCGTCCGCCAGCGTGAAATCGCCATTCGCACCGCGCTCGGTGCCGGGCGCGGCCGCCTGCTCCGCCAACTCCTAACGGAAAGTCTGGTCCTCGCGCTCGCTGGAGCCGCCGCCGGAATTTTTCTCGCCAGCGCCGGTGTGGAACTTTTGCAGCGCCTTGGTCCGCAGAGCCTTCCGCGTCTCGATGAAGTAAATGTCAACGGCGCGGTGCTGGCGTTCACCTTCGTAACCGCGATTTTCACCGCGATTCTTTTCGGTTTCGGCCCTGCGTTCAAAGCCAGCCGTCGCGATCTCACCCAGAGTCTGAAAGAAGGCGGTGCTTCCGGCGATTCACGCTCCAAGCATCGCGCGCACAATGCGCTGGTCGTCGCCGAAGTCGCGCTTTCCGTCGTGGTACTGATTGCTTCCGGCCTGCTGCTCAATAGCTTCTGGCGCCTCATGCGCGTTCATCTCGGTTTCGATCCCTCGCACGTCCTCACCACCGAAATCTCCCTCGTCTCGCCGCGCTACGACGACGAACAGAAGCGCGAATCATTCTTCCACGCGCTTCAGGACCGCCTGCAATCCGCCCCCGGGGTAAAAAGCGCTGGATTCGTTTCCGAACTGCCTCTCAGCGGCGAAGCCTTCGACACGTTCTTCACCATCGCCGAACATCCCCCCGCGAACCCCGACGACAATAATGACGCGGATGTCCAAGTCATAGACGGCGACTATCTCGGCGCGATGCGCATCCCGCTTCTCGCCGGACGCGTATTCGACCGCCAGGATTGCACCGAATCCCGCAAAGTCGTCATCGTCAACGAACCGTTCGTGGCGAAGTATTTCCCCAACGAGAACCCCATTGGAAAGCACCTCAAGATGTTTGAAGGCAAACCCGAATTCGTAGCGCGCGAGATAGTCGGCATCGTCGGCGGCAACAAGCACTTCGCGTTGCAGGAATCCCTTCGTCCTGAAATGTTCACGCCCGGATCGTTCATGAGAATGAACGTCGTTCTCCGCAGCGCTGGCGATCCCGCGATGCTCACACCCGTTGTGCGCGAGGCCCTCCGCGCCATAGACTCCGACGAGGCCACCTCTGCTTTCCGCACCATGGACGACGTCATTTCCAGTTCCGCCTCGGGCGAACGTTTCAATACGCTTCTGCTTGGCTCTTTCGCCTCGATCGCCCTGCTGCTTACCGCCGCCGGAATTTTTGGGGTCCTCTCCTATCTGGTCACGCAGCGCACCCGCGAAATCGGTCTGCGCATGGCGCTCGGCGCGCAACCTGAAGAGGTTCTCCAGGTAATCGTGGGTCACGGCCTGCGGCTCGTTCTGCTCGGCTTGTGTATCGGCGTCGCCGCAGCGCTCGTCGTGACCCGCTGGATGTCCAGCGTCCTATTCGACGTGAAGCCCACCGACCCGCTTACGTTCGCAGCCGTGGCCGTACTGCAAATGGCAGTCGCGTTCCTTGCGTCCTACATCCCGGCCCGCCGTGCCATGCGCGTGGATCCCATGGTCGCGCTGCGTTACGAATGAACGTCACGAATGATCATTGCGCATAAAAATGAAAGGAATCTAAAATGTCCGCGATGCTGCAAGATCTGAAATTTGCCGTCCGCATACTCGTGAAATCCCCGGGCTTCACTGCCGTCGCCATCCTCACTCTGGCCCTCGGCATCGGTGCCAACACCGCAATCTTCAGCGTCGTCAACGCCGTCCTGCTTCGCCCGCTGCCCTTCAAAAATTACTCGCAACTCGTCGTCCTCCGCGAAACCTACAAACTCGTCGGCAACGTTTCCGTTTCCTATCCCGATTTTCTCGACTGGCGCCAGCAGGCCCACTCCTTCTCTGCAATGGCCGCGATCCAAAATAGAGGTTTCAATCTTTCCGGCGTCGCCCAACCAGAAAATATCGGCGGCTACGCCGTGTCGCCGAACTTGCTCGCGCTCCTCGGCGTCCACCCCGTTCTGGGCCGCGATTTTCTTCCTTCCGAAGAAAATCAAGGAACTTCCCCCGTCATCCTCCTCAGCTATCAGCTCTGGCAATCGCATCTTGGCGGCGATCCCGCCGTTCTCGGCCGCTCCATCAACCTCGACGGCCGCAGCTTCTCGATCGTCGGCATTCTCCCTCCCACATTCCGCTACCTCGATCGCACCGACGTCCTCATCCCCTTCGGCGTCTTCGCCGAGGGACTAGCCGAACGCGGCGAGCGTGGTGACATGGACGTAGTCGGCCGCCTCGCCCCTGGCGTCCCGCTTTCCCAAGCCGCCGTGGAAATAAATACGATTGCCGCCCGCCTCGCCCAACAATATCCGCAATCCAATTACGGCTTCGGCGCTCACCTCGCTTCCTTCCGCGAAGAGTTCTCGGGAGACACCCGCCTCGCCGTGCTCGTGCTCTTCGGTGCGGTGGTCTTCGTCCTGCTGATCGCCTGCGTCAACGTTGCCAATCTGTTCCTCGTCCGCGGTGCGGCGCGCGCCAGGGAAATCGCGCTGCGCTTGGCATTCGGCGCCAGCCGCGGTCGCGTCATTCGCCAGATGTTGACGGAAAGCCTGCTGCTCGCGTTCTGCGGCGGCATCCTCGGCATCCTTCTCGGAGCTTGGGGAATCTCTGCCCTCGGATATTTGCTGCCCGCCGATGCGCTCCAGACGATGGGCGTGCGCATGGACCTCAGCGTCTTCCTCTTCGCGGGCGCCATCATCGTGTTGGTCGCTTTCGCCTTCGGACTCATCCCCGCGCTCCAAGCCACCCGCCCGGACTTGCACGAAACTCTTAAAGAAGGTGGCCGCAGCGCCACGTCCACCTCCGCCCAGCATCGCCTGCGCGCCGCGCTCGCCATCGCCGAAACAGCCCTGGCCCTCGTCCTCCTCGTCGGCGCCGGTCTGATGCTCAAGAGCCTCTACCATCTGATTCAAGTCAGCCCCGGCTTTCAGCCCGCCCGCGTCCTCACCATGGAAATGGATTTGCGCTCCGACCAATATTCCAAAGATCCGGCCATTCTGAATTTCTGGCAACAGCTCCTCGACCGTGTCCGCACAATTCCCGGTGTCGAATCCGCCGCCGTCGGCACTGTCGTCCCTCTTACCGGCAATCACAACCGCTCAGACGTCACCATCGAAGGCCTGCCGCTTCCCGGCCCAGGAGAATTCCCGCATCCCGATTACCACGTCATCAGCTCTGCTTACACCACCGCCATGGGCATTCCTCTCCTCCGCGGGCGCGCCTTCACCGATTCCGACAACGAAACCGCTCCGCTGGTCGGCCTCGTCAATGCCACCATGGCCCGCCGTTTCTGGACTGACGGTGATCCCATCGGCAAACGCATCCTCCGCGGGCATCCCGGCGACGAAGAAAAATGGGTCACCATCGTCGGCGTTGTCGCAGACACCAAACTCTACGGCCTCGACAATCCCGCGCGCCTCGAAGTTTATTATCCGTACCGCCAGCAAACGAACAGCGACATGAATCTTGTAGTCCGCTCCGCCGTTGATCCCTCCAGCCTCAGTACCTCCATCCGCGCTGCCGTCGCTGCAATTGATAAAGACCAGCCCATCTTCGCCATCCACACGATGCAGCAGCTCGTGAACGATTCCATTTCCACCCGCCGCCTCACCCTCGTGCTCCTCGGAATCTTCAGCGCACTCGCACTGCTACTCGCCGCCATCGGAATTTACGGCGTCATGGCCTACACCGTAGCCCTCCGCACCCAAGAAATCGGCATTCGCATGGCGCTCGGCGCACAGCAAAAGGACGTCCTGCGCCTCATCCTCGGCCAAGGAGCCCGCATCGCATTTTTCGGCGTAATCATCGGTCTCGCAGCCGCCGCCGCGCTGGCCCGCGCACTCTCGAGCCTGCTGTTCTCCGTGAGCTCGAACGATCCCTTAACCTTCGCAGCAGTAGCGGTCCTTCTCGTAGCCGTCGCCCTCCTAGCCTGCTACATCCCAGCCCGCCGCGCCCTCCGCGTTGACCCCATCATCGCCCTCCGCTACGAGTAGAGCACCACGCGCTTGTGATTGGTCTATACTTATGGTATATATCATTGCAGAGGCTATCCCATGGCCAAGAGAGGTATCGCCAAACTCTTCCGTAACGGTCGCAGCCAGGCAGTGCGCCTTCCTCGAGAGTTCCGTTTCAAGGGTCGCGAGGTCCGCATCCGCGTGGTTCCGGAAGGGATTTTGCTGGAGCCGATTATTTCCGATACGCGAGAATGGTTCGCCGAGCTAGACCGCTTGAACACCGAACCGTTTATGAGTCCGCCCAAGAAGGCCCGGAATCAACCGGCCACCCCGCGTCGCAAAATATTCTAGTGGACTACCTACTCGATACGAACGTCTGCATCGCGCTGATCGAAGGCGATTTGCCTGTCGTTCGCACGCGTTTTGACAAGGCAATTGTTCGAGGCGCCCGCCTACACGTGCCAACGATTGTCGCCTTTGAGCTTTGGTACGGCGTTGCCAAGAGTGGTCATCCCGAATGGAACGCAAAGCGAGTCGCGAAACTGTTCGCTGGCCCCATCAGCTTGCTGCCTTTTGAGGAGGAAGACGCGCGGGCCGCTGGACGCGTTCGCGCGGCGTTGGAAATGTCGGGAAAGCGGATCGGCCCTTACGATCTCCTGATTGCCGGACAGGCGATGCGTCGCGACTTAACCCTAATCACCGCAAACGTAAGGGAATTCCGTCGCGTGAAAGCTCTCCGTTGGGAAGATTGGGCCGCGTGAAAAAGAAAGAGGGCTTTTTTCCGCGACGTCGTCTCATCAAAACTCATCATGTACACACACAACCGTTCGCAATTTCGCGCGCCTCGTGCTAGCGTAATTCGTGAATATTTTTGACAATCCGCCCTCCGTGGCCAATCTCACCTCGAATTTTCTCCGTCCGTACCGTAATCTCAACGTCTCACCGAGCTCCCCGGCCACCGAAGTCCGAATTTCTACGCAATACTTTTGGAGTCTTTTCGCGATCCCCGAAAAACTCAAACCCCGCGTAATCAGCAACTTAGAAATTTCTATGCAATACTTTTGGACGCCTTCCGCTCGCAAGCGCCTCGCCGCAAATGACCACCCGAAGTCCCCAAATTCAACGATTTCCGGCAACGTCGCTCCCGCCGCACCGCAATTTTCCATTTTCTCTTTTCCATTTTCCTCCTCTGCTAATATGGCGCCATGACCGACTCCTCCAACATCCAGCGCGAACAACTCGAAGCCGACGTCCTGATCATCGGCGCAGGCCCGGGCGGCCTCTCCTGCGCCCTGCATCTCGCCAGTCTGATCGAAAAGCACAACGAGGCGAAGAAATCTCCGTCACTCTCCGCCGAAAATATTTACGTCCTCGAAAAAGGCCGCGAAATCGGCGCCCACCAGCTTTCCGGAGCCATCATGGACCCGCGCGGATTGCGCGAGCTAGTCCCCGACTTCGAAAAAACCGCCCCGCTCGACACGCCCGTAACCGGCGACGCCGCTTATTACTTCACCGAATCCAGCAGTTACAAGCTCCCGATCACTCCGCCGCCGCTGCAAAATCACGGCAACTACGTCGTCTCGCTCAACAAGCTGGTGAAATGGCTCGGCGGCCTCGTCGAAAAAAAAGGCGTCAATCTTTTCACGCAATTTGCCGGCAGGGAACTGCTCTACGAAAAAAATGGCATCGCCGGCGTCCTCACCGAAGACAAGGGCGTGGACAAAAACGGCAAACCGAAAGACAACTTCACGCCGGGGTATGAACTTCGCGCGAAAGTCACCGTGCTCGCCGAAGGCCCGCGCGGCTCGCTCACTAAGGAACTGGTCAGCAAGCTGAAGCTTGACGGCCTGAACCCGCAAGTCTATGGCCTGGGCATCAAGGAACTGTGGGACGTGCTGCCGGGAAAAATCGACACGGGATATGTCGCCCACACGCTGGGTTGGCCGCTCCGTTCAGACCTCTACGGTGGCGGCTGGGTTTACGGCCTGCAGAATAATCGCGTCTCGCTCGGCATGGTCGTCGCGCTGGAATATCACGACCCGCTGTTCGATCCGCACGAAGCGTTCCAGAAATATAAAACGCATCCCTTCGTCAAAAATATTCTCGAAGGCGGCAAGCTCATCCGCTACGGCGCGAAAACTGTCCCTTACGGCGGCTGGTATTCCATGCCGCGCAGTTATGTGGACGGCGGCCTGATCATCGGCGATTCCGCCAGCCTGTTGAATTCGCAGCGCCTGAAGGGAATTCACACCGCGATCAAAAGCGGCATGCTCGCCGCCGAAACAATTTACGAAGCACTCTGCGCCGGCGACACCTCCGCAAAAACTCTCGCCGCTTACCCGCAAAAAATCGAAGCCAGCTGGATCAAGAAAGAACTCTGGGAAGTCCGCAATTTCCACCAGGCTTTTCACGGCGGCTTGTACTCAGGTCTGGTGCAGGCAGGATTGCAATTTGTCACCGGCGGCCGCGGCCTCAGCGATCCTATGCGCAGCGAGCCGGGCTACGAGGAATACACAAAGCTGAATCGCTCACGCACGCTGGTGGACCAATCCACGCGCTTCAAAGGCGACGGCAAGCTCACTTTCGATCGCCTCACCGACGTCTATCACTCCGGCACGCGCCATGAAGAAGACCAGCCTTGCCATCTCGTCGTCCTCGAACCGAATATTTGCGGCGATCGCTGCGTGCGCGAATACGGCAATCCCTGCCAGTATTTTTGTCCCGCCGCGGTCTACGAGATGGTCACGGAAAAAGGCGAGCCCAAGCTAAAAATCAACGCGTCCAACTGCGTCCACTGCAAAACCTGCGACATCGCCGACCCCTACCAGATCATCAACTGGGTCCCCCCAGAAGGTGGCGGCGGCCCGAACTACGAAGGCATGTGAATCGCGCCACAGCGCGATTCGAGAGTTGTTGATTTTGCGGTTGCCTTTGATTTTGTAGCGGCCGCCTGCTTTTCTTTTTCGGCGTGCGCCTTTGACTTGGTTCTGCGCTGTTGGTGTTCCCTTCGCGGTTCCGGCGGATTTTTTCAATTCCGGCAAAAAGTAAGCAAAAAAAACCAAATCCTAACTACTTCCGCCAAACGCTCTCTTCAACCGCGCCCAAAATCCTTCCTTCCTACCGCCGGACGAATTCCCCTCGCCCGCGCCCTGTCTGCCCGGCGACGAACTACCCGACGAGCTACTCTTCCGTGCCACCGTTTCCAAATGCGGCGCTTCCACGTGCCCCGTGAATTGATAATCCGGCTCCACGTGTACTGTGCGCACCAGCAAAACGGCTTCGATCGCCGGATCTTCCGGCGGCGAAGGCAAAGACGAAGCCGAGTACACCAGCGGCGGCAGAATAATCTTGTACTCCGGCATCGAAACAACCGGCGGAGGCGGCGCCGCTTCTTTAGGCGCCGGCAAAGTCGGATGCGTCTCGTTCGCGCCAGCCAAAATCCTCAACTGCACATTCGGCTCTGGCGCAGGTTCTTTCGCTGCGGTCTCGACCGGCGGCGCGGGCGTCGGCGCCGCTTCCGATGGATACTGCTGCACATTCAACTGCTCCCGCGACGTAACTCCCATCACCGGAATCTGCGGCGGCGGCAACGACTGCACATGCATCGGCGTGCACTCGCAACTTCCGGGAGTTCCTGCTACCGGCACGAGATTTCCCGCTGACAGAAAGAATTCGCCGCTCTGTGGCACGATCAATCCTGCGCCGGTGAATTGCTGCTCCAATCGAATCGCGCCGCTCGTCGCTACCACGCACAACGAATCGTTCATATCCAGTCCGGCGATGATGTCGCGGCTCGCCCCGCCAATATCCAGCGGCGTCGCAATCATCGTCGGCGTGAAAATCCGCAGCGGCGTGCTGGCAGGAAGCTGCAAATGAACGCGCCCGAAGTTCAGCGCCAAAGTAATCGAAGGCCCGGATTGCAGTAGCGTGAATTTCGCCGGGCCGCATATATCCACTTGCCCGCCCGCAACCAACGTCAACCGCGCTTTTCCGTCGTGCACCGTCAGCACGCTGCCGTTGAATACGAAACTCGGCGCTCCCGGCGTTGCCGCCGCAGGCGAGCTGTCCCCGGTTGTGCCATTGTCCACGGAAACATCATTCCCCTCGACGCGCCCAATCGCGCCAGGAGGCGCTTGCTGCCCGCGCGAACCCTGCGCAGCTGCCAGCGAAGCCACAAAAGCCAGAAACAGCACAGCGACAATTCTGGGCCGCAAACAAAAGGCGTGGTACGCAGCGAATTGTGGTCGGGAGCACATCGGGACCAGCGCGAGGTTCCGTCCTATACTATACCGCAGTGGATACCGACGCGAAATCAGCTGCTCCCACAAGCGCTCCAACCGCAAAATCGGAGTTCGATCTGCGTGGCCCGCAACTTTCGCTCTGGCGACGCATGCAAATCCCCGTAATTGCTTGGCTGGTGTACGGAGCAATTCGCCTGATTGGCCCGACGCTACGCCTCGATGTCGTTGGTGCGCATAACGCAGTGCTCATCGAACATGGCAGCGAAGTTGGCATCGGAGCTTTCTGGCATCGCTGCATCTTTTCCGCCGCGTGGGTATGGCGCAAGCGCGGCATGGTGGTGATGAACACGGTGAACTTCGACGGCCAGTGGACGCGTCGCGTGATCGAGCGTCTGGGTTTCGGCACCGCGCAAGGCAGCTCCAGCCGCGGCGCAATCGAAGGTCTCAGCGTGATGGCGCAGCGCATCAAGGAAGGGAAGCACGTGGCATTTACGATTGACGGTCCGCGCGGCCCACGCTACGTCGCGAAGCCCGGCCCGATAATTCTGGCGCGCCGCACCGGCAGCCCGATCACGGCCTTCCACATTGGCCTGCAGCGCGCCTACACCTTCAAGAAATCCTGGGACCTGTTTCAGGTCCCCATTCCTTTTACGCGCGCCGTGATGTTCCTCGCGCCCGCGGTTCGCGTTCCCACCGATGCCGGCAGCGAAGTGATGCACCAGAAGCAAGCCGAAATGCAGGCCGCGCTCGAAAAAGTGCGCGACGCCGCGGAATCCTGGTTTCAACTGAGTGATCAGAAAAGGAAGGAAGTGCGCGCTACGTGGAATCGCCGCGACTAGTTAGCTGCGAGCGAAAAAGTCGCCGGAAGCTCTTATCCCTCACCCAACTTGACCGGAATATTTATCTGCTTGCCGTCGCGCACGATCGTCAACGTAACGGAGTTACCAGGTTGCGAGCGGTTCAGCATCAGATTCAGATCCATTTGGTTGGTGATTGCCTTGCCGTCCACCGCGATCAGCACATCACCGCCGATGCGCAGCTCCTGCAAGCCCGCCGCCATGGATTTGTTGCCGCCGCGAATTCCCGCTGCCGCCGCCGCGCCGCCCGGCTCCACGCGCTCGATCAATATTCCCTGTTGCACGTTCAGCTTCAGCGCTTCCGCAAGTCCCGGCCACAATGCGCGCCCCTCGGCTCCCAGCGTCGCGCGACGTACACGTCCGTACTTGATTAAATCCTCCGCCACGCGGCGCGCCGTGTTGATCGGAATCGCGAATCCGATTCCCGCGGTCGTTCCGTTCGGCGCATAAATCGCGCTATTGATTCCGATCACTTGCCCGTGCGAATCCAGCAGCGGCCCTCCGGAATTTCCACGATTGATCGAAGCATCTGTCTGGATAGCCTCGTCAATGAAAGTGTTCTCACTGGTCTGCACCGTGCGGCCCAGCGCGCTCACAATCCCGGTCGTCAGCGTGCTCGAAAATCCAAAGGGGTTGCCGATCGCCAGTGCGCGCTGCCCCACCAGGAGGTTGCGCGAATCGCCCAGCGTCAAAGGCGTCAGCTTGTGCCCCTGCGTATCAATCTGAATCAGAGCGATATCGTTACGCGTGTCTTCGCCGATCAGCTTCGCTTTGTAACGCGTCAGGTCGCCGAGCGTCACTTCAATCGTCTGCGCGCCCTGCACTACGTGATAATTCGTCAGAATGTGGCCGTCCACATCAATCAGAAATCCGGAGCCCGCACCTTCCACCGGCACGGGATTGTAGAAAAAATCATATTCCACCGTACGCGTCACGATATTCGCCACCGCCGGCGATGTGAGGCGATAGATGCGCACATTTTCCGCTTCGGTGGGATCCAGCGTGGGCGGGCTGCTCGAATCTGGCGCGCGCAGCGCATTCACCGCCGCGGGATTTCTCTCGCCGTAGCGCGAACCGGCCCAATACGCGCCGAGCCCAATGATCAGCCCGATGGCCAGCAGTCGCACCGCGCGCCCTTCGCTTCCGCTTGTTTTCATCAAGCTCATGAAGAAAACTCTTGCTCCCCGCTGCCATGGCATTTTCGCACGAATTCGCTCTGCCAGTTAATACGTCGCAAGCTCAGGAAATGTTTCCGCCTGCGGGAGCCGTCGGCTGCGACAATCGTTTCACCACTTCCATCACCTGGCGCTCCGTTTCTTCCAGCGATCCCGAACAGTCAATCGTTTCGTCGCCCAGGCGGAGCTTTTCTTCCATCGGCATTTGCGCCGCGATGCGCAGTTTAGCTTGTTCCGCCGTCAACCCGCGCTCCACCAGCCGCTGCAACTGCTGTTCCGGCGGGCACCAGCAGACGATTACCCTGTCGAGTTCCTTGTTGTATCCCGCCTCGATAATCAACGCTGCTTCAACCACGGCCAGCTCCGGACCGCCCGCGTGGCCCTGCGCGGTAAACCACTTCCGCACCACGTCCAGAATCCGCGGGTGCAAAATCTGATTCAGCCGAGCGCGCTTCGCCGCATCCGCGAAAATAATATGTCCCAGCTTTCCGCGATCCACGTTGCCGTAGCCGTCCAGAATTTCCCGGCCGAACTCGCGGAGCACTTCGTTGTAAGTCTCTTGCCCCTGCTCGAGCAATTCGTGCCCCAGCGTGTCTGCATCCAGCACCGGACAATCCAGTTCGCGCAGCATGGCTGCCACTGTGGATTTTCCAGATGCGATGCCGCCAGTCAGCCCGACGCGCAACATCAGCGTGGCACGGCTGCGGCTGCCGGAGCGCTCGCCGCGACACGTGATCCGCGACGCAGCCGCGCGGCCTTGATGGTGTTGCTCATCAGCATGGCGATGGTGAGCGGCCCTACTCCGCCGGGAACCGGAGTGATCGCTCCGGCAACGCTCGCAACGTCCGGATGCACGTCGCCAACGAGCGCAGTGCCTTTCTCGCGGAAGGCTGCCAGCCGCTCCGGAAAATGCGCGAAGAAATTCTCCGCTTGGGCGAATTCGCTGATGCGGTTGATGCCCACGTCAATCACCGTAGCGCCCGGGCGCACAAAATCTGGCGTCACCATTCCCGCGCGGCCCAGCGCGGCCACCACAATGTCTGCGCGGCGAACTACTTCCGGCAAATTGCGGGTCTTCGAATGGCAAATCGTGACCGTAGCGTTCGCGTGCATCAGCAGCAGCGCCATCGGTTTGCCCACGATATCGCTGCGGCCGAGCACGGCGGCGATCGCACCTTCGAGCGGGATTCCACTGCGCCGGAAGATTTCCATCACGCCAGAAGGCGTGCAAGCTACCAAGGTAGGGCGTCCGGCGACCAGGTGGCCCACGTTGATCGGATGAAAACCGTCCACATCTTTCGCGGGATTCACCGCGTCGAGAATTTTCTTCGCGTCCACTTGCGGCGGCAGCGGCAGCTGCACCAGGATGCCGTCCACGTCATCGCGGCGATTCAAATCTTCCACAATCGCCAGCAACTCCGCCGTCGAAATCGTGGCGGGCGGCGTCACCTGAATACTCGCAAGCCCCAGCTTCTCGCACGCCGCGATTTTGCTCTTCACGTAAACTTTCGACGCGGGATTGTCTCCTGCCAGCACCGCCGCAAGCCCCGGGCGGATTCCCGCAGCCGCCAGCGCCGCGATTTCACCAGTCAGCTCGCCATAAATCTGATCGCGAATTGCATTGCCATCCAGGATGCGTGCGGCCAAGAAAACTCCTCGATGCAGAGCGGAATTGTTGTCGAATCGCCATGATAGCACAGCGAAATCGGCTACGAGCGAACGCGGACAGGTCGGCACGAGTCCGTTTCTGGTTCATCGAGCAGGACTCCCCCGGAATCTGGGAGCAGAACGGCTACAATATGTATGGCGACCCGTTCAAGGAGTAGCGCTACAGTGTCTAAACGATTCATGACTCGCGCTTCAGGCATCAGAAAATCCCAGCAGGCGAAGCAGTATTTCAAACTTGCTAGTGAGCTTCGCCACTCGGAAGACCCCACGGAACGGCAGCGTCTGAAGAAGAAACTCGCCCGACTCACCTTCGGCGAGTAACTTCACGTCCCACGCAATCATTGTCGCTTCGAACTTTCGGAGAGTGAGAATCGCACGGTTGGCGCATCCGACTTCGTAGCGTTCTTGCGCTCGCTCATTTTGCCGCACGCTTGCGTTCGAGTGACCTGCTGCAAGACGAGCACGTACTCTCTCTTCTGTGAAGACGGCTGGAAATCGAAGTACCCCGTAGTCTCCGCCCCCGGCATCAGCACCTCGATTTGGGAGTTGTATGCAGAATCGGTTTTGATCTTCTGCGTGTACTGCCATTCCGCGCCTTTGTATTCTTCAAGGAAGGGCACAAGCGAAGTGCACACGGCAGAATCGCCTACATTCTTAAAGTGCAGATAAATGCGGCCTACAAGATGAGAGGAAGTTGTACGCCCGTCGAACGTATCGGCCGTCACCGAAAATTGCTCGACTTTTGAAACGGTGATTTCGAGTTGGCCTAGCTTTTCAGTCGGAGCTGGTGCGGTCTGCGGGTACGCACTGACGAATCCGTCGAGAATCAGTGCCAATGTGACGACAAGCAGCCTACGACACACGAAAGCCCTCGTCATACAAAGTCAGACCCCAATTTAATCCAAAATGTTTCCCAAGTTGACGCCGTACGATCGCAATTCGGTCGAGGTGGAGTGTAGGGGCGGGTCTAAGACCCGCCCCTACGAAGGAAAACTATGCGGCGGCGTTAGTAGATGTCGTACTGCTCCCAATGCAGGGTGGGATCCGCCTGGATGATGATGCTTTTCTTCGTCCAGCGCTCGAGTTCCTCGATCAGCGAAGCTTCCCGCGTTTTCAGCGCCTTCGAAATCTCGGGATGGACGCGAAGCGTGATGCTGCCCGAACCCATCTCCGGCGCCATCTTGCGCGCCTCGGTCTGAATTTCGTAGCACAGCGTCGGGATGGATTTCACCATGCCGGAGCCGGTGCAATACGGGCAGGGCTGGCAGAGGGTGCGTTCCAAGGCCTGCTTGGTGCGTTTGCGCGTGATCGCCACCAGACCAAATTCATTGAAGCGCAGCACTTTCGACGGCGCGCGGTCGGCGCGCAACGCATCTTCCAGCACCGCCATCACTTTCTCGCGGTTGCGGCGCTCTTCCATGTCAATGAAATCGATAATGATGATCCCGCCCAGATCGCGCAGGCGCATCTGGCGCACGATTTCCTTGCAGGCTTCCAGGTTCGTGCGCACGATGGTGTCTTCCAGCCGGTTCGAGCCCTTGCCGACGAATTTCCCGGTGTTCACGTCAATCGCCACCAGCGCTTCGGTGTGATTGATGACGATATAGCCGCCGGATTTCAGCCAGACTTTCGGCCGCAGGCCCTTGTCAATTTCCTGCTGGATGCCGAACTCTTCGAAGACCGGAGTTTCCTTGGTGTACAGCTTCACGCGCCCCACCAGCTGCGGCTGGAAGCGGCTCATGAAGTCCACTACTTTGGTGTATTCCTCTTCGGTGTCCACCCAGATCGCGCCGAAATCAGGCGTGATGTAATCCCGCAGAATGCGCTCCACCAGATTCAGGTCGCGATGCAGCAGGGAAGGCGCCTTGCGCGTTTCGGAACGCGCCTTGATTTCAGCCCACGTGCGCGTCAAAAATTCCACGTCCGCGCGAACTTCCTCGGGCGCCGCACTGGCTGCCGCAGTGCGCACGATGAAGCCGCCGCCCGAAGATCCCTTCGCTTCCGTCACCAGATGGCGCAAACGCGCGCGTTCTTCCGCAGATGCGATCTTGCGCGATACACCGGTATGATCCAGCGTCGGCATGTAAACCAAAAAGCGCCCGGGCAGTGCGACGTGGCTGGTAATGCGCGCGCCTTTTTTGCCCAGCGGTTCCTTGGCGATTTGTACGATGATTTCCTGGCCCTGCTTCAGCATGTCCGCGATCAGCTGCGTGCGTCGCGGCTGTTGCGGGCGGCCATGGCTGTGTCCGCCGCTGTGCCCGTGCTGCGGACGCCGACCTCTGTCATCGCGCCGGGCACCACGATCGCGGCCGCCACGACGCGCAGGATTCTGCATGCGCGAGCGGAAATCGCCGCGTACGCGAGCCTGGAAGGGCTGTTGCGCCGGCGCGGGCGAACCTTCCGCGGAAATCGCACCGCCGTTTTCAGCCTGTGCCGCGATGGACTCCGCGCTGTCTGCGTGCTCGTGCTCGGATTCGGAATCCGGAGGAGCGATCATGCCTTCTTCTTCGGCTGCCGCTTCTTCCTGTTCGAGCTCTGTCCCCTCGGAATCTTCCGCGTGTTCTTCGCTTTCGTGTTCCTCAGCGTCGTGGTCGCTGTGATCGCCGTGCTCTTCGTGTTCCTCGTGCAAGCCGGACTCAGCGGCTTCCGCGCTCGCGTCGGCAGCAGCAAACACGCGGTTCTGCGCATCGCGCGCCGCGTCGTCATCCTGAGCGTCGGCAATATGCTCCGCTAGCGCGGCCGCTTCCTCTTCCGTCAAATCCACGTGAGGATGTTCTTCGTGGTGCGCGGCTTCGTGATGCTCGCGAACTTCCGGAACGTCGCTCAACTCGAAATTCGGGCTCAGCGCTTCCACCTGATTCCAGTCGCGCGAATTCTGCGAGCCGTGTGCTTCGCGTGCCTCGGGCTCTTCCAGGTGCGCGTCCGGTGTTGGCAAGGAATCCACTTCCGGCCCCGCCGGCATCAGCGGGGAAAGTGGCGCAAAACGAACTGCGTCGGGAACCGGCGCATTGTCCTGTTGTTGCGATGCTTGCGTTTCGGACGCCTGCGGTTCGGGCGTCTCTGGCTCAGGAGGAAGATGCGTATGCGCCTTCCACTTTGAGAGCGTCTCGCCCGGCAGCGGTTCCAATCCGCCGCTCGACGACGGCGCGCGGAATCCTTCATTACGCCGCGGAAAACTCTCCCGCGCCGGGAAAGATCCCCGGCCCGACGATTCGCGCGCCGCAGAACGGTGCTCCACGCGCTCCTCCGTGAAATGGGGCGGCGGTGCGGACTCATGCATTTCTTCCTGTGCGTTTTCGTGTACCTGTTCCCGCACATTCCCATGCGTTTCCGATTCGTGCGCAGGTGATTCATGCTCATCAAATGCTGGGGTGTAGCTCGGCGCCGCATCGACTTCAGGCGAGTGCGTATGCGTTTGCGCAGCCGATGCCGAAATATCTGAAGGGCCTTTCTCCCGGAACTTCGCCAGCGACTCTCCAGGCAGCAGCGTCGAAATGTGTCCTTCCGGCGCTCCCGGTTCGCTGGAATGCTCCTCAGACGGCCGCGACGATGCATACTTCGAAGAAGGAAGTTCGCGCCCAAAACGCCCACCGCGATCTCCGCCTGGCCTGCCCCCGCCGCTGCTACGGCCGCGTCCGCCACCACCACCACTACCACCGCGCCGGCCAAAGCGCCCACCGCGATCTCCGCCAGGCCCGCCACCGCGCGACCGATTCTCAAATCGCCCGCGATCTCCACCCGGCCTTCCGCCGCTCGATGGACGAGAAACTGCCGGCGAAAACGTCCCCGGAGCCGACGAGCCGTGTACTGCTGAAATGGATTCACCCGGCAACGGTTCGAGCCCAGTGCCAGCGCTTGAACCTGCAAACGCACCAGGAGCCGCGCTCGCCTGAGTGGACGAATGCGGCGATTCCACATCAATCGGCTCGATTATGGGCGCAGTCCCGGTATTCGCAGGGAAAACTTGCCCGCCCTGCTCTTCCATCTTCTGGGTCTTGTCCTCGACGGTGGTGACGACGTGGTCCAGCTCTTCAATCTCTTCCATGAAGTCGCTGACGTACAGGAAGGCGTCGCTATCGAGGCCAATCTCCACAAAGGCAGATTGCATGCCTGGCAGCACGCGTGTGACTTTGCCTTTGTAGATACTTCCGACTAACGCAAACTCTTTTTCCCTCTCGACGTAATACTCACAAAGCTGTCCTTCTTCCAAAATGGCGACCCGCGTCTCGTGGGGGTTCGCCGATATAACCATTTCCTTCGACATTGAAGCTCCTCATGGAGCACCGGATCGTGGCGGCGCGCGCGACCTCGCGCGCTCGACCGGAGTGGGGCAAGGGCTTGCCTTGCGCTGGCCACCTCGGGCCGCTCAGGAAAGACTGCTGGCGTTGCATGTTTGCTTTCCTCACCCGATGCTTACCTTGCTCAAAATTTAAATTACCGGCCGGCGGATGTTCCGCGGCTCGGTTACACACACAACTAATTTCTTTGCACTTCTAACTGGCCAAGGCTCAGTTGACGAAGCGCCGCATGCGGACGTTCATCACCAGACCCAACGCCAAAAAAACAAACGCGGTGGAAGAACCGCCGTAACTCATCAACGGCAATGGTATGCCGGTTACCGGCATGTAGCCTATCACCATTGAGGCGTTTACCAGAACGTGGAAACCCAGAATTGCCGTGACTCCCATCACCACGTACATGCCCGCACGATCTTTGGCCTTCTGCGCGTTATCCACCAGCCGCAGAATCAGACCGAGATACAACAGCAAAACGACGCAAACTCCGATGAAGCCTTGTTCTTCGGCCAGCGCCGCCAGAATAAAATCAGAATAGCGGACCGGCACAAAACCCAGTTGGTTCTGGCTGCCTTTGCCGAATCCTTTGCCCCAGAACCCACCCGAACCCACCGCAATTTCCGACTGCAATATCTGATACCCGGCGCCGCGCTGATCTTCTTCCGGATGCAAAAATGTTTCAATGCGCTGCTGCTGGTACGGCTTCAAATGATGCCGCATGTTCCAGGCCACCGGAATCAACAGCGCCACCAGAACCACTCCGATGGCCAGATGTTTCCACTCGATTCCGGCGATGAAAGCTCCCACAATCGCCACGGGAACCAGCACCATCGCGGTTCCCAGGTCCGGCTGCTTTAAAATCAGAGCCGCCGGAACGATGGTTAAAGCTCCGACTTTCACGAGATCCGCCAGCGTCAGCCGGTCGGTGCGCACTTCGCTGAAGAAGCGTGCCAGCACAATGATTATAATCAACTTCATCAACTCTGACACTTGCAAATTGAAAATACCACCCATGGAGATCCAGCGCTTGGCTCCCAGGTGCGTTGATCCGATCACCATCACCACCAACAGGCCCGCCACTCCGCAAATGTAAAGGATGGGCGCCTGGTCCAGCAAGGTGTGGTAATCAATCCGCGAAATCAGGAGCATCCCCACAACGCCAATCCCCAGCCAGGTGAGTTGTTTCCACTGCATGCCCGCCATCGCGCTGGCGTGCGTGGAAGAATAAATTTCCATCACCCCCAAGCCGCAGATCGCCGCGACGATCGCCAGCAAGGTCCAATCGAAATCCTGGACGCGGGGCCGGTCCTTCATGGGTGCTGGCCTCCTACGGTCGCCACTAGCGGCCGATTCGCGCCGGGTTGCGCGGGAGCTTCGCCACCAGCCTGCTGCTGGTTGTGCGCCGCTTTTTTGTCGTAATACATCTTCACAATGTCCCGCACCACCGGTCCCGCCGCCTCGCCGCCGTGCTCCATGGTGTCCTGTACGATCGCGGCGACCACAATTTCCGGATTGCGTCGCGGCGCGAAGCCCACAAACCAGCCGTCCATCTTCTTCGTGCCCAGGCGATTCGCCGCGTCGTAGCTCATCAGCTGCGCCGTGCCGGACTTTCCGCACAGGTCAATGTTCGCCAGGCGCAGGTGATAAGCCGTCCCGCCGCCTTCGTTCACCACGCCAAACAGGCCTTGCGTAACCTTTTCAACGGCATCATCGGACAAAGGAAAATGTTCGATCTTCGCGTTGGCGTAGCCCTTCAGGAAGTGCGGTTGTACCAAGGTGCCCCCGCTCGCCACGGCCGCAGCCATCCGCGCCAGTTGAATCGGCGTAACGGTGACAGCGCCTTGACCAATAGCGACGGAGATAGTTTCACCGGCGTACCATTTATGGTGATAGACGCGCTCGACCCATTCTTCCGAAGGCATCAAGCCCGGCTCTTCGCTCGGCAGATCAACTCCCGTGCGCCTGCCCAGGCCGAGGCCGGAGCCGTAGTAAGCGATCTTGTCGATGCCCAGCATCTTGCCAACGTTATAGAAAAAGATGTCGCAGGAATCCACGATGGCTCTGTGCAGTTCCACCTCGCCATGACCCTGCGGCCGCCAGCAATGAAATTCGCGGCCGTAGAAGTTGGCGTGTCCCGGACAGTAGACGCTGTAGGATTCGGGAATGAGTTTCGAATCCACCATCGCCGCAGCCATCACGATCTTGAAAACCGATCCCGGAGCAAGCTGCGCCTGAATCGCGCGATTCAGCAAGGGTGTGTGCTTGTCGGTGTTGAGCTTCTGCCATTCGTCTTGAGGAATGCGCACCGCAAAATCGTTGGGATCAAAAGTGGGTTTGCTGACCATCGCCAGGATTTCGCCGGTGCGCGCGTCCATAGCCACCACCGCGCCTTCCTTATCGGCCATGTCCGTCTCGGCGATCGCTTGCAAATCGTAATCAACAGTCAACTGAATGGGTTTGCCGGGAATGGATTCCACGTCGTCCAGCGTGCGCACCACTTTGCCAACGCTGTTCACCACCACACGCCGCATGCCGTCGGTGCCTTCAAGTTGGTCGTTGTACTCGCGCTCCAGGCCGGCTTTTCCGACGATGTCACCCGGACGGTAATGCCCGTCGCTATCCTCTAATTGCTGCGCGGAAACTTCGCCGACGTAGCCGACGGCGTTCGCGAGCATTTCACCGTGCTGGTAACGCCGCCGCTGTACCATCATCAATTCCAGCAGGGGCAAATCCGCGCGGTGCGATTCCACGAACGCGATGTCCGCCTGCGTGGCCGCCGGCTTGATCACCACGGGCTGGAATTTCGGCTCGTTTTTCGCGGTGTCCAGCGCCTGCTGCAAATCGTCGTGGCTGATCCCCAGCCCTTCTTCGATCTGTGGCAGGCTTTTCCCGAGCGACTTCGGATCATCACGCAGCAGCAAAATGCTGAAGGATGGATAGCTATCCACCAGCACGCGGCCTTCGCGATCCAGCATCTCTCCGCGCGGCGCGATGATGGGAATCGAACGCGTGCGGTTGCGATCCGCCAGGTCAGCAAAATGTCCCGACTGAACCACCTGCAGCTTCCAGAATCCGATCATCAGGAGGACCACAAAAATTACAGACAGATAGGAGACGAGCGCAAGCCGGGCTTGGGGGATTTTCTGGTCGTTAACGTTCCATGATGGCAAGGAAATTCCTGCTCCCGCGCGGGGTCCAGCTCGGCCCAGATGCGCTTACGTGCTCCGAATGCGGCTACGATTCGAAGTGCTAACTACGCTACCACCCGCGCCGCAGCCCCCGCAAGTTGCGCATGTCCATTCGGTCAACTGGCCATGCGCCCAGCTTTCGCTTTAGCGCTGCTCTCGCCTACGTAGCGGCGCGCTTCCATCGACCGTAAGGAACACTAAAAGCCACTTAGCTCCGTGGTGCGCGGCACACCGTCGGTTGAATCGAAAGCTAAATTTACGGTGTATAACCTTGCGATGGCTAAGCATGTCATTCACATCTCCGAGGCTGAAGCGGCCAGCGACTTTGCCTCGCTGTTGGCCCGCGTCCGCGCCGGCGCCGAGGTCGTCATCGAGAACGGCGAGCATCCCGTAGCAGTGCTTCACGCCGCCGATCCAGTGCGCCGCAGCATCTCCGAGTGCATCGCACTGGCCAAAGCCCACGAAGAGGAAACCGGCAGAGCCCCCGTCCTCGATCCTGATTTCGCCGAAGACGTAGAAGAGCTTCTTAGCCATCGCAAACCGTGGAACCCGCCAGCGTGGGAATAGTCCTCGGCTCCAGCGTCATTATCGCCGCCGAGCGCAGAGGCGGTACCGTCCGAGAAATCCTGGAACAAGTGAATGCCGCGCGCGGCGAAGTCGAAATCGGCCTATCCGTGGTGACCATCGCCGAGTTGACTCCTGGAGCCTGTCGCACCAAGACCCGGGCCCAGCAGCAGAGACGGCTGGAATTTATCGAGCGGCTGTCGAGTGATGTGCCTGTGCATCCTGTAACGCTCGACGTCGCGCACCTAGCCGGGCGCATCGAAGGTCAGCAGGAAGCGATGGGGATCCGGTTCGCGCTTGAGGACTTGCTGATCGGCGCTACTGCGTTGCACCTCGGATTTCACCTTGCGACGCTGAACGTTCGCGATTTCCAGAAAATCCCCGGTCTCTCCGTTGTCCAGTTTTGAACGATGGATGCGAGAACCAACCGTGCAGATGCCCGCGAGAATTGTGAAGCTTATTAATTCCTGCCGCAGTTTCAAGAATGCCTCAATCGCTCGAAGCGAACTTCTTTCGGCCAGAAATCCGGGTTGTGAAAGAAGCCAGATCCGTTCCGGCGGAATAAATCAGGAAGTTCTGCGCAAGCGGTCCAGCAGAGCAAAGAGCGGCACGGCAAATGCAGCAGTGACTAGCGAATCCAGCAGCAGACGCAGGGTAAACATCGGAGCCGCATGATTCAACAGCACGCGCTGCGTGATCGCCAGAATCACCTGGTGAAAATGAAAGAAGAAGAAAACCAGCGCGAAGCGGCTCAGCGGATGCTCGGTGTCAATGCGTCCGCCAATCGAAGACGCCAGATACCCGATGATGGTTTTCGCGATTCCGTACATCCCTATGGGATTGTCGTGGCTCAATGCGTCCTGCAAAATTCCGATCGTGCCTCCCAGAAATAATCCCGTCACCGGATTTCTGCGGCTCACACCAAAATAAATCGTCACCAGCAGCGGCAGGTCAATCAGCTCGGACCAGCGCCCGTACTTGTGCAGAAACGCCTGGAACACCAGCGCCAGCAGACAGACGGCCAGAACCGCGCCACTGTAAAATTTGTGTACCTCGACGTTCGGGTCCGAGCGCTCGCCGACATTTAGCATGTAGCCCATCTCACTGAGGACCAGCAGCAGATTTCGCAGCAGCAGCTTTCGCGGGCGTGGTGCCAGGCGCAGGCGTCGCAGCAGCCGCGCCGTCACTCGCGGGCGCGCTGGCCGCAGCTTCCGGCTTCTTGATCACTACTTCCTGCTGCGTCAGCAGCACCAGCACTTCTTCCAGCCGGTCCAGCCGCGCGCTGGGCTGCACGCGAATCACCTGGAACGGATTTGCCGGCTTGGCGCTCTCCACCGTCCCGATTGGAAAGTCCTTCGGGAAAATGCGATCTTCGCCGGACGTGACGATCGCGTCCCCTGCCTGCACTTTTTCGTCGTTCACCACGTATTCCATGCGCGGCTCGGGATCTCCGCTGCCTCGCACCACTCCGTGCGTGCGCGTCGCGCTGAAGAGTGCGCCCACTCCGCTGTCCTTATCGTTAATCAGAAGCACCTGCGCCGTGTTGGGCAGCACTTCCACTATTTTTCCTACGATTCCGTCCGGCGTCACCACGCCCATATTCATTCGCAGACGATCGTGCTCCCCGCGATTGATGAACAGCGTGTGCGAAGTAGGATCCGCGCTGGACCCGATCACCTGCGCCGCCAGCATCTGCGCCTCGGGATGCGCGCTGCGGAAATTCAGCACCGTGGCCAAGCGCTGCGCCTCCGCAGCCTGGCTCTCCAGCTCGCGATTACGCAGGCGCAATTGATCCAGCTCGACGCGCATGCGATCGTTTTCAGCGCGCGCGTTGCGCAACCCCACGTAGGCGCCCCACGCCCCGCCCACTTTTGAAAAACTCCAAGTTCCGGCGCGCTCCAACGGCGTCACCAGTGCCACCGCCCAGTAGCGGATCAGCCGCACGTCGTGCTCACCCTTGATCTGAAACGCCAGCAACATCAGCTGCGCCACCACCACGATGGCCAGCCATGCAAGCGGGCGATGCCGGGAATAAGTGTCGATCATGTTCTCTGCGCCATTTAAGTCAGCGGCTACACGCGGCGTGGAAAAATACTTCAAGCTGCGCTGACTCTGCCTTTGACTTTGTAGCGGCCGCCTGCTTTTTAGGCGGGCGTCTTTGAAGTTGCTCTAAAGCCGCGCTCCGCTTCAATCAATCGAAACCAACCGCAACAACCGGAAATCGCTCAGCATCTTTCCAGTTCCCAATACCACGGACGCCAGCGGATCGTCCGCGATCGAAACCGGCAACCCAGTTTCCTCGCGTATGCGCTTGTCCAGATTCTTGATCAGCGCGCCGCCACCGGTCAGCACAATCCCGCGGTCGCTGATGTCCGCCGAAAGTTCGGGCGGAGTGCGTTCCAGCGCCACGCGAATCGCGTTCAAAATCGTGGAGATGCACTCCGAAAGCGCCTCGCGGATTTCGCTGTCGTCAATCGTCACCGTGCGCGGCACGCCTTCGATCAGGTTGCGCCCCTTCACTTCCAGCGTCAGCGGCTTCTCCAGCGGATAGGCCGAGCCAATCTCAATCTTGATCTGTTCCGCGGTGCGCTCGCCCACCAGCAAATTGTATTTCCGCTTGAGGTAATGCATCACCGCTTCATCCATTTCATTTCCGGCCACGCGCACCGACCGCGAATAGACGATCCCGCTCATCGAAATCACCGCGATGTCCGTGGTGCCGCCTCCGATATCCACCACCATGTTGCCCGAAGGCTCTTCGATCGGCAGCCCCGCGCCAATCGCCGCCGCCATCGCCTGCTCCACCAGATAAACTTCACTGGCCCGCGCGCGATAAGCCGAATCCTGCACGGCGCGCTTTTCCACCGGGGTGATCTCGCTCGGCACGCCGATCACGATGCGCGGATGCACCAGCACGCGGCGGTTGTGCGCCTTCTGAATAAAATACGTGAGCATCTTCTCCGTGACTTTGAAGTCCGCGATCACGCCGTCCTTCATCGGTTTGATGGCCACCACGTTGCCCGGCGTGCGCCCCAGCATTTCCTTCGCTTCGCGCCCCACCGCCACCACTTCACCGCTGTTCTTGTTGATCGCTACGATGGAAGGCTCGTTCACCACGATGCCTTTGCCGCGCGCGAACACCAGCGTATTCGCCGTCCCCAGATCAATCGCCAGGTCGGATGAGAACAGGCTGAACACCGACCGCATGTTGTAAGTGCTTTTCGTCACGTCTTGCTTCCCCCAGGATCCACTTGAGCGCCGTCGCGGCGACGAGTTAATTTGCCACACTTCCATTGTTGCCGGCAGGCAGTGCCTTCGGCCCAATCAGGCTGTTTCGTTTAAGGGATCACTACTTCGACGCGCTTCGTGGCGGTTCCGCCGCGCCGGTTCTGCCCCGTCAGAATGATTTCATGGCTGCCTTTGACCATCGCGGGCAAGAAATGACGGAAATGCCCGTCCGACTGAATGCTCGCCACCTGCTCGCCATTGATAATCAGCGCCGCGCCCGGTTCGGTTCTGCCGATTACCTCCACCACATTCCCGTGCAGCTCGGTGGAATCTACTTCCAGCAGCATCTCCTGCTCTTTGCCATGCACCACCAGAATGAACTTGAAAGGGTCGCTCGCATCGCTGATCTTGTTGTCCACGTCGATGGCCCGCACCCGCCAGAAATAATCGCCGGGATCGAGTCCGGTGATATCCACGTTTTCGTTCGGAACTTTCTTGTCCATCACCACGTGATTGAACGCCGCCGTGGTGCTGATCTGAAATTCGTACATCTTGGCCGTCGCTACCGCATTCCACGCGAAGTGCACTGAATCGCGCTTCGGATCCGTCACTGTGATCGGCTGCAGATTCAGCGGCTGGACCAATTCCGGCGGCGCCAGCACTTGCGATTTCGTCATCTGGCCGCCGGTGGGGAAGGTCACTTTCTCAAACTGTCCGATGTCCATGTGCTCGCTGCCGCGGTTCAATTCCGCGCTACCAGACGACACCGTGATTTCCTGATGCTTGGTATCCGGATCGCTGCGCACCGCCGCGCGCGTATTTGCCTGCAAAGACGCCACCGCATTCTCAAAGGATACTTCGGCCTTCGAGCCCGGGACTTCCCACGTCCCGGTCGCCAGGTCCACTTGACCAGAAGAAATATGCACGCCTACCGAAGACGCGCGATCGTGCTCCACCAAATTTTCTTCCACCGTCACCAGGGTGTCGCCCTTTACCGTGTACTGCGTTCCGTCAGCAAACGCGATGCGCGCCACTCCCTCCGGCCCCGTTTGCACCAGGTCGCCTTTGTCCAACGTCAATTGGTAGTCTGCGCTCGTCCAGGTTACGGAGTTTACTTTCTTTACCTGCACCTTCCCGTCCAGGTTCACGAACCGCGCTTGCCGCGCGCTGATCGTCGCCACTCCGTTGTCCTTCGGGGTAATCGAATCCGAGATATGCCGCACCATGCTCGCCGTCATTTCTGGAAAAACCAAGTAGGTCGCCGAGCCGATGATCGCCGCAATCACGATCACGTACAGCCCCACGGTCTTATACGTGACGGTATGCCAATACACCTCTACGCGCGAGATTTTTGGTTTACCCTGCGCCGTTAGTTTGCTGTCGCTCATGTTATTTTGGGGCTAATTTAGAAATCTAGCACACGGGTATAGGCCATACAACTCGACGCGAAAACAGTTGCGAAACTGCTACCCCCTAATGATTCCAATCGGTTAACGGCACCTTGCTCCTCCGCGGCACCCGCCAGTCCTGGTACCAGCTCCGCGCCATTTTGGTGGTTGACCCCGGCCCCGCTATTTAGGGAGACTAAGACGTTCGGGGCGGCTTCTTCCTGCTGCGTCCACCCCGCTACGAACAGGTTTCATGGCGCCCTCTCTATCACCCGGAACGCTTTTGCCATGCGAGGATTCGAAATATGAATGAAATCATCGGCGAGCTTCTGCCACCCCCGCGCGTGATGCTCACGCCCGGTCCTTCGAATATGGACGCGCGTGTCTATCGCGCCCTCAGCACTCCTCTTGTCGGCCACATGGATCCCTGGTTCATCGACATGATGGGCGACGTGCAGGTCATGTTGCGGCGTGTTTTCAAAACGCAGAATCGCATCACTTTTCCCATTTCCGCGTCCGGCTCAGGCGGCATTGAAGCAGCGGTTTTAAACCCACTCGAAGAAGGCGACGAGTGCATCGTCTGCAGCAACGGCTGGTTTTCCGAGCGCATGGCCGTCATTGCCGAACGCAGCCCGGGTGTGAAAGTGATTCGCGTCGAGGCACCCTACGGCAGCACTGTGGATCCTGAAGATGTGCGTCGCGCCGGCAAGGGCAAAAAAATCAAATTCGTCGGTCTCGCACACGGCGAAACTTCCAGCGGCGTGGTGCAGCGCCTCGCCGATTTTCGCAAGGTTGCGGATGAGCTTGGCGCTCTGCTCGTCGTGGACGCGGTAGCCACGCTGGCAGGCATGCCACTCGACGTTGACCGCGAAAAAATAGACATCTGCTTCAGCGGTTCACAAAAAGCGATCAGCGCGCCACCGGGAATGTCGCCCATCACTGTGAACTCGCGCGTGGAAGAATTAATGCGCGCGCGCAAGACTCCCGTTGCCAGCTGGTATTTCGATTTCACTCCGATCATGACCATGTGGGGCGGGGAACGCACTTATCACCACACGCCACCGATCTCCTTGATCTACGGCATGCGCGAGGCCTTGCGCCTGGTACTCGAAGAGGGCCTGGAGGCGCGCTGGGAACGCCATCACAATAATCAGCAGGCGCTGGTGGCCGGCCTGGAAGCCATGGGCCTGGAAATGTTCGTTGCTGATCCCGCCGATCGCTTGATCACCGTGACCGCCGTGAAAATCCCGGCGTCCATTGACGATCGCAAAGTCCGCCTGCAACTACTGGACGAATTCAACGTCGAAATTGCCGGCGGTTTTGGTCCGGTGAAAGGAAAAATATGGCGCGTTGGATTGATGGGCTACTCCAGCCAGAATACCAACGTGCTGCTGTTCCTGGCCGCGTTTGAAAAAGTTCTTCTCGATCAGGGATTGCGCGTTCCGGCCGGCGCAGGCGTCGCCGCGGCGATTCGCAGCTATCAACAAGCGGGGCGCGGCGCCGTGGTAGGCGCGCGGAAGTAGCCACAGCGCGGAAATCTCAGCGCGCGTAAAAGAAGACCGGGGAGTGTATGGCCAAGTCTGAAGTAGCGTGGATTCCAAATCTCGGCGCCATGAGCGATTTCATCGGCGCCTTCGACGTCCCATCGAAAGTTACGGACTATGTCTATCGCTGCCGCTTCTCGCACTGCTGGAATGGCATCGCCACCCGCCACGCCGATACCATGGATTGCAAATTCTTCGTGGATGGCCGCGGCGTGGTGCTGGGCCTCGCGCATCCCGGCTTCGTGGAATTTCAAGGCCGCACCGGCCGCGACCTCAGCGATCGCGAAGCGAGTTACGTTGGCGCGGAATATCTTCGCGAGCGCCTGGAACAGGAAGACGAGCACGCCCTCTACGATGTTGCCACCGCTGACGTCGGGCGCATCATCCAGAAACTCGGCATCCGCTGAGCCCGCTGGCTCGCCGCGCTTACTGCTTCGCAGGCGTCGGCGCCGTGAAATTCTTTTGCGCGAGCGACCGAACGTAGATCACCAGGTCCCAGATTTCGTCCGGCTTGCTGCGATCGCCCTCGCCGGTCATGTCGCCTTTGCCATTCTTGATGATGTAGAACAGATCTCCGTCCGTCATTTCCTTGAGCGACGCCGGATCGCGGTAATCCAACAGCTTCAATTTCATGTCCTCCGCGAGCTCGCCTTTGCCGTCGCCGTCCTTCCCGTGGCACATCGCGCAGTCAAAGCCATACGACTTCTTGCCCGCCGCCAGCGCTGCAGGCGTGGCCTTCACGGGATTGGTAAGTTTCGACGCCTCCGGTGGGATCTTGTATTCAGCAGCGGCTCCAGGCGCCGGCGCTTTCTGCTCTTGTCGAGCGGAAACCGCGCAACACAACAGAACGAGGAGCGAGACAACGCGAACGGCAATCCGCATAGGGCCTCCACAATGCACACGCATTAAATTGGGTGAAGGCGCATTCTACTCCCGCGGCGGGAATCCGGCGCAAAGTTTCTTCACGCGCTTCCATTTTTGTGCCGCACGGCGCATCGCAGGCTTACGCGTCCGAGAGCGACTCCCCAAAATCCGGCTCGCCATTCTTCAACTCGCCCGCTTCCAGAATTTCTCCGCAGTCCAGGCATTCCACGTACTGCGCATCTTCATCCTTCGCAATCAATTGCGTTCGTTTGTGTTGGCAGGCAGGGTCGGGTGTTAACATGATCGTTCCGCGAATCTCCGCGCATTATATCACTTGCGCCTTACGCAAGCGGACGCCCCGCGCCGGTTGACAAACGCGCCGATTGACACTATCAGTCTTCTGGCAGTCTCCTGGGGCGGGCCGCTAATAAGAGAGAAACATTGAGCGCAGAACAGAGCACGCAGAAACGCCTGGGCACCGTGCTTTTTTACGGCATCGTCGCCGTTCTGGCGTATTTCGTGTTCCTGGTCTTCCAACCCTTTCTGCCCGCGCTCTGCTGGGCCATCATTATCGTCGTCGTTTCCTATCCAGCCTATGTGCGGCTCACGCGCCGCTTCCGGCCCACGCTGGCGGCCTTGATATGCACGGTCGGAGTGACCGTGATCCTAATCGTGCCGGCGCTTCTGGGAATGGCGGCGTTCGTGCATCAGGGTGTGCAGGCCGTGCAGACCTTGCAGCTGCAAATTCAGAACGGGCATTTCGAGTGGATCAATCGCTTGTGGCTCGATGTGCAAGCGCGCTTTCCGGAGAACGACACCACCAGCCTCGCCACACTCTTAAGCCGCTACGCCGATAATGCCGCCGCCTTCATAGCCGCGCGCCTCGGCACGCTTTTGAGAAATACCGCGCTATTTCTCTTTCATCTCAGCGTCACCATGCTAGCGATGTTTTATCTCTACCGCGATGGCCCCGCGTTCATGACCCGGATGCGCCAAGTCTTGCCGTTCGATTCGCCGCATAGCGAACGCATGATAAAGGAAGCCAACGATCTCATATTTGCGAGCGTGGTCTCCAGCCTGGTCGCGGCCGCGGCGCACGGCATTCTTGGCGGACTGGCTTTCGGCCTCGCGGGAATCACCGCTCCGGTGTTTTGGGGCGTGATGATGGGATTTTTCTCGCTGGTGCCTGTCGTCGGCTCCGCGCTCATTTGGGCGCCGGCGGCCATCAGCCTGATCGCGGAAGGCCACATCACTGCCGGCATTATGGTTGCGGTCTTCTGCAGCGTGGTCGTCGGATTGGTGGACAATCTCCTGCGTCCATGGGTAATCAGCGGTCGCGCGGAAATGGGCGGCTTGGTCGTTTTTATCAGCGTGCTGGGCGGCATCAGCGTCTTCGGATTGCTCGGAGTCGTTGTCGGGCCCATCGTAGTGGCCACCGGAGCCAGTCTGCTGGATCTCTACGCGCCCAGCTCACCTGCTGGAAACATCGGAGCGCGAACGCATGGGAAGAAAAAGCGCGCCATGCTAGAGTAGCGCCCTTCGGACACACGGATGAGCAAGAATTCCAAACCAAAAGTCGCGGCAGCAAAGAGTGCGGCGGCAAAACACGCTGCGCCAAAACATGTCGCGCCGAAACACGCAACCTTGCCGCCAGAAAAACTCTGCTGGCGCTGCGATCCCGCCACCATTCCGTTCGAGACCACCGCTGAAGTACCACCCTCGTCCGGTGATCCCGGGCAGGATCGCGCCCTCCGAGCCTTGCGCATGGGAGTCGAGTTGACCGCCCCCGGCTATAACCTCTTCGTCTGCGGACTTTCCGGCACCAGCCGCGGCGGCATGATCGTCCGCATGATCGAAGGCCTGCACCCGCAGAGCGAGCCTGCTCCCGATCGCGCCTATGTAAATAATTTCAAAAATGCCGACCGCCCGCGCCTGCTCACACTGCCGCGCGGCCAGGCCAACGCATTCAAGAAAGAGGTCGAGTCCGGCATAGACTTTCTCCGTCGCCGCATTCCGCAAGTCTTCGAAGGCGAGCCGTTTCAGCGCCAGAAGACGCGCATCGTCGAGCGCTTCACCGTACGCGAAAAAGAATTGATGGACGATTTCACGCGTCGCATCGCCCGCGAACAATTCGCGCTCGGTCGCATGCAGGTCGGCGCCGTGGCCCTGCCGGAGATTTTTCCAGTGCTCGACGGCGCAATGGTCCCCATCGAAGAAATTCCCAAGATGGTGCAGGAAGGCAAACTCGAAAGCGTCGCAGCCGAAGAACTCGAACGCAAATACGATCAGTTCCGCCAGGAATTTACAGTCGTGTACCGCAAGACACTTTCGCTTTCCCGCGAGCTTGCCAGCGAAATGAGCTACCTCGAGCAGGAAGCCGCCTCGGTCCTGGTGGACGGCGTCATCGAAGAGCTGAAAGAAAAATATCCCAGCACGCAGATCGCGGAATACCTCGAAGAAGTCCGCCACCACATTCTCGATAATCTCGAACCCTTCAAGGAACGCGAAGGCGAAGAAGACCAGCCGCCCTCCGAAGGTGGCGGCGGCCCGCGCGTCGAGCGGCAGGAGCGCGATCCTTTCCGCGTGTACGGCGTGAACGTGATTCTCGCTCACGGCGAGCGCGAACAATGTCCGGTGGTCTTCGAAACCATTCCGACCTACGCGAATTTGTTCGGCACGATTCATCGCAGCTACGACACGCGTGGCGGGTGGAGTTCCGATTTCATGGATCTGCGCGGCGGCTCGCTGCTGCGTGCCGATGGCGGCTTCCTGGTGATGTACGCGCTCGACACGCTGACGGAAACAGGGGTCTGGCGCACGCTTAAGCGCACTCTCAACCACGGCAAGCTCGAAATTCAACCCGTGGACGTCTTCTTCCCATTCAGCCCCGCGGCCCTGAAACCCGAGCCGATTGATGTGCACGTGAAAATCATCCTCATCGGCGACCGCGACATGTACGAGCTGCTCTACGACTTCGAGGAAGACTTCAAAAAGATTTTCAAAGTGCGCGTGGAATTCGACGAAGAAATGAAGTGGAGCGACGAAGTCATCCGCCAGTACGCCGGCCGGCTGCGCAAAATCTCCGATGACGAGCGCCTCTACCCCTTCGATCGCACCGCGTTCGCCGCGATTCTAGAGCACGGCGTGCGCCTCGCCGGCCGCCGCGGAAAAATCACCACGCGTTTTTTCGATCTTGCCGACCTCGCGCGGGAATCATCCTACGTCGCGCGCAACGAGAATCAATCGGTGGTCACTGCCGCGCACGTGCGCCGTGCCCTCGATTCCAAAATCGAGCGCCACAACCTCACCGAATCGAAAATCCGCGAAATGATCGAGCAGAATTTGCTTTTTATCGACACCACCGGAACCCGCGTTGGCCAGGTGAACGGCCTCAGCGTGATGGAAATCGGCGGCTACGCTTTCGGCAAGCCCGTGCGCATCACTGCATCCGCTTCGCCGGGAAAAGTCGGCATCATCAATATCGAAAGGGAATCAAACCTCAGCGGCCGCTTCCACGATAAAGGCGTGCACATCATTTCCGGCTATATGCGCCGCACCTTCGCGCAGGATAAGCCCCTCGCGCTTTCCGCCAGCCTCTGCTTCGAACAGTCCTATTCCGGCGTGGACGGCGATAGCGCCAGTTCCACCGAAATTTATGCGCTGCTCTCCGCTCTTTCTGGCTACCCCATCCGCCAGGAATTAGCGGTCACCGGCTCGGTGAATCAACAGGGAGACATCCAACCCATCGGCGGTGTAAACCAAAAAATCGAGGGGTTCTACGACATCTGCAAAATGAAAGGCCTCACCGGAAATCAAGGCGTGCTGATTCCTTCGGAAAATGTAGACGACCTGATGTTGCGTGAAGAAGTGATCGAAGCCGTGGCCAAGGGCCAGTTCCACCTCTATCCCGTTGCCACGGTAGAGCAGGGCATCGAAATCCTCACCGGCCGCCACGCCGGCAAGCGCCTCGCCACCGGAAAACACGAGCCCGACACGGTTTTCTGCAAAGTAGATGCTCGCCTCCACGAAATGGCCCTGACCCTCCGCAAGTTCGACTAGGTCTGTTTTCGGTTCCTCTAACGGTCTTGACCCCTGCCAGAAACGATCCCCGCTCACGACGAAGCCGCATGCAAGTCCCCACATCACTCTGGGAAATCAGCGTATCTTTAATAATTTAAGCCACTTACCGTCTTCCCGATTTCAGTTTACAGATGGAATCAATATGATATCATTTAGATATTGAATTAAGGAGGATCCCATGCGAGAAAAACCAGCCTTTTCGCTGCCCGGCGGCCCGATGTTCTTGTTGCTGATCGTGGCAGTCGCCGCCACCGTTTTTGTACTGATCAGCTCGTCGCAAATGCAAGCCACCGTCGGCGTAGCGGTCGCGATGTTCGCGCTCGCCGCAGAAGTGATCTGCTTCAAAGGCCTGTTGATTGTGAACCCGAACGAAGGCCAGGTCCTGCAGCTATTCGGGACTTACGTAGGCACGCTGCGCGATCAAGGGCTGCGCTGGGTGAATCCCTTCACCACCAAACGCCGCATTTCGCTGCGCGTGCGAAATTTCGAAACCTCGAAACTAAAAGTGAACGACCTCGATGGCAATCCCATCGAAATCGCGGCAGTAGTTGTGTGGCAGGTGGTGGATACGGCGGAAGCGGTCTTCCAAGTGGACAGCTACGAGAACTTCGCGGCGGTGCAAAGCGAATCGGCGCTGCGCACCATGGCCACGTCCTACGCTTACGATTCGCACGTTGCAGGACAAATGAGCCTGCGTAGCCACATCGCGGAAACCGCCGCGGAATTGCAGAAAGAAATCCAGGACCGCCTGGCGAAAGCCGGCGTGCAAGTGGTGGAAGCTCGCATCAGTCACCTGGCCTACGCCGCGGAAATTGCCGGAGCGATGCTGCAACGCCAGCAGGCTTCGGCGATCATCTCCGCGCGGCAGACCATCGTTGAAGGAGCAGTGAGCATCGTGCAAATGGCGCTCGATCAGCTTTCGGAAAGAAAAGTTGTGGAGCTCGATCCCGAGCGTCGCGCCGCGATGGTCAGCAACCTGCTGGTTGTGCTTTGCGGTGAACGCAGCCCGCAACCGGTGGTGAACGCGGGCTCGCTGTACAGTTAGAGGCGAGATGGCGGAGCGCAAACCATTTCTTCTGCGGCTCGATCCGGCGACGCACGTCGCTCTGGAGCGCTGGTCCGCCGATGAATTGCGCAGCCTGAACTCGCAGATCGAATATCTGTTGCGTCGCGCGCTGCAGGAGGCTGGCCGGTTACCGCGTCCAGCCTCTGACGACGCGGCCGCCCAATCCGCCGCGCAGCCTGCGATCGAGACTTCGAACACCTGAACGAAACTCGCTACGACAAAATTCCGCGTCAGGCACAGAAAATCAAATTCGCCGCCGCATTTGCAATGACGTCGTAATCGTCTGGCCCTTGCGGTCAATCAGCACCTTGTATTGATAGCCAACCTGCCGAAACAGTTTGCGCACCGCCGCTAGCGTCAGATCCGCCGCCGCGTCATCGCCAATTCCCGCGATCACGTCACCCGGCACGATTCCCGCCTTGGCCCCGGGAGTTCCCGACTGCACCGCTGTCACTTCGAACACCTTCAGATTCGGCCCCTTCGCGATGATCGAAAGTCCGCTCATGTCTTCGTCCGTGTCGTGATTCATCTGAATGTTCGGCTCCAGAATCACGCGCTGGTGCGGAAAATCGTAGATCACCGTGAAGCGGCGCAGGAAATTGGCGCCGATGGCCCCCGCAATATTTTTGTCCGCTCCGGCCTTCGTTTTTTCCTGAGTGAAGTCGCCGACAATGTCCTCCACTCCGTACGGCCCAATCTGAAAAGTCTTCAGCCGGCCCAGAAATATCTTCGCGCCACCATCTACTTCGGGATAAGACGCCGGCTCGCTCTTGAAATGCGCTGCGGAAATGCGTTGCGAATCCATGAATCCCCGGTAGAAAATAACTCCGGAATCCAGCGCCGTGTCCACCGCGAAGTCCGCGCTCATCGAATGGTGCCCGGGAACGTCAAATTTCGCGCGAATCAGCGGCACCGGTCCGGAAAAAGTCAGCGGGAAACTTTTTCCCTGTCCGGTGTAAGTAAAAGCGCTCGGATCGTACAGCTGCACCGTCTGCCGGTGGTAGTTCACCTCCACTACGACGCGATCGAAAAAATCTCTGCCCAGCGTCCCTTGATAAGGCTGCCCCACCTGTTGCGCAAAATCGTCCCGCGAAACCACGGGCAATGTGGCGAACGGAAGCTGCACCCCGGCCAGCGTCAATACGGCATAGTGCATCTCGTTGCCTGCCGGGTCTCCGGCTATCTTGCGATCAACCGCGCATTTTTCCGCAGCCGAATCCAGCGCAAAAAGACCAGGCCTGCCTCCATTAAGCCGCGCCGGCAAAAATATCAAGTTCCCCAGAAACACTGCCGGAATTTGCGAGGCATCGCCACCATACGCAAAGCGCGGCGAAGTGACGTCCTGCGGCCCAGGCTTCGGCGCAGTTGCGGGCGCTCCGGCCTTTGGCGGCGCAGTGTTCTGCTGTTGTTGCGGCAGCGCAGGCCGCGCGGCCCAACCGCACAACAAAATGCAGCTAGCAACCAGAAATTTTGCGCGGCGCCGATTCATCATCCCTCCCGTTCCATCTGCAAATATCTCGAAACCATCCCATCTCAGCCCGGCCCATCGCACCTGAAACTCGCGCGGCGATTATACGAGCTATGGCCCCGGCGCGAGATAACCTTCGCGCGAAAACATCCGGTGCGTGGCTTTTTTCCCCTCGGTGGCAAAAGGCTGGCCGCTCGCGTCCAGCGCCTCTACCGTCAGGGGATGGAATTGGCCATCGTGCTGCGGCGCGATTCCCAGCAGATATTGATGCCGCAGCGCCGCCGCGATCTGCTGATACATCGGCGCGAAATCCTTCGCCGACTGCGGAAAAAACGCCCTGCCTCCCGTAATCGCCGCTAGCGAAAGCAGCGCCTGGTCCGCTGCGGCAAACACCTGAGAATCCTCCTGCGGCGCCGCGGTTGCCTTCTTCTTTTTATCCGGCTTATCCGGCGCGTGCCGCAGCCACCCTCCCAGCGCCACCGGAAAAATCACCACATCGCGCGCGCGCAATTTTTGCGCCAGCGCATCCCAACGCGCCGCCGAAGACGAATCCAGGCCAGTCGTCAGCAGCACCAGCGCTTTCTTGCCGCTCACCGGAGCAATCCAATCCAACGCTGTGGATACCGAGTCGTAAAAATTCAACTGGCCCATTCCGACGGAAAATTGGATTTGGCCTAGCGCGTTCAGCAGCGCATTTTTGTCCGGCGTAAAGGCTAGCACTGCCCGCGGCGCCTGATCGTAAGTCACCAGCGCCACCTGATCGTCCGGAGCCAGCCCGTCCAGCAGCGCGTAGGCCGCTGCAATATGTTGGCTCTGGATCAGGTACACCGCCGGGCTCGTCTCCACCATCACCAGAATTTGTGCCGGCGCATCCGTGGGTGCAAAAAACTCCAGCGGCCGCTCACTTCCTCCATCGAGCACGCGAAAATTCTTGCGTTGCAACCCGCTTACGAAATCGCCGCCGGCCGCCAGCACGCTGACGCCGATTTGTACCATTTCGGTGGTCACCTGCAGCGGCTGTTGCACGCCTCCCGCGGCCTGTTGCTCCGCAACTCCGCCCGGAATCAGCAGCGCACAAAATAAAATGATGGAGGATGCAGCGCGCGGGAACAATGAAAGCGGTAAACGTGGTTTTCCAAAGTTGTGATTCAAATTGAACGCCGTGAAGTTCCGCTCACGACCGCGACCGGAGCGCGCAACGCTGTTAGGCGCAAGCCCACACGCACAGGTCGCAGTCGAAAATCCGAGCGAAGGCCCGAACTAATTCCCCGAAGGCGGTTTCGCCGCCGCAGGCGGTGCCGCATTCGCCGATTTCGGCGTGCTCAAATAACCCTTCGCGCTGTCCTTGGTCAGATCAAACACCACGATCTCGTAAGGCGCCCGCGCCCCGCGCACGTAAAACTGAATTGGCTCACCGACGGTCTTATCTTTCTTCTCGATGCTCTTGTCGTCAGCCACCACATTCAACGTGTACTTATAACGTTTGGTGTCAATCTTCCGCAGCGCGACCTGGATCGGCCCAACATGCTCCGGCGCCTTGGACGATTTATTCAGGGTGAACTCAAAAATGTCGCGCTCGCCCAGCCGCTTCAGTTCTTCCACTTCATCGTGATTGCGCGCGATCAATCCGCTCTGCACGCCCAAATCACCGATGGTGCTCGACAGCTTGCCCTTGGTTGCATCCAAATCCGCCTTGGTCGCGTCCGCTTCGCTCTTCGTTCCGGAAAGGTCCGTCGTCACTTGTCCAAATTTCGTGGCCGTATCCGCCTGCACCGCACCAATCTGCTCGCGCAGTTGCTGGTCGCTCTTCTGCTGATCTTTCTTGATGGATTGCGCCAGCCCGCGCGCGCGCGCCAATTCATCCTGCGTCAACCCCAGCTTCTGCGAGGTCACGTCCAACTGGCCTTTCAAATCCGCGATTCGCGAATTCGTTTTGTCCAGAGCCGCGGCCAGCGCCTGCGTCTTCTTATCCGCATCGTCCAGGCCTTTGCGCGCCGCCTCCCGCTGCTCATAACCGGCGTACAGCAGATAGGCCACGAGCGCGAACGCGACTGCAAAAAGCAACGTAACCCAGCGCGGCAAAGCGGACGATTCCACGATCGTAGTCTGTTCACCGGGCGTATTCGGGGTCGAACTCATTGAGCCTCCTTAGGCGCGGCGCGTGCCGCATAGTCTGGGCGAAATTATCGCCGAGTAGCCTCGGGTTGTCCATCCCCGATGGTTCGCAGCGCGCACCTCCGCGTCCGCCGGGGACGCCGCTTCCGCACGAAATCGGCGAAATGGCGGCTTCCCCCGCACTCCGTATTTTCCCCGTCTGTTCGTAGCAAATTAAAAGGTCCGGTTTTTGTAGTGAGTGAGTTGATTGCATAACAATGTCGGCCCCCTCGACTCGAGTGGGCTTTTGTTGATCGGCTCGGGAAGACGGAGCCGGATTTCGGTTCGCACGCGGGACAGCTCGGTACCGGACATGGCGTGAAC
>Ga0209221_1000071_pt1 | contig 60956 bp, 40 predicted proteins | sample BlaSpr_A8_Ref_O2_FD_187989 | JGI IMG/M metagenome (GOLD analysis project Ga0209221, IMG submission 187989) | Forest soil microbial communities from Thunder Bay, Ontario, Canada - Black Spruce, Ontario site 2_A8_Ref_O2 (SPAdes) (version 2) | ecosystem: Environmental > Terrestrial > Soil > Boreal...
CAATCCACTCGCATTTAGCCAGCCCAACGGAACGCCTGGCGATCTCGGACGCGATTCCATATACGGCCCCGGATATAAGAACCTGGACTTTTCCATTACCAAGAACACACCAATCACCGAGCGCCTGAATCCTCAACTGCGGGCGGAGTTCTTTAATATTCTGAATCACCCCAATTTCGCGCAGCCGGATCATCTTCTTACTCCCGGATATGAGCAAAACGGAAACCTGGGATGCGCACCCTCTGGAGCCTCGCCGTGTTACGACCGACAAATCACGCAGACCCCCGATGTAGCCCAGACCAATCCCGGCCTCGGCGGAGGTAGCCCGCGCGTTATTCAGCTCGCAGTGAAGGCTTTGTTCTAGCTGGTTTCTCTAGTTCCGCCCGGAATGTATGCCGGCAGCACGAGGCCGTTTGTGCCAGCGGTAGTAGAACGGAACACCGAGAACAATCACTCCTAGCCCCAGCGAGGAACGCACCGGGCGCCCCATCCACAAGTTGACTGTCAAAGCCATCGCGGCAGCCAAAAAGATGAGCGGCGTCCAGGGATATCCCCAGGCGCGGTAAGGCCGAAGCAAGTTCGGCTCTTTTAGGCGCAAACGTATCAGGGCAATCGCTGCTAATCCGAAAAAGATCCACACGGCAAAGACGAACAGTGAATAGAGTTCTTCGAACGTCCCACTCAGCGCCAGCAGCGCAGCGATGGAACCGAGGAAAATCAACGAACCGGTGGGTGTACGAAGGGAGGGATGAAGGCGCTCAGCGAAACGGAAAAATAAACCGTCGCGTGCCATAGCGTATGGAATGCGAGCGCCGGTCAAGACTACGACGTGCAGGGCCCCCAGAGCCGACACGGCCATGGCGACAGTAAGCCAAGCTGCACCGCGTGAGCCACTCAATGATCGCACCACGTCCGACGCAACATGCTGGGAGGCCGCCACCTGTGCGAACGGCAATACATGAAAGTACACAACATTCGCCGTCAGATATAGCCCACCGACAGTGAGCAGTCCGAAAATAATGGCTCTGGGGATGTTCTTCTGCGGCTGGATAATCTCCTCGCCCAGATCGCCCAGATCGTTAAAGCCGTTATACGCCCACATGGCAGGAACAAGCGCTGTCAGCAAAGCGCCAATCGTTCCCCAGCTGAACGATGTTGTCGTTCCCGGCGCAGTTGAACCTGCGTGTTTTGTTCCGAACGCTACTCCTCCAACAACAATGGCCAGGATCGTGCCCATCTTGAGCGACGTGAGCAGCACCTGGATGGTGCCGCCCATCCGCACACTGAAAAAATTGACTGCCGTTACGATCACCACGATCAATGCCGCAAGCGGCTGGGCCGTCGTAAACGTGAATTCGTAACGCCCGATGTGACTGTTGAACAACGGCGTGTTCACTATGGGAAACAAGAATCCCAAGAACCGCACAAAACCGGCCGCCAGAGTAGCCATACCGACTGGCCTCTCGAGAAAAGAACTCATCCAGCCGAAGAGAAATCCCCAGAGAGGGCCGAGTCCACGGCTAAGGTAGACGTAGGGTCCGCCGGCATTCGGAAAAGCCGCACCGAGCTCGGCATAGCAGAAGGCGCCCAAAAGCACGATGAATAGGCCGAGGATCCAGGCGATCAAGACCAGTGTGGAGGAGCCCACGGCGCGCGCCATGTCGCTAGCGACAAGAAAAACCCCGGTCCCGATCGTGTCGCCAATAACGATGGCGATCGCCGACCCTAGACCCAGGCCACGAACCAAGTCGTTTCGGTCGGAATGGTCAGATGGATGGTTAGCTAACATCGCGGAAGTCAGAGCCTACTAGCAGCAACCGAGATGGTCAACAACCCGCCAGCGGAGTAGTGGTTCCCCTTCATAGATTGCCTGGTGGCTCATAGCGTTGATTCATGTTTGCACGATATGATCGAAGCCACGATGGCAGCGAATAAATTCATGCTGAGCGAGTTTCCCTGGGACGAACGTCACTACGTGGCCGGCGTTGAAGATATCCTTACCCCAGCGCTTGTAGTCTATCCGGAAATTGTGGCGTCAAACGTTGCGCGGACTTTGGATCTGCTCGCAGGCGATCCGGATCGTTGGCGTGTGCACATCAAAACCGCAAAGCTGGACTACACGCTTCGCATGCTTGTCGAGCGGCGTGTCCGGAATTTCAAGTGCTCAACTACGCTCGAACTACTGGTAGCTTGCCGCAGCGGCGCAGCCGACGTCCTTCTTGCTTACCCGGTGGTGGGCGCAAATGCACGCCGAGTACTCGAAATAGCGAATCAGTTCCCGCAAGTGCGGGTTTCTGTCCTGGTCGAGAACGAAGAGCAGGTGCGGCAATGGCGAGGCAGCTCAGTCGACGTGTTTGTCGACATAAATCCTGGCATGAATCGAACAGGAGTCGAACAGGGCCACGTCGACAAAGTGGTTCGGCTTGCGCGTGCTGTTGAAGAAGCAGAGCTGCAATTCACAGGTCTGCATTACTATGACGGCCAGCACGGGGGACTCGACGAGCCGGAACGGACTACGGCGGCGCATGCCGGCTACGATCGTTTGCTGAAAATAGTGATCGCGATCCAGAACAGTGGGATGCGCGTGCCGGAAGTCATTACCGCAGGGACGCCGACGTTCCCCTGCTCTCTCTCGTACAGAGGTTTTCACGGTGCAGGGTTCACCCACCGTGTCTCGCCTGGAACCATTGTGTATTGTGACGCCACAAGTCTGGCCCAACTGCCCGCTGCATGCGGCTATGCGCCAGCGGCGCTGGTCTTAACCCGTGTGGTCAGCCGGCCACACGATGGAATCATCACCTGCGACGCAGGCCACAAAGCTGTCTCGGCCGATGCCGGCGTGCCCACCTGCGTGGTCGCGGGACATCCTGAACTGACGCCTCTCGCGCCCAGCGAAGAGCATCTTCCGATGACCGTGTCGCCAATATTAAACCGCGAAGCCGCAGGTCCGCAGGTAGGCGAATCGCTTTATTTACTACCACGCCACGTCTGCCCCACGGTGAACAACTTTGATCTCGCGCTCCTAGTGCGGCAAGGTCGGATCGCGGCGGTAGAGAAAGTCACCGCCCGCGGACACGAAGAGCCGCTGCCGTCCACGTCAGCCTTGGCTCGATCCTCAGCGAGTTACGCGGCTGCTGAGCCAGTTTAGGCGAGACAGTTCGGAAAGAAATTTCTCGCTGCGGTGTTGGTCAAAGGGCCGTTTCCCTGAAGCGGGAAGGTTATTTGCTCCGGCGGCTCGCCTTCTTCTTTGATTGCGTCTTCTTCTTTGCCCCAGAGACTTTTCTCGAGGCGTTTTTCTTCACACTGTACGCAATGCAGTCGATTTCGATGAGCATGCCTGGAGTGTGCCCAAGATCGCTACCCACCGTGGTGCGCGCCGGATACGATGGCGAAAAACGCCGAGCGTAAACCGCGTTATAGCGCGCAAACAAACTCGTATCACTCAGGTGCACATGGACCTTTACCACATCGCGAAGAGAAGCTCCGTCCGCCTCGAGGATGGCAACGATGTTATCAATGGTCTGCTCCGTCTGTTGCTCAATGGTGTCGCCTACCAGCCCGCCATGGGCCGGATCGATCGGACCCGTGCCGCTAACGAAGATGAAGTCCCCAGCGCGCCATCCCTGGGAATAAGCTCCTCCCGGCGGTGCACCACGCTTAGCTCGAATCACGTGTTTGCTCATTTTCTTGTGTCTCCGTTGCTCCTCTTTTCGCGTCCCACCGGTGCCTCCGGCGCTTGAATCGAAAAGCTTTCAAGGAACCTATCCCATAGTAACTCCCAAATTGTCGACCTACAGTTCTTGGTATTGTCGAAGGAGTATTTCTTGCGCGAAATCCACCACTGCCTGGCCGAAATCAACCGGTGTAAGTCAATCAAAAGAACGGAACTCTCCCCCACTCGCTGGGTTCAATCTAGTAGCAGGAATTCTGGGGGACATTATGAAAACCAAATTATCTAAAACGCTTCTTACCGCGGTGTTGACGAGCACAATGGCGCTCGGGAGTAGCACTTTCCTTGTGGCGCAGGACCAGTCGATGGACAAGCCCTCAGCGGGTGTGAGCGCTCAGGTGGATCAGGCTCCGGTGAATCAAGGACCGCCACCAGAGCAGACCGCCCCGCAGTATAACGCGCCGCAATACAATGCACCGGACCAGAGCGCGCCTCAGGAGGCAGCGCCCCCAGTGCCGCAAAATCAAGCGCCGCAAGATCAAGATGCATACCAGGGCCAAATGCAGACGCCTCCACCCCCAACGGGGCCGGATCAAGGGCAGTACACACCATTGCCTCAAGAGCAGCTGAATAAGCTGGTAGCCCCAATTGCGTTGTATCCCGATTCGCTCGTGGCGCAGATACTGGCCGCGTCAGCATATCCAACGCAAATTGTAGAGGCGAATCGGATGGTACGTGAGTACCCGCAACTGAAGGGAAAAGATCTGGCCCAAGAGGCGGAGCAGCAGGATTGGGATCCCAGCGTGAAGGCTCTCGTGGAGTTTCCTACCGTGCTGGCGAACCTGGACAGGGATTTGTCGTGGACCTCGGAGCTGGGCGAAGCTTATCAGGACCAGCCAGATGACGTAATGCAGGCAATACAATACATGCGTCACAAGGCTTACGACGCGGGCAACCTGCGAACAACGCCACAAGAGCGCGTTTACGAGCAGGGACCGAATGTAGACATCCAGCCGGCTGATCCGGATGTGGTGTATGTACCCACTTACAACCCTGCGTATGTGTACGGATATCCCGTAGGCCTGTGGCCTGGGTTCTATCCGTGGTGGGGAGCTGGCAGCCCGTACATTTCGTTTGGCTTGGGCTTCCCGCTCTGGCCGTTCTTGGGTTTCGGTTGGGGATGGCATGGATGGGGCATTGGTTGGGGCTTCCACGGTGGAATCTTCTTCGGCGGCCATCCTTATGCCTTCCGCAGCGGAGCGTTTTATAGCCACGCCGCGTTTGTACACGGAAACTATCGAGGATTCTCTTCCGCTCGTGGCGGGTTCGGAGCGCGAGGCTTTGCGAATCACGATGCGCACGGGTTTGGCTCAGCGGGGGGTCACGGATATGCAGGCGCATCTAGAGGCTACGCGGGGACGTCTCACGGCTTCGCCGGCAGCACTCGCGGAGCTGCTTTTAGCCGGGGTGCGGAAGGTAACCGAGCGTACGCGGGCAACCGGGGATTCTCCGGCGGCGAACGAGCTTTCGCTGGACGCGAATCAGGCGCGTCGCGCGCGAGTGGTTTCAGGGGCAGCCGCGGGGCTGAGCCGCGCGGATTCTCTTCCCATGGAGGCTCCGGCGGTTCGCACGGTGGTGGACATTTTAGCGGCGGACATGGCAGCGGTGGGCACAGCGGCGGCGGTCACAGTGGCGGTGGGCACGGCGGCAAGCATTAAGGGCTCCGTATAGTTTTGCCGTCCATCCCAGATCGGAGGCCCCGCTCTCATGAGCGGGGCTTTCCTCGTCGAACGATGAGGATGACTGGCAAGTGCATCCAGCTCTGCCTCGTATTCTCACAGCATCGGCGCAAACTATGGTCGAGCTCTACTTATTCGCGTCGTCCGTTGCGCTGGAAACGGGTTGCGCGATCGGCAGAGTTTCAACGCGAGGCTGCGGAATCATTTCCATCGCCCACACCGCGGCCGGACGCATGTACATCGACGCCCGAAAATTGCCGTTCACATCCCACGCTTCTGGAGTTCGAAACCAATATCCTTTGCTCTCATAGATCACATGGTACAGACCCCAGGCTGTGTGGTAAGCCTCGTCCCGCATGCCTTCGCTGAGCAGGAGCGCAGCGAATCCGAAGCTGGTTCCCACCCAAACTTCCAGAGCTTGTTCGTTATCGCGAATAATTGAGCCATCCGCAGCCATGCCGTTGGCCGCGCCTATTTCGCCGCCGCCAAATTTCATGACGTTGAAGTCGAATATTTTTCTGGACGCCGCTAACTGCATCTCGTGAGGCACCAAGTCGCCCAGGCCCGTCATGTTGGCATACCACTGCCCAGCCAACTGATCGGCCTGGACACTGTCGCGATATTCGCTATCCGTGTCATAGCGGAAATATTGGCCATTCCAAAGCTTGTCAACGTATGTCTTTTGGGCTTTGAGAAATAGTTCGTGGTACTCCGTGACCGCTGTGTTCTCGCCCAGCGCGCGCGCCATCTCCTCGGTGGCACGCAATGCCGAAAGCCACAAGCCGCCGCAATACGCGCTTACACCTCGTACCACCCACGAATCATAGGTTTGATCGGGAAAGCCGCCATTTTCAGGAATGCCACCGCCACGATCGAATTGCCGCAGATAAATCATGGCCTCCCGCACCGCCGGCCACATCTGGCGGAGGAAGGCTGTGTCTTTCTTGCCCGTCAGAACATAGTCGCGATAGACCATCAAAACAAATTTTGAATTCAAATCTTTCCAATCGTTTGTATCCTGCCAGCCGGGTTCGTTTACGGCGACGAAAGGATCGCCCTCAGGGACGCCGAGATCGTGCGGCACCGCGCCCTTCTTTTTCCGCAGGTGCAAACTGGGTTCACCCGTCAGTTGCGACTTCCAGACCCACTGCCCCTTTTCCGGCCATTCCTTCGGGACGGTATCGGCAAACTCGCTTAGCACCCGCTTGTCGATGTCGGGCCAGAACTTCAAAAGCGGCATCGAAGCATAGAACCGCACATCCAAAGTTCCGTAATACGCATAATCGAAGCATTCGAGTAATGCAAAAGAAGGAAGAGCTTTGCTGTCGCCGCCGACTGGGCGCCCCCAGAACGATCCTCCATCGGTCAGCGTGTAAAGTTCATTGAAAAGCATGCCTCGATACCATAAAGGCTTGCTTTCATCATTTATATATGGAGCTTGCCACGCGTCGATGGCGTCACTCCAGGCAGAGGCATTACGCAATCCATCGCGTGCGATGGCCCAGGCGTTGTTCCCGTCGGTTCCATAAAAATCTGTATAGCGGCGATTCCACTCGCGACCTTCACCAAATTCCACGACAGGGAAGTCCCACGCGATGACCATGGGAATGACTTTTTTCTCTCCCGGCTCAAGCGTAAAGCGCACGGCCACCGCTCCCGCCAACTTCTCACCATCGCTCACCCAAGAAAGACCGCTGTTTGCCAGTCGGCCATCTTTGGCAAAGTGCGTCCAAATAACTTTTCCATCGCCTTCGGAGGGGAACGTGGCCTGGTAACTCACTTCAACACCCGGTGACTCCAGGGCCGCGATTGCGAATTGTCCATCAGCCTCGCGCGGAGTAGCGTTCGCGCGGTTGCGGTCGAACACCACGCCTTTCATCGTTGTTCCATCATCAATGCTTTCGCTTACGAATTGATTGTGATTTCCCTGACTTGGCGCACCTTGAAAATCCCGCGTAAAAGTACGAAACCAGCCGACCATGTTCGTCCAGGAGAGCAGAACAGAAACGGTGACCGCGTGCTGGGTGGGATTTTCCGCATGCCAGCGATAAACGGCAACCGGATAACTTGATTCTTGATAATTGTTTGGCAATACGGGAGAAAACTGTTCGAGCACAACGTGAGCGGGAAATTTATCCCATTTATAGTCGTACCAGGACTTCGGATACAGCGCCGCATATTCCCCCGCGCCCACCGGATAATCCCATTGCCAGCTCGCAAGCGTCCCGTCGGTCGGGTGATCCGTCATCAGGACTCGTGCTGTACCTTGCGCCTCGCCTTCAGTCTGCTGAAACATGGCGAATTGATTGGCATAAACGGGCGCGTATTTGTGAACTCCCGCCTTTATATGCCAGCGCGCGAAGTCTCCGCGGTAAGTGCGCGAAAAGGTTCCAGAACCAAAGCCGCCCACTGGCGCGCCTTGCCAGAATCCGTCATCGATATTGCCGGGTACTCGAGTGATCCCGGGCTTTACAAGCGGGAGGCCGAGGGGACGCCGCCAAGCGGCTTTCGGTATGGTGTCTCCAGCCCAGGCAGTGCCAGTTGCCAACGCGGCAAGTGTGAGGACTCGTAAATACAAGCGAAAACTCATTCGTAGGAATCTCCGAGAATGGGAACCCATCGTCGTGGGCACGCTGTGAATTACTTATCGAGCCAATACTTGTTGAACCCTTCGTAGTCCGACGGCAAGCTCGCCAGGATCGTTCTTCTCAACTCCAATATGTCGACAGAGCCTTGTTTCTGATAAAGCACTTTTCCATCAGGACTAATCAAGACGGTATAGGGCACCGCCGACTCCCACTTCGGGTCAAAAGCAGCCTGCAGTGAAGCGGTATCGTCTGAGGCAAACAGCAGATTGCGGCTAGTGGCGTGCATCTTCTCAAGCACACGCAATACAGAGTTCTTTTCGTCTGGCATATTCGCCGCCACTGTGACTAATTCGACATCGCGCACTCCATACATTCGGAACGTGTCTTCGAAATCTGGAAATTCGTGAATGCATGAGCCGCACCATGTCGCCCAAAAACTGACCAGCAGGGTTTTGTGCGTGGGGTTGGTTCGCAACGTCTTCAAGTCTGCAGCCGATGCCATCTCTAGCTGGACAGGTTGCGATTCGATTTTCCGGAGCGTCTCCAGACGTACGGCCTGTTTTTCTTTCCACTTGGTCGAACAACCGAAAACGCCGGTATGTGCTACCGCCACGTCTCGATGTGCCAGAAGCGCATCGATGGCATCGCGCGCTTCGTGAGTTTTCACCAGCTCGGTGCGGTAGCTATTGTCCATGCGCCCTTCATAACGGAGGCGGCGATCATGGTCAAAAACAAATACATGCGGCGTGGCCTGCGGACCGTAAGCGTCGGTGACCGATTGTGTTTCGCCATCGTAAAGGTACGGGTAAGTCAGATGCTTATACTCGGCCCGGACTTTCATCTCTTCGAGGCTGTCACTGATGTCGGAGGAATCCAGTTCGTCGATGGTGATAGCTTTTGGATCATTCGGTTGAATCGCAACAACTGCGACGCCGCGATCCTTGTAGTCCGTTGCAAGTTGCGTAATACGCTGCTCATACATTTGCGCGATAGGACAATGGTTGCAGGTGAACACCACTACGAGGACTTGGCTTGCGGAGTAGTCGGCGAGCTTATGAGTCGCTCCGTCGATGCCCGGCAGTTCAAAGTTTGGCGCAGGCGAACCCAGCGCGAGGATCGGGTGTGCTTCCTGCGCCCGCGCGGTCAGCGCAAGCACTACAAATATAAAAAGTTTCCACATATTAATTCCCCTGCGAAATCTTTAATTAGATGGACTCGCCGAAAGCGTTTGTCCATCAATGACCGTGAGGCTCCGCCCAGACATGTTGTTTACAAAGGCCATATGGGTTGCCCCATCCACCGCAATTGCGTAGGGCCCGTAACCGGCCTTAATTGTCGTCACCACTGAGTTACTCTCTCCGTCGATGACAGAGACAGTGTTATCGTGGGTATTCGCAACGTATATTCTGTGATTCCCTGAGTCAACCGCAATCGCCTGAGGGTGCGCTCCCACGTTTACCGTTGTAACGATTGAGTTGCTGACGCCGTCGATCACGGTCACGCTACCGCTTCCGTAATTCACGGCATAGACTCGGCCGGTAGAAGAATCCGCAGCCAGCGCGCACGGGATGTCTTCTGTATCCGCGAGCGTGATCGAGTTGTTTTTTCCATCCAGAACCGTGATCTTCGAACTGCCCGAATTGGCTAGATAGACTTTGTTGATTGCGGGATTCACCGCAATTCCCCATAGATGGTTCCCTGCAGCCACTGTTGTTATGCTATCGTTCGCGCCATCGATTACGGTCACGTTGTTACTCTCATAGCTTTCTAAGTAAAGGTGATTTGCTGCCGGATTCACGGCAATCGCATCTGCCTGCACGCCGACCTTCAGGTTGCTCGCAACATTCGTTGCTCCATCAATGACGGTCATAGTGTTGCTGAAGGTTTTTGAGATATACACCTTGTTGGTGGCCGGATTCGCTGCGATCACGTAGGGAAGATCGCCAACGTTTACGGTTGCAACGACCCGGTCAGTTGCTCCATCGATCACGCTTACATTGCCGCTGCCCGAGTTCGCCACATAGACGCGGTTCGTAACGGGATTCACTGCGATCGCTTCGGGCTCGGCTCCCACCTTTATTTCTTGGGGGTTGCCGACACCACCTTGCTCGGTCACAGTTCCCGCGGTGGTATTCACCGCATACACTTTGTGGGTTTCAGGATTTAACGCGATGCCGCGAGGACTGATTTCCATTCCACTCGCTGGCGGAAAGGCTGCTTCAGCAGCTCCCATGCCGAGCCAGTTTGCCGCATTTTCGATGAGCTTATTCTGGATGGGATTAGTGAAGATCTTGTCTCCGTGTCCCATATTCATATAAATCATTTTGTATTTTGTATTCGTCCATACGACGGGGACATCACCACCGGTGAGAACATCCTTCAATCCCAGTGGATAATTCGAGGGATCGAATGTAACCAGCACTCGCACATCTTTATTGAGACGGGGACTCGGCTTCCAAACGTACCACTCGTTCGCGGGCGATTCGTAGGCTTCGGGGATTCCCCTCGTGACTGGGTGAGTTCGGTCATCGACGGTGAGCTTTGCTGGTAATGGCGGCCAACTGTTGCTATAGAGTACCGCTCCGCCTAAAAAATCGACGAACCAGGGCCAGTTCGTATCCTTGTCGTTATATCCGGAGAAATGAAAACCCAACCATGCGCCTCCATTTTCCATGTAGCGCTGAAAGCTGCGCCTTTGTTCTTCACTCGTGGGCGAGTTGTTAAGCCAAACAACAACTTGATACGTCTTTAAATACCCATCGTTCATTTGCTCCCAGTCAGTGGTTGAGTCGAATGTAAAGTTGTCGCTCGCGGCGCTCGCGGCAAAGAACTTCAGCGCACCCTCCGCGAACTGTACGTGATCGGGTTCAACATTCTTGGAATAAAATGCGAGCACCTTAAACCGTGGCTGTTGAGCTCCGCAAGGAATAGCACTGCACAGAACTGCTACGAGCAAGAATAGAAGAACCGAGTAACTCTTCATTGGTGGGCTGCCCAAAAAATGGAATTCTTGAAAATGGTTGTGAACGCGGGATTCTGGAACAGTTCGGGATGGTGGCCCATAAAAATATAAACGTTTCGAGCGCGGTAGTGCTCGTTTGTCCAGATCACAGGATGATCACCCATCTTGGTGCGGGTGTCCGGCGAATAGGTGGCTTCATCGACTCTCGCCAAGACGTGAACGCTGGGACGTGGCGATTTGTCCCACGTGTACCACTCCTCCTGATCCACCACAAAAGATGCTGTCACATTCTTCATCACGGGATGCGAAGGATCCTCGACGATGACGGTTGCGTTGGCAAACTTCGAAATGTAATCCGTGAATCTGATTCCGCCCATGAACTCGGAAAACCATGGCCATATCCCGTATCCGTCAAACTCTCCAAGCAACGTAGCGTGATGGAACCCGATCCATCCGCCTCTACCTTCCATGATGTATTTCGTGAATGCAGTTACCGCTGCCGGTGTCCAGCCGTAGGGGGGATAGTTCAGTTGAATGAAGAGCTGATACTGGGCAAGGAATGCATCGTTAATTTTGTCAGTATTCTCGATGTAGTCGACGGAAAAATTATTCTCAACTGCCAGCTTTTGCAACCATACTTTAGCGGCATCGACAAAAGGCCGATGGATCCCGCCAGCCTCCGCCAGAGCAATGATTTTAAATCTAGGCTTGGAGTCCTGGGCCTTGCTTGCGCTGGTAAAAATGAGCGCGAAGACGGTTACGCGCCATAAGCAACGGTGAAAGCTGAAATGTGAAACAAGTATTGAAAATAACATCAACTTTCCATCTCCGGTTTAGCGTCGTTCGTTCAAACGTGCTGGGCAGGCTTAGGACGCCGGGGCGATTTGAGCACATTGTACGTCAAAGATAGTAATTAAGCATTACAATGTATGGCGGGTTTATCAGCCGCCTCAGAGTTTCCCGGATTTTAAATCGCGAGGTCGCTGACCTGTCGATTTCCGCCGGAAATCGGAGAATTGCCTTAACATGATGAACATCACATCTAGCCCAAGTATCTAAAGAACCTAGGTGATTTCACAGTGACGAAAGAACCCGTGCGGATTGGAAGGCCCCCCTTACTCCGCCAAACCAACGCTCAAATCCTGTTGCAGCTTCTTCGCGAGGCGGGTCCGTGCTCGAAGGCCGATCTGGTGCGGGCTTCCGGTTTGAGTGCTCCGACGGTGACAAATGTGGTAGCGCACTTGGCGCTGGCAGGACTGGTCGAACCCATCGGCGAGGGCGATTCGACCGGCGGCAGACCGCCGGACATATTGCGGTTCAGGGCTGAGCGAGGCTGCGTGGCGGGCGTTGAAATCGGGCCTGACTCCCTTCGCTTCCTTCTTGCCGACTTGGACGGACGGGAAATTGGAAAAGCAAGAGTTTCACTGGAGAGGCGGTCATCGTCTCCTCCTTTGGTTTGCAAGCGGATTGTCGAGGAAGTGCGCGACTTGCTGCGCAAACTGAGCCAACGGGAGGAGCAACTATTGGAACTTGTCGTAGGAGTGCCCGCCATTGTCAATGTGCAAGAGGGCGTAGTGATGGAGCTAAGCGCTCTCAAAGATTGGAGCAATGTAGCTTTCGGAAACTTGCTCGCCAGGGAGCTTAAATGCAAAGTAACGATAGAAAATGATACCAATCTTGCGGCTCAGGGCGAATATTACCGGGGAGCAGCGCAAGGAGAAAAGCATTTTGTGTTCATTACCATAGGCGAAGGTGTCGGTGCCGGCATCTTCGTGAATGGCAGCATTTATCGTGGATCTCAGTGGACGGCAGGAGAGATTGGATATCTCCGCGTACCTAATATTTCCCGGGAACATCCCAGCATCCACAATTATGGGAAGCTCGAAAAGCTATTGGGCGCTCCAGGAATTCTGAAAAGTTGGCAATCGAATCGCGGTCGATCCCGCACACATCCTAAGGTGAGTTGCGCAGCCGACGTTTTCGATCTGGCTGCCGCGGGAAATGCCGAGGCCAAACGGCTGCTTAAGCAACGAGCCACCCTTTTAGCTGACATAGTGCTGGACTTGGCCCTCATTCTCAATCCCAGCCTCATCTTGCTCGGAGGAGAGGTGGGCAACCATCCTCGTTTATTAGAAGAAGTGGAAGTCCTTCTGAAGGGAAGTGAATACGGAATTGTGAGGGTGGGATTGGGCGCGCTGGGTCAATCCGCCGTATTGTGGGGCGCAGTTTATTCGGTGCTCGAGTCCGCCGTTCTTGGCTTGCTGCGGCCATCCGATTCGACGAGTCAATAAGGACACGCCAGAGTGGTCCTTTTCGCGTACCGTTGCTCTTCCTTTGGCTCGTTTGACTGACTTCATAAAGAAAGATAACTTAGTCTTGGTAGCATTTGTGCCGCACATGCCCAAGATACCTGGAGCCATCTCTTCTCCCCGAGGAGCACAGCAGCGACACCTGCTAAAGCAAGTGGACGCACGCGAGGTGTTGCGGCAGTTGCGGGGCCAGGACTTCGATTCACACAAAATACTGGAAAGGCATGCGGGGCTATCCTCCTCACGGCTCTCGGCAGCTGTTTCCTTTCTAGTGAAGAAAGGCTTGGTCGAAAAAACGTGCGAGGGCAAATCCAACGCTGGTCGGCAAAATAATGCGCTTCGCATTCATGCGGGCTACGGGCATGTAATCGGCGTCGACATAGGCGGAAGCAATGTACGAATTGCATTGGCTGATATGAAAGGAACTGTGTTGGGCAAATGGTCCGCCTCGACCAAAAGAACATCTTCTCCCGACGTGGTTGTCGAACAAATCCGCAATGGTGTGAAGAATCTTCTTGAGGATGCCTCGGTGCCTCACCGTTCGCTGCTCGCCGTTGCTGCGGGCGCACCCGGTGTTACGGACGTAGATGCGGGGGTTGTAGTCAAGACGTCCTACCTAAAGGGATGGAAAGATGTTCCGCTTCGTAGCTTGCTGGAGTCCGCTTTCCGCATTCCAGTTGCGATTGAGAACGATGTAAGAATGGCAGCCATCGGAGAGAACTGGATGGGGGCCGCGCGAGGCTTCGATGATTTTGTGTTTCTTGCCATTGGAACTGGGATTGCTGCGGGTGTATTTGCCAATGGTAGGTTGATCCATGGTACGGATTGGACTGCGGGAGAAGTCGGTTACATGCATGTTCCGGGCGCTCCGGAAGAAGCAGCGCGGCACGGCACACCGGGATCGCTGGAGAGCATAATCGGCGGCGAAGGCATTCGCAAGCAATGGCTGCACTCTTGCAATGGAGCCGGCATTGCGGCGACACGCAACCTTACTGCAACGGAGATCTTTGAACGTGCCCGCAGCGGAGATTTGGCTGCCGAGGTTGTTCTGAATCGCTCGGCGAAAGTGCTAGCTTATGCGGTCTACAACATATCTTTGGTCCTAAACTGCGCGGTGTTTATATTGGGTGGTGGTGTAGGGATGAGCACGCCTCTATGGGCGGCTACGCAGCGGTTTCTGGAAAGGTACAACGACCCCGCACAGCCAAAATTGATCGTGAGCAGCCTAGGGCAGGACGCGCAATTAGTAGGAGCGATTCGATTGGCCCTGAGCAAAGCAGACGAATCAGTCTAAGTAACTAAAAATTCAGACCATCCGCATCAGCTTTTCTCGGGAAGGCTGATGCTCTCCAGATCGCGTCCACGCGTCTCGGGCACTACAAACCGCACAAAGACAAGAGTGACGATGCTAAGCGTTCCATAGATTGCAAACGTGCCAGCGCTGCCGAGGATATTAATCAGAGATAAGAATGTTAGCGACACGGCAAAGTTCGCGATACCTGAGAATAACGTACCCGCTGCAACACCGCGCCCGCGGACGCGTAACGGAAAGACTTCTGCAACCAGGATCCAGGCGATCGCCCCCAAACTGAATGCGAAACATGCGATATAGACGACAAGGCAGGTAATCGCTACCGACCCTAGCGACGACCCCATCATTTCCTGATGGCCAAACGCGAAAGACAACGCGAAGAGCGCGACTGTCATGCCGCTCACGCCAACATAAAGTAGCGGCTTGCGTCCAATCCGGTCCACCAGCAAGATGCCCACGACGGTCGCAATGACGTTTACTATGGACACAATCAGCGTCGCGAAGATCGCGTTGGCATGCGACGCGCTACCCGCGAGTTCAAAAATTTGTGGGCCATAGTAAATGATCGTGTTAATCCCGGTAACCTGCTGCAGCACGGTGAGGCCACATGCGATGAGAAGCGATCCCCGCACAGCCGGACTCCAGAGAGCGCTCCAGTTCTGCTCCATGGGCGTCTTTAGCCCTTCTTCGATATCGTAGAGAAACTGCCGCGCTCCAACGGCGTCACTGTACCTATGCAGTACCGCCTCGGCGTCCTTCGAGCGGCCGTGCGCGAACAGCCAACGGGGGCTTTCGGGAACGGTAAGAACTATTGCCAGGAAGAAGATTGTTGGCACTACGGCGATGCCAAACATTAACCTCCACGCCTGTTGTGCGGCGAGCCAGTAGCCGGCCAGATTCGCGAGCACGATCCCTACGGTCAAGGCAAACTGGTAAAGCCCGATGAGCATGCCGCGCGACTGGGGTGGGGCAAGTTCGGAAACATACACCGGGGCCGTTACCGAGGTGAAACCGATTCCAATTCCGATAATCGCGCGCGCCACGATCAGAACAAAAACATTGGCAGACAAAGGCGCCAGCAGCGAGCCGATTACAAAAATGCCCCCCGCCCATATCAGCGTAGCGCGACGGCCGACATGATCGGCGACCGCTCCTCCCACTAGCGCTCCAATCATGGCCCCGACCAGCACAATGCTGACGACCCATTCCTCCATCAACGTTGAAAGCGCAAATGTCCGTTTAACGAAGATCGCCGCGGCCGCGATGATGCCCATGTCATAGCCGTAAAGCACGCCTCCGAGTGCGGCGATCGACGAAATGCGAAGTATGAATCCGCGATTCACGCGAGGTAGAGCAGGGACGCTTAAACCGGGCACATGTTTACCTCGACCACATAATACTGTATAGTTGCTAACGTTTCATTACAAACTTTGATTTGGCAGTGTCAGTTGCGAAATTCACCGGGGCAATTTATGGAGAACCAGGGGAGCCAAGAGTCGCGCTGGATCGCAGGAGTCGAGCCGCCGAAAGAGATGCTGACCCGGAGTATGACATCCATTTATGAAATGGAATGTCGAGAACAGCCCGGGTGTCTCGCTGGATTGTTGCGGGCTTACGACAACGACCGATCGATTAAGGAAGCGCTGGAACAACTGCGGCGTCTATCGCTTTCTGCGGGCCCTGTGGTGTTCGCTGGAATGGGAGCCTCTTATTGCTCCTCTATTACCGCTTCCTCTTTCCTGCAATCATGCGGGCGGTCATCATTTGCCGTGGACGCTAGTGAGTGGCTGCATTACTCGCAGCCGGTATGGGGCGACGCGGCCGTGTCCATCCTCTTGACCACTTCCGGCGAGAGTGCGGAGCTTGTCCAGCTTTGCCAAAAAAGTTCCAACCAATCGCCCGCCCTGCTTTGCAATAACGAAAAAAGCACATGCTGGTCGTCAACTCAGATCAGGCTACCGATTTTGGCGGGGCCGGAATATGGCAATGCGACCAAAACATATACCAATGCCACGGCGGCATGCATCGTGCTCGCTTCCCATATGGTGGGGCGGGCATGGCGGGAAGATGCCGAGCGGGCGAACGCAACTCATGCCGCCGCTCTCGATAAGGTATTTGCTCTACGCGGAGAGCTGGAAAGATTTTGTCGCGGAGCGAAGAACATTGAGGTCGTAGGGCGCGGTCCGGCGTACGGCGGCGCAATCATGGGTTCGTTGTGTATTCGCGAGATGACTGGCCATCGTGCTGCCGCTCATTCAGGAGGCGGGTTCCGGCATGGACCGCTGCTTGACGTCGACGAGTCGCACGTTTCCATCATTTTGGCGCTGGGGCGGACCGCGGAGTTGGGGATCGATCTGGCGAATGATTGTCACGCGCGCGGCGGCCGAGTAATTCTGGTCGGAACCGAAGAACCTCCAGCCTCCGAGAGGTTTTTGCCGGTAACCATTGGCGCGGTAGCGGAACCGTGGGAAGGAATCACTTCCGTACTGGTGCCACAAGCGTTGACGCTAGCGATGGCCGAGAAATTTGGAGCGAAGCTGCCTCCTCGTTTTCAGTACGGAATTATGAAGGAGTAATCGGTGGTGTACGAGCACTGAGTGGTTGGAAGAGTGGTATGGACCAGGCAGGCGATAGATTGAAGAGGAGACGAAATGACACAGTCAAAAGCGTCCTTGATGGTCGTTCTCGCGCTGTTCGTAAACTTGCTAGTGACGTTCATCGCTCTTACCCCCGCTTGGGGGCAAGAGGTTACGGCCACCATCACCGGGAGCGTGACCGATCCTTCTGGGGCGCCCGTGGTTGGTGCATCGGTGCTGGCTCACGATGTCGAGCGGGGTACCATCTATCCGACTCGAACCAACGATGTCGGCGTTTTCAATCTCCAGCGGCTGCCGGTGGGCAACTATGAAATCAAGGTGGAAGCGGCGGGATTTCAAACTGCTGAACAGCCCGCGGTCACACTTGTACTGGATCAGGTCGCCCGCTTTGCCTTCCAACTCATGGTCAAGGGCGCGAATCAAGTGATAGAAGTTGTCGACGAGGCGCCAGTATTGCAGACGGATAGCACGCAACTGGGTACGCTGATCGATGCCAAAACCAACGACAATCTGCCGCTGGCCTCGCGTAACTTCGTGCAATTGACCTTGCTCACTCCGGGCGCACTGACCATCGACCCGCAGACCATGAACACCGGATCTCAAACCGCGCAGCAGATCGCGGGCAACGGCGGCGGACGTCCATACATCAACGGCAATCGCGAACAGTCGAATAACTTCCTGCTCGATGGTGTGGACGACAACCAGGTCTCGGAAAACGCAGTCGGTTTTACGCCGTCGCCCGACGCTATTGAAGAATTCAATGTCATAACCCAGAACGCTTCCGCGGAATTCGGCAATTTTCAGGGCGGTGTGGTCAGCGCCTCGATAAAATCGGGGACAAACGCCTTTCATGGCGATGTATTTGAATTTATCCGCAACGACATCTTCAATGCGAACTCGTGGGCGAACGAGTTGCAAACTCCAGTTCTCCCAAAGGCAAAGATGCGGTGGAACATGTTCGGCGGCACGGTTGGCGGTCCGATTGTAAAGAACAAATTATTTTTCTTCGCCGACTATCAAGGCTCCCGGTTCGATCATCCCCCCGCGGCAAGCTTCATTACCGTACTCACCGATGCAGAACGCGGAGGAAATTTCAGCGCACTTCCGGCTCAGATCTACGATCCCTGTGTCGCCGGTACAGGAGTCAGCGGTGCACCCTGTGTCCTTTCCGCGAGCCCCGTACCCTTTGCCGGCAACATCATTCCCGCCAACCGCTTGAACAGCGCATTCAAGACGCTCATGGCTTCCCCTCTCTATCCTCAACCGATCAACGACAACCCGACCCAAAATGCTGTGGTTTTGAATGGAAGCCAGTACAACGACGATCAGGAAGATTTCAAAGTTGACTACAATGCTTCCGAGAAAGATCGCCTTTTCGGACGTTACTCGCGGGGCAAGGAAATCGATCCCCAAACCTCTTCCTTCCTGCTCGGGGGGAACTCAAGTTCGGAAGCGCATATCGACAACACTGCTTTCGATGAGACGCACACATTCACACACTCTCTGCTTAACGAGTTCCGTGTCGGCGTGAACTACGTTTTGCCATACGGGCCCAACGTCACCTTCGATCCCTCGGTCGGGACGCTGGCAAGCGCTGCTGGCATTGCCGGCTCGAATGTTAGCGGGATCGATGGCTTGCCGCAGATTGTTTTCACGAGCGCATCAAGCGCAGAGGCGGGAGGTTCGGGCGAATACGAAGGCTTAGGCAATGGCGCGATCATTCAGAAATTTGCTTCTACCGTCTGGCAGATCAATGACAGCCTTCTGTGGAGCCACGGACACCACAACGTCAAATTTGGCTACCAGATGAACCGTTATCGCTTGAATATCACGTATCCCGGTAACTACGGAGTGCTCGGCATCATTGGCTTCAATAACAATTACACCTCTGAAGCCGGCGACGGTTTGAATGGTGGAGACCCGGCAGCGAGCTTTGCTCTGGGACTGCCGAACTCCGTTGGCCGCGGCGCACTGGGCGGTGGTTTCCATCAGCGAGACTGGTTGCTGGCTGGATTCGTACAGGACGATTGGCGCGTAACGGACACGCTGACCTTGAACCTCGGGCTGCGCTACGAGGCTCGTACTCCGTGGATTGAAACGAACAATCGTCAGGTAAATGTGAATATTTCAACCGGTCTGGTGGAGTTCCCTGGGAACGCGGTTGTCCCTAACGGTGTGGTGGGCACGAATGGATACAGCAGAGGACTCTATAACAGTGCTTATGAAGGATGGGGGAATTATCAGCCGCGAATCGGATTTTCTTGGGCTCCTGCATTTCTTGCCCGGAAAACCGTGATCCGCGGCGCGTACGGTGTCTCGTCTTATCTGGAAGGCACGGGCACCAATCTGCGCCTGCCGCGGAATCCTCCGTATACTCCCACCGCAATTCAGGGAACAAACATCACCACCGCCGGAACCACACCTTACACCACGGAAGCTGGATCCACCGGTGGCGCAAGTCCCGCTCCAGAATCAGTCTTTGGGGCAACGATGTACGCGTGGAACCCAACTGTGCAACCGGCGATCGCGCAACAGTGGAATTTTACGATCCAGGGTGAACTGGCTAAAAATCTGACCTTGCAAGTTGGGTATGTGGGACAGAAAGCGACACACCTGGTCGTTCCTCTGGACCTTGGGCAAAACCAGCTTGATGGAGCTGGTACCCCTTACATCGGCGGCTACCATGGGCCCCAAGTTACGAACAGCGCGGGAGATGTAACCGGAGGCGGCTACGGCCCCAACTCCTTCGCCGACGTTTACGACACAGCCTCAGTCGGCACCATGCGCTACGATGCGTTGCAGGCCGTACTGCAAAAGCGATCGAGTTGGGGGCTTGAAGGACAAATCGCTTACACCTTTGGCAAGTGCATGACCAATAGCAGCGGATACTACGGAACTTATAGTCCGGCTTCCGAGACTACGAGTTCTTCGGCGTACCAGCAGAACCTGTACGATTCGCGGTCGAACTGGGCGCGCTGCTTCTACGATTCCAGCCAGGTTCTGAGCGCCTATGCCTTGTACGAATTGCCGGTGGGACGAGGAAAACCGTTCGGCCAGGGTCTCCCAGGGGCCGTGAACGCCGCCGTTGGAAACTGGTCGTTGGGCCCAATCTTTTCCTACCATGCCGGATTCCCCCTTGCGATCTACGGATCCGACTTGTCGGGAACCTTCAGCCCAGACGATGGCCCTGGACCTGGTTCCGCGCGACCGAACTGCAACGGTCCGGTTCATTATGCCCACCAGACAGCGGACGGCCAATATGAATGGTTCGCGAACGATAGTTCATTTTCGCCGGAGGCCGCGGGCACATTTGGCACGTGTCCAGCGCAGGGCCCGGTGATTGGTCCGCATTATGTCGACGTGGATTTAAGTCTGCAAAAGAACTTCCAATTCAGCGAAACAATGCGCCTTCAGTTTCGCGCTGACTTCCTGAACACCTTCAACCACCCCAACTTGGCCGCGCCGAATATGTACTATAGCCCAACGTCCACGAATTTCGGCTACATCACCGGTAGTCAGGATCCCAGGAATCTTGAGTTTGCCCTCAAATTTTATTTTTGAAATGGGTGTCAACGCTCGTACGCAATAGATAACTTCGGCAGCATCCAGCGATCGATCAACCGCTCATATGCCGCATGCGGCAGTTGTACCAGCAAGGGCTTGCGCGCAGGATCGAGCCAGGTGAGCAACGCTTCCAGGTCGGCTTGTGACATGGCAGTGCATCCAGCTGTGCCTTGATCATGACTATGCCAAATGTGAAGAAAAACGCACGAGCCGCCGCCCGGCTTAGGTAGGTTCGCATCGCCCGTAACGGCAGCGTTGTGATCAACAACAACTCCCCAGCGGTAGGACTCACCGGCATTCCGCATGTGCTCTGAGCTGCTCCAGTCAGGAGCGACGACAGAGCGATTCACGATGCGGTTATAGTACTTCGAGCCAGAATCGTCGACACACTCGATCGATGGGGTCAGGCTCAGGTAGGGAATCTTTAATCCCCGCGGAGGCTGAAAAGCGTAGCCGAATGCAGTGCCCAGCGCGAAGACGCCGGCGGGAGACTTGCCGTCTCCTTCTCTCTTGACCGGGTCGGGCGTCGCGCGAAAATTAGAATCGTCGCCCGCAAGCACGCCGAGGCCCCACCCTAAACCATTCTTGCCGAGGACAACGAAGATCGGCTCGCCCACGGGACGCCAATTTTCTTGCGTAGTGGTGCGTTCGTATCGCTGCAACTGTCCTTCTACCGCGTTCCAGTTCGACGTTGTGACCGCGATCATCTGCGTGGAACGTGAGAAGGGATCAGACTGGATAGTGCCAGCCTGAGTCAAGCCAGCCACATACCAGCCTACTGACAACAGAAGACAAAGGAGAATGGATGCCGGTTTCATTAAGAACAAGTGTAAGCGCTGAAGTTCGGCGTGAAGCCGGTTCTATCGAGCAAAATTGAAGGCACCCAAGTTACGCCACGTGAGTGAAGAGTGCGCGGCCAATCTAAAATCAACCGCTTGCGGATGCATCTTAACGATACTTGGAACTGTCGGGGCAAGGCGATCCAAACGGTTGGATACGTCCTTGCCCCTTCCGTCTCAAATCTCGCTCACTGGACGAACGATACGCCGTCGAGCGACGTAAAGCACTGGGCATTGCTGAACGTTCCGCCCTGGGCCTGGACAATCACGGTGCCGTTCGGCTGAATGTATAGCCGCCCGTTGGTGGCTCCGCACAGGTCGACAGGGACGTAGACTGCGGTCACCGGGCTCAGCGACGGTGGCAGTACGAAGGGTGTTGCATTGGTTCCGGTAGTGGACATTGCGCCCTGGAAGTACACAATGCCATAGGCATTCCCTGCTTCCGCGCGGCTGGTCTTGTACACAGTGTTGCTCCATCCGTTAATCAGCGTGAGTGCCTTGTATCCGGTGTCTTTTGCGACGAACCACACTCCGTCAAGCGAAGTGAAGCACTGGGCATCGCTGAACGCAGTTTGTGCCTGGACACTCACATCCCCATTGGTCTGAATATAGAGACGGCCGTTGGTAGCGCCGCACAGGTCGGCGGGGACGTAGACATCGTGCGCCGGGCGAAAGCCGGTGGGCAGCACGAAGGACTCCGCATTCGTCCCGGTGGTGGACATGGCGCCCTCGAAGTGCACAATTCCGTTGATGTTCACTACAGCCGGAGAGGCAGTGCCGTATACAGTGTCGGTCCACCCGTTGAGCAGGGTGAGGGCCGTATAGCCGGTATCGTTGATGGCAAACGAGGCTCCGTCCAGCGACGTAAAGCACTGGGCGTTGCTGAACGTTCCGCTCTCGGCCTGAACGGTTACCGCGCCGCTGGGCTCGATTATGAGCCGCCCATAGTTAGCGTCACACAGATCGATGGGAATGTAGACAACCTTCGCCGGGCTCAGCGACGGAGGCAGAACGAAGGGCTCTGCATTGGTTCCGGAGGTGGCGATTGCCCCCCTGAACTGCACGATCCCGGAAACTTCCTCGGCTGTCGCAATGCTGGTTTCGAACGGGGCATTGGTCCAGCCGTTGATCAGGGTCAGCGGCGTTGGACCCGCGAACTGAGCAAAAGCCGAGGTACTGCCGACAGCAAGAGCGGCCAGGAGCAGGGCTCCGCCGAGCAGCAGTCCGAATGGGCTGTGGAACCTGCGATTCCCGGCAAGCCGTGCGGATTTGTGGTTGGGGTTGATCTGGGTGGTGTTGTGCGTCGTTTTCATGCGATTTCTCCTTTTAATTTTTTGGGAAAGCTCGTACTGAATCTCGTTAGTCCTGAACTCGGTCCTCACATCGGGTTGACCCGTTTGGAAGACGAGGTATTGCCTGTTCCGATTGCTCCAGCGTTAAACTTCCGTCCGCGAAGAGTGCAGGTGTCGATGCAATGCATGTGGTGTTCGCGATCAACATCAACGTCGTAGCGACGAATGAGAGATACCGCCGGTTGAACATAGATTTCCCTTTGCCAGGCACGTTGAATTTGCACCAGTCTTTCTACTTTTTGGATGGCTTGCGATTGTTTGCGCCCGCAATAGCGCTCTGCTGACATGGTGATCGAGAGGAACGAATCGTTTCAGGCCACGGATGTAATGTGGAACACACGTTTTCTTTAGCACCGCTAAGCCACGCTGCACCTCAGTCGGTTGCGCGACTTCCCAGCTCTACCGCGCGTACAGTTGGAAGGGTGCCCAGTAGAAGGGATTGTGGAACCCGCTATTGTGAAGTAGAAATAGCTTGGCAGCGCGCAGAGCGGCATCCGGGCTCGCGCCCCGGTCGAGTTCGTCGTAAAACTTATCCATGAGTAGCTGGGTGGAAACATCCGATGCGTCCCACAAAGCCGCGATCACGTTGTGGGCGCCGGCTCTGAGAAAAGCCCAGGAGAGCCCGACCAGGCCCTCGCCTGAGTATGAACGTTCCCCGGCGCTATAACATGCCGAGATCGTCACCAGATCGGCGCGCAACGGATGGCGAATGATGTCGCGAGCGTATAGTTTGAAAGAATCGTCTTCAGCGCTGGCTTTCGATAGCACAATCGCCGAATCGAGCGGGCTCAATCGGCTGGCTGTTCCGTGCGCAACAAAATGAATGTAGGAAAATCGCTCCGGATTGCCGTCCAGGTAGGCTGAGGGCGTGGCAGCCTGCTGCGTAAAGATGGTCTCCTCCGCAGCCGGAAAATGCCGGGCAACACTTTCCATTTGAGCTGCGGCCTGCGCGAGTTGAGGATATTTATCGTTGGGTGCGACGCTGTTGCCGAGGAGCAGCAAGCTGCCGCTGTGCTTCTCTTTAATCGTATTCGTATTCTTATTCGGGCGTGAGGCACCCAGGATCCGCAACGAACTGGCATTCGCGATGGTCACGTCTTCAATCCAGAAATGCAACTTCGGTGAGGGCGGCGTTGTCGCGGGGAGCCTTGCCTCGGCCGGCTTTGCGGCGGCTGGCTTTAAAACAGGCGGCTTTGAATCGGAAACAAGAAGCGTCTCGAAATTAAGGTTGTTTAGGCTGCCGTCGGGAATGATGAAAACCTTGGCGTCCTTTTTCAATAGTGCCTGAGCCGGTGCAACCAGCACGCGATACAGCGACTGGCCGTCTCTGTCGGCGGATGAGAGGACATCCTGCGGCCCGGCGAGGGCCTCGCGATAGCGCTGCACGGCCGCGTCGATTTCCGAACCTGGAGGAAGCGTGAACAAACTTGTCTTCTGCGGCGTGACTGTCCACAGGTACGACTGCCTCTCGCCCAGCCAATAAAAGAGAATAGCTCCACCCGCGCGCTGCGCCACGGTTTGCGCGTCCATTCCTTGGGCATTCATTCCTTGGGCGTTCTTTTCTTGGGAATTCATGCGAGCGGGCTTGAACGCGGATCCGTTCTGCAGCAGCCCCAATCCCTCGGCCAGAGTGCGGCCGCGGCTGTAATCGGCCACCTGCAAGGCCTCGGCTGACTTGCCTTGAGCGACGAGGAAGTGAACGTAATCGTCGTAGATGCGCGCAGCGTTGCTGAGAAACGGCAGCCGTGAATCTTCATGCTTGAGTTCGGAGCGCGCGGTTTCAAAAGTCGTGAGCGCAATTCGATACTCGCGCCCGGCGGCATCGAGCTGATTTTCGTCTTCATAGAGCCGAGCCAACGAGCGCTCGGCCTCCCATTTTAGAAAGACTGGACAATCCGGAGACTGCGCTACTTCGCGGAATGTATTTTCTGCAGTTGTATTGTCATGGGCTCGAGCCGCAAGCCGTCCTTGAACCAACCGCGGATAAACCTGGTCTCGCCCATTCTTGTCCTCTTGCGCCATGGCGAGCGCTTGGTCCGCGTAGCGCTTGGCGTCGTCCAGCTTGCCGGTTTGCTCGGAGACGAAAGCAATGACGATAAGGGAGTTGATGATATCTTCTCTGCTCTTTATCCGAGTTGCGAGGTCTAGCGCGTCGTGAAACGTCGACTCAGCATCGGAGAGTTTGCCGCCATCCATGTCGATAAGACCAGCATTCGTGAGCCATTTGACCTCATCGTCTTGATCACCGTGTTTCTTGGCTTCGTTCCATGCCTCGATTGTTGACTCTCTCCCGCGCTCGGTGTCTCCAAGCTTGTAGTATGCCCAGCCCTCGTTTCCCAAGGCCGTCTGCGCGATTCCATCAAAGCCTCGAGGCACCGCAAGCCTGCGGGCAGCATCCGCCCACTCAAGTGCTTCATCGAAGTATGCCTGTCGGTCGGCCCACCAGCTAAGGTCAAGTGAGGCGTTGGCTTCTGCGAATTTATCGCTGTGCGAGCGCGCTGATGCGAGAGCCAGCGCGAATTGCCTCCGTGCCTCGATATAGTTACCGCCGGACATCTCGAGGACTCCCCTAGCCCGGATCACATCGGTGCAAGGCGGATAATCGCAGACTCTGCAGAGAGACTCCGCCTGAGCTAGGCCTCGCTCCGCTTCTGGAAATCGGCGCAGAGATACATATGCGACCGACTCCAGTCTTTGTTTTTCCACCGCGAGGGCCCCCGAAGGCGGTGGCCCGTGCTGAGAAGACAAAAGATTGAGCATCTCGTCATTTGCACCGCGCCAGCGGAGAACTTTCGCCCTGAGGATAGTAAATTGCCAGGCCCAGTCGCCGCCGGCCCCACGGAATCGCATGTATCCCGTTTCCGCCTCCCTGGCCGCACTCTCCATGTCACCGTGCCGAAACGTCGACATCGCCTGATCGAACGCAGCCTTTGGGTCGGGGCGGCGAAGGCAAGCTGGTAGGCAAACGGCGAAGATCAGCGACAAAAGCGCGGAACCCCCGACCAAGATTCGCTTGTGTAGCTGTTGCACGCGCGGAAGCATGGCGGCCTCGAGTGTCGCCCGGATTTTAACCGCAAACGCGGGACCCGACAATTATGGCAGGCAATCGAGAGGTGAAATGCGTTGGCTTTGTTGTTGGGCTTGACCGACAAGGGCATGGGGATCACTCGTCGATCAAGAGACGAGACGGAACGTCAGCCTAAGTCACGCGAGCATTCTGCAGCTTGTGGGACAAGTAGAATCCCCGCACCCCATGAGGGTGAGTGGTTGTTGTCGGCTTTTTTGTGTTCCTTGTTGGATCGGGCTAGCCCTTGCCTCCATTGCCGTTTGGATCCGCCTGAGAGCCCGTGATCGATCCGGACGCACCGCCGCCGGACAGCTGAGCGTTAACCCCGGTCACCGTGATCTGATAGCCAGTCGAACTGGTGCCCGATGAACTGGTGCCCGATGAGTCGTTGCTCGACGTATCGGCCTTTAGCGTCTCCAGCCTTGGTCCGGCGCTCCCCGGTTCCGCCTTCGGCGCGGGCTTTACTACACGCTTGATCGTCAGTTCCGCGAGGAAGATCCTTCCGAAGAATGGCACATCGATCACGTGGCCGAACGATTTTCCAGGCGCTCCCGACACGCTTTTGACCAGGGAGCATTTCACCTGCTGACGATCCACAGCTGCCGGGTCCCAATTGAACTGATCGCTGGCCCACTTGGGTACGCCAACCGTGCTTCTGATCTTCGAGTACTGTTGCGCGATGCGGCTGAGCACTCCGCCATCATTCAAATAGGACTCGTCGTTGTCTGGCTTGGCGCCCAGAATATCGTGATAAGGCTCGAGCCCGATCTCCTGCCCGGCAATACGCAGATTGTCGAAGCGCGTACCCAGGAAACTTACCGAGGGTACCAGGCTGTTGGGCGCATGTTCGGTGGTGATCTGCGCCACTATGCGATCGCACGTGAGCACGTCAAGAATATTCAGCTCTTCGAGCACGGCAGTGGCCAGCGTGATCACGGTGCCATCCGCATTCGTGTACCCCCCAACTTGGGCGTAACCGCCCCCGTAGGAGACGATTCCGTCGATCCGGTTAGGTTCCGCTGCTTTGTAATCGTATCCGCCCGTTGGGGGCAAACAGACCGAGGCTTGCTTCTCGATCGTCTTTTGAATTGGGGCTTGCACGTCGGCGCTGAAGGCGAAAGCATCAGCCTTGAACGTGCGAACGATTCTATCGACCCTGGGAGTTTGATTTGCAACAGCTGACATAAGTTCGCTCCACTCTGCTCATTTGAGCTTATTTCTGAATTTGCAATTCAAATGATGCTCGGCCCACTTCCTTATCTTGCCCCATTGTAGTAACACCGTGAACGACCAACGTATAACTGCCGGCTTCACGTTTCCCGCCCGGCACCTGGATCGGCCACTGATCCTGTGCGGATGTCGCCGGAATTGCGAGTGACCATTCCAACAATCCGGCGGGATTATATAACTCCAACATGTATCTGGAGTACATACTCTCCGGCGGAATCCTCACAAAAAGCAGAAAGCCTTCCCCTGAACGCGTCGAAATTACCGGACCTCCGGATCCGAAGGTTCCGACATTTACTGACGCGAAAGACAATATCCGAGGACGGTTTAGCGCCTGGCGCAACCGCGGATACATAACCAGATTCTGGTACCCGACCACCGCCAGCAATAAAGCCATTAACGGAGCGGCCAACGCCGGACGAAACCACGCGAACCAACCTGGTTTTGCCGGTGCCGGGCCGGTTACAGGAGGGCGGGCGGCAGCCGGCTCAGGCTCTTCTGCCAACACAACCTTGCTTTGCTCAACAAACAAAGCTGCGGCGCGAACGTCCAGAGCGCAATCCGGGCAATCGAAATAATGCTCCTCAAACTCGGCCCGCACTTCGGGACTCAGTTCGCCAAGCAGATATCTTTCGGTAGTTTTTTGACGAACCACCATATCGTGGTTCATTGATTAACGCTCCCTCGTAATATAGTGAACCGCAGTGGCCCAGCGTTTCACCGCCGTTAGGCCGAACTGAACTCGGGCGTGTCATCTCCCATATCTTTTAAGTACAACGACTTAAACGATTGTTTGGCGCGGTGCAGCAGCACCCGCAGATAATCCCGGTCTACACCAAAGTCCCGGCATATTTCGTCCTTGTCCCGCTCCTCAAGGAAAACCTCGCGCAGCAACCGCCGGTCGCGCTCGGAAAGTTGTTCCAGTATCTCCCGAACTTTCTTTTCCGTCTCTTTGGCTGTAAGGACACCAAGCAGATCGGATCCTTTGGCCGGAACATCCGGCTGTGTTTCATCATCCAGCGAATCGAAGCGCGACCCCGCCCGGTAATGCTCAAGCAAAACATTATTGCAAATGGAATTCACGAACGAACCTAAACGCTCTGGCTGCAAGATTCTCCCGTCGCGCAGGGCCACAAAAAATCGGCTGAACGTTTCCTGACGAACGTCTTCGATTGCCTCTGGTGACTTCAAGCGCGAACGCAGCTTGATTTGGATCAGGGCACTGAAATACACGCCAAAATGCTCTTGAGCACGGTAGTCTCCGGCTCGCAGACGCTCGACGTAAGACTGGTCAAAGGGTTGAAATTGCAAGAACCGGCCCCGTGGACCCTGAAGTGGCAAACAGTGTAGCACCGCAGGTGGCGAACTACCGCCATTTTTCGGGCTAAGTGCAGGCGAAGACGCGAGCTTCAGAGCGGCGCATCTGCTATGAACGCGGTTTGAGGACGGAATGGAGCGAGAGGCATGCACTTGAAATGATGGAATATTTTTGCAATCGGTCGGTGGACCTGTACTCTCGGGGAAGTAACCTCAACAAATGCCGGAGCCGCTTCCCCCGTCGGCTCCGGCACTTGAACGGGACCCCCTGCGAAGTGGTTGCTAGGTTCGGAGCCCCAAACAGTGGTGCAATCGCATCACATCGCGACATTTCCCACTCATTGCTATAGTGTCGGGAACGTGTGGATCGTTTCACTGCATGGTTGATAATTTTTTAGTAGCTCCGGAACCTGCGGAGGGACTGGTCGTTTCGGGGGGACTTGCTCCGTATTACCAGCCAGCCGATCCCGTGGTCCGGCAAAGTGTGCCAATAGGTATCGGATCCAATCCCAAAGAGGCCGACTTTCAGTCGACGGATTGCAGTGTGCCTAAGTTAGTCTTCCGAACGAAACGCACTTCAGAGAATACAAGTTAATGGGTTGTAACGCTGGCGTAGTTTCCATAACCAACAATAATTGTTGAAGCTACCAGAACTAGCAGGCTGAGTGCTACGAACAGTTTAGTCTTGCTACTGGTGCCGTTCCACTCTTTGAGGGTGATTCCCCAGAGCGTGGCGAAGATAATGATGCTTGCCATGTGCAGGGTCCAACTGGAAAATTTATATCGACCCATCTGGGTCTCGCCCATCGTGTAAAAGAAAAATTGCATATACCAAGTCGTGCCTGCGAGGGCGGAGAATAAATAGTTGGCGAGCATGGGAGCTTTGACCGCCGTCCTTTCGAGAACAGCAACTTGTAATGCCATTTCCTCCCCCGGAGCATCGGCAACCGTTTCGATGATGTGCTCCTCTCTGCGATCCGGGATTTCGCCACGTATCTCGGATTCGAAATATTGGTAGCCCGTGCGGTTGCGAACATTGAGGATGACGCACCATATGAAGTTCGTGGTAAAACCACCCGCCAGTACCACGACCAGAACCGGCAGCCCTTGCCACAGCGTGGTGGTGCCGTGCCGCAAGGTGATTGCTTTGATCGGATCGCCCGCAGCCAGTCCATAGGCAAAACACGCGCTCATCACGCCGCAAAATGTCGCGACGATCAGTCCTTTTTTGAGGGCGAATTCCTTGATGGAGGCGCGTTTCTGCGCATCCGACATTTCCCGCTCCTTTGAGATTCCAGCCGCACCTGCCAGGACGATTCCCAACAGGCAAAAAACTACTCCACCCAAAATGATCAGCCCTGAGCGAGTACCCAGAACTTCACTCGCAAAAACGCCGCGAAAAATTGGCGGCATCAATGTGCCGAATGCGGCGGTATATCCGAGAGCGACAGCCATGCCGAGAGACATCCCCAGATAACGCATAGTGAGACCAAAGGTGAGCCCGCCTAAGCCCCACAGCACGCCAAACGAAAAGGTCCAGAAGATGCTGCTGGAGGGAGCTTCGTGGAGCACGCGCATCAGGTCGCGGGTCATCATCAGCGCGAGAACCCACGGCACGATGATCCAACTGAAGAAACCGCCCACGAGCCAATAAGTCTCCCAAGCCCAGTTTTTCACGCCGCGATAGGGAACGTAGAAACTGGCGGAAGCGAGACCGCCTAACCAGTGCAACAACACCCCTAGCGCCGGGTTTGGAATCATTAAGTCCTCGAGTGTGAGTTATAAAAAGTTATAAGTGAAACACTTCCTGCAAAGGCTGCATAGCGCGATCGGGGAGGATTCCATCTGGCTGAAGAAAGAAATCTCCCATCTCGCGTTGCCAACGTTCATTGACTTCCCGTTGTGCCATTCCTGCGCGAGCGCGTTCAAAGTCTTCAGTCTCAAGATAGCCGACGAGGAGACCGTCCTCGCGCAGAAACAACGAGTAGTTGTTCCATCCTGTCTCGCGCAAAGCGGACTTCATCTCCGGCCAAACTTCATTGTGGCGTCGCCTGTACTCCTCGATGCGGTCGGGCTTCACCTGTAACACAAAACAAATTCGCTGCATTACTGTCTCCTATCTCAGGAACGCTTCGGGCAGGCCACCGTCAACCGGTATCACGTGGCCCGTGGTCTTGGCACTGTGATCGCTCAACAGCCAGACGATGGCGTTGGCACAGTCCTGCGGAAGGATCGGCAGCCGGGTGAGCGTGCGCTGGGCGTAAAAATCGGCCAACTTGCTTCGCAGTTCGTCGGTCGATTCCTTCTCTGACTGCTCGATCTGGTACTTCTGCAACGACTGAATGACGCGATCGCGCGGGAACATCGTCGAGCCGGCGACCACAGTGGCAGGAGCAATTCCATTCACCCGCACCAGCGGGCCGAGCCCGATTGCTAACTCGCGAATCAGGTGGTTAAGCGCAGCCTTGCTGGTGTCATAAGCTTCGCTTCCTGCCTTCGGAACCACGGCATTCGCTGAGCCCGTCAACACCATGGCACCGGACAACTTCTGATCTTTGAAGACCCAGTCGGTTGCACGCGCGAGCAGAAAATTCCCGGTTACATTGAGTGCGAAAGTAGCGGCCCACTGCGACTCCGTAAGCTGGCCTCCGGCGCCGGGAACAGGAACAGGATAGATCGCGGCGGTGTTCACTACGGCATCGATGCCGCCAAACTTCAAAATCGTGAAGTTAACCGCTTCGAGCAGGCTCTCGGAGGAACCAAGATCGACGGTGATGTGTGCAACCAGTTCGGGCGAGACAACGGCGCCGGCTTCCTGCGCCGTGCTCTCGGCTCGTTTGGTATCGCGGTCCGCGACGACGAGGTGAGCGCCCTTTCGAGCGAGCGACAATGCCGTTTCTCGCCCGATTCCGCTGGCCCCGCCGACAACCAGGATGATCTTACGGCTGAACTCCGCTTCAGTAGGCATGCGCTGTAGCTTGGCCTCTTCCAGCGCCCAATATTCGATACGGAACGCCTCATATCGAGGGAGTGCAACGTAATTGTGGAAATGCGCGAACTGTTCCGACTGCTGCGGCCGTCTGGCCTGCGGCAGCGGATGTTTCGGCTCATTGTATTCCGCTGCACTGTCCTCAAGGGCGTTTGCGCCGGCCATCACATGAATTGCATTGGTGAAGAACTCGGTTGTGATTCGCGCTTCCTTCTTATTCTTGCCGAAACCAAAAAGGCCGATGCCCGGGACAATCACGACGGAGGGATTGGAGTCACGTAACTTAGGCGAGTCGGCGGTGGCCCACGCCTGATAGTACTTCTTGTATTCCTCCCGATAGCTGGGAGTTTGTTCGGCGATGCGCGTCTTCAATAAAGCAACATCTTCTCTTGCGGCGTCCCATGAAATGAATAGCGGACAAATTCTTGTCCGCAAGAAGTGGTCAGGACAACTCGTGCCCAGGTCGCTCAACTCTTTAGACCATTTCGACCCGGCAAACAGAAGCGCATCCGGATCATCGGTGTAGTGAGCGATTACTCGGCGGTTAGAAGACATCGCGCCGCGCAGTGCCGGCAAAATCTGGGTTGCGATTTTCTTGCGATCGGCAACGGGAGAAGTTTCCAGCCCGCCGAACAGAACTCCCTTCTTGCTCTGGTGCTCGTGAATGAACTGACCCATCTCATCAATCGTGCTGACGCTGTTCAGATAGCATTCGCGCTGGGTCTTCCCCCAGGTAAACAAACCATGGCTGCCCAACAGAATTCCTTCGGCTCCGGGGTTGGCTTTAACCGCATCCTCCAGCATGAGCGCGAGTTCGAATCCCGGACGTTGCCAAGGGAGCCAGATGATCTTGCGGTTAAATCGCCGATTGAACTCGTCGAGCTTGCGTTTTCCGTTGGCGCTGGCCGCCAATGCAATCGCCCAGTCGGGATGGAGATGGTCCACATGGTCGTACGGAATGAAGGCGTGCAGGGGTGTATCGATAGAAGCAGCAACACGATTTTCGCCGAACGCCGAGAGCGGATAGAAGCCCACAATTTCGTCCTCATACTCCTCTCCGCGATAGAGCTGTTTCAGTTGCTCGAGCCGGTCGAGATAGAGCAACGCAAAGCCCGACTCTTTGATGGAGCCAATATCTCCGCCGCTACCTTTTACGGCTAGAATGCGAACCGGCTTTCCGGTAAAAGGGTCGGATAATTCGATTTTCGAACTCGTATTGCCTCCGCCAAAATTGGTGATACGAAGATCGGCGCCCAGCAGATTAGAGCGGTAACGTAAGAGCGCAAGTTGATCGCCCGAAAATCTGCTGATTTCAGCGTCGTTCCACAAATCCTTCAGATGAGTGAGCTGTATGGATTCAGGCATAAATTATCTCGGTGTAGTGTTGAAATCGCGTCGCTTCGTTGTCCCATTGATCGGTGGCGGCGGGCTCGAATACCTCAGTAGGAAACGATCGATCGACGATGGCGCGAACTTCATAGAGGGAACCGGCACTACCAGTAGCGAGAATCTGCACGGCAATGTTGCCGAGAGCTGCCGCCTCGGCTGGTCCAGCCAGAACTCGCCTGCCGGTTGCATCGGCGGTGAACTGGTTCAGGAGCCGATTTTTTGAGCCTCCGCCGATCACTCTGATCTGTTCGATCGGACGATCGATTAACTTCTCGAGATTGCGAATGACTAAGCGATACTTCATCGCCAGGCTCTCGAGGATGGTTCTTACAAAGGCTCCCGGGGTCAGGGGGGCAGGCTGGTTTGTCTTTGTGCAATAGGCAGCGATAGCCGCGCTCATATCATCGGGACACAGGAACGATTCGTCGTCGGGATCGACCAGGTGCTGAAACGGAGTCTCCCGCGAAGCGAGCTCCATCAATTCGCGGTAGGCGTATTCTCGTCCGTCCGCTGCCCACGCTTGCCGGCAGCTGCGAAGCATCCACAGTCCCATAACGTTCTTCAACAGACGCGTTGTACCGTTTACCCCGCCCTCATTGGTGAAGTTCAGGCGCAGAGCCTCATCCGTGATCACTGGAGCATCGATTTCTGTTCCCAGCAGCGACCAGGTTCCCGAGCTAAGGAAAGCGGTGCCTTCGCGCGCGGAAATCGCGGCTATGGCTGAGCCGGTATCGTGGCAGGCCGGCGCGATGACGCGGGTCCCAGCTAGCGCAGAACTACCTGCGAGTTCGCTTCGCAGAGTTCCAAGCAAAGTTCCGGGCTCAACAATGGGAGCAAGCAAGCGAGTGGGCAGTTGCAGCCGATCAATTAGCTCCATTGCCCAGGACCGTGTTCGAGGATCGACCATTTGCGTGGTCGTGGCATTCGTGAATTCGCAAACTATTTCGCCAGTGAGCCAATAGTTGAGCAAGTCGGGGATGGTCAGGAGACGCTGGGCTGCATTCAAGATTCCCGGCGTTTGCGTCTGCGCGGCGAACAACTGATACAAAGTGTTGATCGACATGAATTGGATGCCGGTTGCGCGGTAAATTTCTTCCCTGGGGACGATTCGGAAAACTTCACCCATCATTCCCTTGGTGCGCGTATCCCGGTAGTGATAGGGATTCTGCAAAAGCTCGCCACGCCCGCCTAGTAAGGCGTAGTCCACTCCCCACGTGTCCACGCCGATTCCTTCAAGACGAGTTTCCTTCAGTCCGTTAAGCGCCTTGCGCATCTCGAGCCAGAGCCGCGGCGTATCCCAGTGGAGCGAGCCTGCGTACTCCACTGGATCGTTGGCAAAGCGATGGACTTCCTCGATTCGAAGAATGCCGGAGTTCAGATATCCCAGGACGGCGCGCCCGCTTTCGGCTCCGAGATCGAAAGCCAGATAGGTTTTGATGGCGTTGCTATCCGGCATAGATATAGATAAGGATGAGACGCTGGTCGAATTTGCGGCCGTACCGACAGCACTGTTGCGCAATGCGAAACTACGGATTTATCTTAGCAACTCCATGACCTGATAAGGGAACAACTGTAAACTTCTTTACTAGCATGGGTTTCGAAGGAGAGGCCACCAATGGACAGAGTGGAGAGCGAAAAGATATTCAGTGCCCTTGATGCTTTCCGTATTGAACTCCCGTCATGGGGCTTCGCCAATACCGGCACTCGTTTCGGAAAATTTATCCAGCCGGCAGCAGCCACTACAACGGAAGAGAAATTCAGCGATGCCGGATTCGTCCATCAAATCACCGGCGTCTGTCCCACGGTAGCGCTCCATGTTCTGTGGGATCTTCCTGAGGGAATTCGGAACACGGATGAGATCAAGAACTTTGCCGGCCGCTACGGGATTAGGCCCGGCTCGATTAATCCCAATCTTTTTCAAGACCAGGAGTACAAATACGGATCCTTTGGCAACCCTGACAAGAAGGTGCGCGAACACGCGCTCCAGCACACCAGAGAAAGTATTGCCATCGCACAACGCCTCCATAGCCGGGATCTCTCTATGTGGTTTGCGGATGGCTCTAACTATCCGGGGACGGCGAGCATTCTGGACCGCAAGCAGTGGTTCACTGAATGCCTGCAGGCGGCGCACGGTGATTTAGCTCCCGATCAACGCATGCTGGTTGAATACAAGCCCTTTGAGCCCGCTTTTTATCACACCGATATCGCAGATTGGGGTATGGCGCTGCTTCTGTCGCGGGCCGCGGGACCACAAGCGAAGGTCCTGGTGGATACCGGCCACCACTATTCCGGACAAAACATCGAGCAAATCGTCGCCTGGCTTTTATCCGAAAACATGCTAGGGGGATTTCATTTCAACGATCGCCGTTACGCCGATGACGACCTGACCATGGGATCGATCGATCCTTATCAGGTGTTCCGAATTTTTCACGAGATCCACCATTTCGAATGGAGAATGGGTAAGCGCTTCGACATAGCCTACATGGTGGATCAGAGTCATAATCTTAAAGGTAAGATCGAGGCCATGATTCAAACGGTTACGATGGCGCAGCAACTCTTCACCAAGGCAGCTCTGGTCGATTGCGTCGCACTTGCTGCGGCACAGAAGAATTGCGATCTGGTGCATGCCGAGTCTCTATTACAGGACGCTTTTGCCACCGACGTACGGCCGGCGATCAAGGCGTGGAGGGAGTCAAAGAGTCTGCCCACTGACCCGATGGAAGCGTTCAGGCAGAGCGGCTATCTTGAGCGAATCAGCAAAGAGCGTGAGTCCCGCAACTCACGAACCCCATCCTCTTACGCCTAAGCCATCGCATGCCCGGTGCTTCGCGAAACGCGAGCCCTTGAAAGCGATTCGACCGACCTGGCGGAGAAATTTAGTTTCCCAGAGCGCCTACCTTGCCGCGCAGAACCGTAATCGAAGCTTTTGGCAGCGTGAAAACAGTTCCTGGCACACCTTCCATAGTGGTGGCCACTGGCGGATGGTCGGGATCAGCGTGACTGTTGGGACCGTCGTTGATCCATACATATTGCTCGCTGCCGAACGTAACAAAGGTGACCGGCCCTGAAAAAGATGCTTCCCGCTTGCTCTCGGTATTCTCGAATACCACCCGCACCGCGTGAGGATTAGTCTCGTCTCGATTTACCAGCATCAACGACCAGTTGCCATCGGGACGGTGCACCGCATAGGACGTCACCAGGAGATTGCCGTCACTGTCTTTGATGTCGACAGAAGCGGAGAACATTGAATGCATGCCGGCTCGGTGCTGCACCCATTCCAGATTGATCATGTGTGCCGCGAAGTAGGGCGAAGTGTATCCCCTGATTTCGAGGGTCTCTTCATCCGATACAAAGTTTGACCAGGACGACCAACCCAAACAACTGTTCTGAACGCCCTGGGGCTGGATGGGAGAATGGGTGAAGAGAGAGCCACCACCTTCGAAGAATGAACCTACATTATCGGCAAGCCATAAGGCCGCGAAGATGGTGGTCATCGGACCCGTGAGGTTGGAGGCGAGGTGATCTTCGGTAATCATCAAGGGAACTTCTTTGGGAACACCGTCGTCTCGCCAGACTTGGAGAATGTGCTTCACCAGTGCCGGCTCGCTGTAGAGAGTCTTCCACGTGATATCGCAAGGTTCAAATGGATAGTGCTCAAACGAAACGAAGGCGAGGTCGGCGAGTCGGCCGTGCGATTTCAGATACTCCACAAATCGCCCCATCCACGAAGTGCGGCCCTGGGCATCCGGCCAGACTCGAATATCCTCGTTGACGCCTTCGAAAACTGGACCCCCCAACTTGAGTTTGGGATCAACCTTGTGAATGGCAGTGGCCCACTGAATGTAGAGCGCGCCGTAGTCTTCAGGCATGGCATGCTTGCCGTCGGGTTCCTCGCCCATTTCGATATATGAGATGGGATAGCCGCGCTTCTCGATGTAAGCGATCTGGGCAGCCGCATCGTCCGGTGTGCCGTAGAGCATAGTTACTGGAATCATCGCGGGCAAGTTGTTGGTGAGCCCGCTGGTGAAGAAGAGATCGAAACCGCTGTGCTGGTAACTCCCGGTAGCGTTGATGTCAGCGTCGCCCGCCGAATGCCAGGGATCGATGGAAGACGAAGTATACGTAGTGGGCTGTTCGCTGAGATTTTTCTGGACCTCAACAAAAGCGCCGCTGCTATCCGTGCCCCCGACGCGAATTTGTCGAATCGCGTATCCAACGCAGTTCCGAATGTCCTCCGAGCCGTGCTCATCGCAGGTGTTGGAGGACTCCGTCATCGAAACGCGCACGTATTGAGTTGCAACCGGCGCATCAGCGAGTTTCAGAGAAACGGTGCCGCCTTGCGAGTTCTTCACCAGTCCCGAGGGGAAGATTTTCCATTCGCCCTGTGGTCCCGCGTCGAAATCGAGCGCGCGCTTTCCTACCCAGTACTCCACCTGATAGGTCAGGGCGTATGGACTGGCCCATGCTATACGAATCGCGCTCACCGGCTTTTCGGCCTTAAGATCGACAATGACCCATTGCGGATGCAGTGAATCGCTTTCCCCGGTGAACTTGCCGGTCAGATATGGGTTGCTCTTCCAGTAACTGAGGTTCGGACCAATGATGGGCCGGTCGCCGCTGGTCGAGAACCCGCGGTGCGGGAGCGCATAAGAGAGAATGTAGCGGACCGGTTCCTTAAGCTCCGTGCTGCCGGTGAAGTATCCGCTCTTGTGGACCGGGTCGCTCCAGGTACCGTTCTCAGTCCAGTGCCAGGCGGCCATGCGGAGTTCGCTGTTGTTCCGATAGGAGATCGGTCCCCATCCTGCGGACAAAGATTCCTGGATGATGTGCGGCGTGTAGACCTTGTCGATGCCCTCACGGGACAGAACATCGATCGAGCTGCCTAATGCGCTATCCGGATCGAACGAATTGATGACATGGCTCGGCGTCGCGTCGACGCGAACGATTGACGATTGCGCTCGAGCGCTGTCTGCGACGGATTGGGCAGTAGCTATTCCGTTCCGCGACACTGAAGATAAAATAGCCGCCATGATCGCGGCGCGGTTCAACAACTTCCAAACGCCGCCCCTGCTCCAGTTCACCCTACGGTTTATTCTTCTTACTGCACTCACCATCGGCGCCTCCGTTTATTGCAGCTCATTGCGCGCTCAATCTAACCAATATAAAAGTACAACGCAACCAGCGTTTTCAGCAGGCGAAAGGTGATCGGTAACTCTGCCTTGCGAGGTGCCAGAGCCGGCGTCGGCGCGTCATTCCGTGGTTAGAGTCGTACTTTGCCAAGAGTTGCTCGCCGCTTCGGTTCTCCGTGCCAACCCACCAGCGGTGGAAGAAAGGCCGCCGGGTTTGGCGTCCAAATGCGAACGTTGTGTCAATCCATCGACATGCCTTACGACAGCTCACTACTCGTCGTGGCTATGCCCAGCTCCTACTTTCTTTGAAAAACATGTGTCTACCGCATAGGCTATTGGTTGGAGGCTGGAATGCATTCCAATCGTCGGCATGAAGGCAGGACAGTGGGGTTATCCAATCGAACTCAACATTCTGGGCGCGGGAAGAATCGCCGAAGCTGCCAACTGCATTTTCAACAGATATGAACCATAAGGGGGCATCATGAACGCACAGCCGAAACCAATTGTCAGCCTTATACCACCGTTCTCAAGTGAGACTGCGATTCTGAAGGTCCGCGCAGTTGAGGATAAGTGGAATACGCGTGATCCAAAGCAAGTCGCGGCTGGTTACACTGAGAAGTGTTACTGGCGCAATCGCTCGGAGTTTATCAGAGGTCGAGAGGAGGCCATCGCATTTCTGACGCGGAAGTGGTCCAAAGAGCTTGAGTATCGCCTTATTAAAGAGCTCTGGTGTTGCGACGGAAACAGGATTGCTGTTCGCTTCGCGTATGAATCGCACGACGATTCTGGGCAATGGTATCGTGCGTACGGAAACGAGAACTGGGAGTTCGAGCCCGGCGGCCTGATGAAGTTTCGGTACGCAAGCATCAATGATCTCCCGATCAAAGAACAAGATCGAGTGTTTCACTGGCCTTTGGGACGCCGTCCTGATGAGCATCCAGGATTAACCGAACTGGGACTGTAGAGATCACCGACTACAACGCGGTCGTCGGGTGAGCTTCATTGGCCCGGAGGTTTCAGCGTCATCGCGGAGCTCCATCCCCGACGAACTGGGTATTCGCGCCTTCTTTGAAGATGACGTAAGCGCGTTTCCATGGGTCGTCATTGATCAAACGCCATTTGTGGCCTGACCCGGTGTGGTCCTCTGCCAAGAGCACGTCACCTGGACGGAGGGTGAAGGTCTCGCCACCCACCATCGTAAATTCCAACACGCCAGCCAACGTAATCACGTACTGAGGAGTTGGATCGTTATGCCAGTCAAGAAAGGAATGTGCCGCCGTCTCCTTGAATTCGATCGACTTCGCATCGACCAAATGACCTCCATTCACACTGCCGCGTATTACGTGTGAATTGCCCTCGGGCCCCGTGTACAAACGATAAGCTCGAATCATTTTCAGTCTCCTGGTTGGTTTTCGATTACTTATTCTTCGATCATGCCGCAGTTTCGCCGGACGTGGACTTCTTCTCGTTGAGCATGATGTTATCGATGTGCAACACGGAAGCTGTTTCGGCACGCACGCGCTCGGTCAAGGACGGATCGTCGATCAAAGAGTGTCCGTAGGAAGGGATCATCTTCTTCAACCCATCCGCCCAACCTGCACTCGTCAATTTGTCGCGGAAACAACGCTCAATGACCTGAACCATGATCCAGACTGCGGTTGACGCGCCCGGCGAGGCGCCGAGCATGGCGACAATGGATCCATCCGATGCGGTAACGAGTTCGGTGCCGAATTGCAGTACGCCGCCGTGTACCGGGTCTTTCTTGATGATCTGCACTCTCTGGCCGGCTACCTCAACCTTCCAGTCTTCCTCTTTTACTTTCGGGTAGAACTCGCGAAGTGCAGCGAAGCGCTGTCCGGAGGACTCCAGAACCTGGCCGGCCAGATACTCTTCAAGCGCAAAATTGCTTTTCCCGACCGCCAAAAGCGGGAGAAGGTTCTCCGGATCGATGGAGCTGAAAAGATCGAGATAGGATCCATGCTTGAGGAACTTTGTCGAAAAGCCCGCGTACGGTCCGAAGAGCAAAGAAACCTTCCCTTCCACATGACGCGTGTCGAGATGCGGCACGGACATAGGAGGTGAGCCGACCGAAGCTTTGCCGTAGACCTTCGCATTATGACGAGAGGAGACTGCCGGGTTATCGCATCGCAGCCAAATTCCGCTCACAGGAAATCCGCCATATCCATGGCTTTCTGGAATCCCCGACTTTTGCAACAGTGGTAACGATCCGCCACCGGCGCCGATAAAAACAAACTTGGCCCGGACGTACCGGTGCTCGCCAGTCTTTTCGTCCCTGATCTTCACACTCCAGGCATCGCCATCGCGCTTGAGATCTTGCACCCTGCTGAAGAAATGAATGGAAAACCCATCCTTCGTATGAAGTGAATCCAGCAGATCTTTTGTGAGCGCACCGTAGTCGACGTCTGTGCCAGTGAGCATGCGCGTAGCCGTGACTATGTCATTCGGATCGCGCCCTTCCATCACCAGCGGAATCCATTCCTCGATCTGCCTCTTATCTTCGGAATATTCCATCCCGTAATACAGAGGATGGCTCGTAAGTGCGGCAAAACGTTTCTTCAGAAACTTTCGGTTGTCGACCCCGCGCACGAAACTCATGTGAGGTACGGGATGGAGGAACGACTGCGGGTCCTTTATCGCTCCCTTGGTCACGAGATAAGCCCACAGTTGACGGGAGAGATCAAACTCTGTATTAACCAGCAGCGCGTTGGAAACGTCGATGCTGCCGTCCGCATTCTCTGGGGTGTAATTCAGTTCACAAAGCGCAGCGTGGCCGGTGCCAGCATTGTTCCATGCATTCGAACTTTCCTGCGCCGCGCGTCCAAGGACTTCATGAATTTCTATTTTTAGCTTGGGATCAAGCTCTTTCAGGATGACCGCCAGTGTGGCGCTCATGATGCCGGCACCGATGAGAATGACATCTGGGGTTGATGGATTATCTGCGGGTGTCTTGCCAGCCCGAGTCATGACAGAACCCTCCTTCGTGGTTTTCATACTGAGATTCTTCCGTAGCAGGTGTGGTTACACTGAAATGGGATCAGGTTTGGATAAAGAGCAGCACGCCCGAACTTCCAGTTATGTTCCGCCGCTTCATGATGTAGAGTTTGACTGTGCGGCCATCCTGCGCGATCGTTTTTTCGACGACCGTCACTCCGGACATGTCCACGGGATATTTGTTTTGCAGCCCGTTCTGGGGGATGCCGGTGGAATCCAGCGTGATGAGACTGGGGAAATTTCGTCTGGCAGATTGCGGTGGCGCCGTGCGTCATTGCAACTTGTTAACAGTGTCATTCTCTTAGACAGCCGACTCGGTCGGAGCAAGGCCTCGTTGTACGTATCCCTCTCCAGCAGCAGTATTTCGCCAGATAGGGTCGACTGCCTGATTGGAACCATTCGTGCTGTCCAGTGACCAGGCGATAGTCCTATCGCTAACAGCAGGGGGACGTGATGTCTCACCATCTCGACTCACCGATCGCGCGGCAAGACATTCGCCTCGACATTACGGATCTGTATGTCTTTCGCGGCGAAACGGGCACCGCGTTTGTCATTAATGTTTGCCATTCCATTTTCGGGCCCGTCCCAGCGCCCGGTTACCACCCAGAAGGTATGTACGAGTTCAAAGTCGATTTGAACGCCGACGCTATTGAAGATGTGACCTACGTCCTCACCTTCACCGAGAGGGATAAGAGTAGGAAACAGAGCTACGTTGTACGGTACATTCGCGGAGCCGAAGCCACCGATCCCCACGCATCCGGGACTGTCATTGCCCAGGGCGCAACTGGCGATACTGTCACGATGCCCAATGGTCTGCGAGTCTGGGCGGGCAAAGCTGGCGATCCGTTCTGGATTGAACCCGACGTGCTTCATGCAGTTGGGCACGCCTTCCAGGACGGCACAACTATCAATCTTGCGGGCTGGGATCCGAGCCATGCCAAGAATCTCTTCGCCGGGCACACCGTTTACCCTATTGTGTTGGAAGTTCCTGACAGCGACTTACTCGGCGACTCCAAAGGAAACCGCCGCATAGGCGTGTGGGCTGTGTCCAAGCTGGCCACGGACGCTGGCGGATGGCGCTCCATCAATCGTATAGGCCTCCCCATGATCCCTCCGTTATTCACGCAGTACGACGACGATCTTGGTAACCGCCTCAATGTTGGTCGGCCAGCCGATGATTTTTCGACTTATGGCGCAGCCGTGACCAAATCGATCGCTGGGGTTGTGTCGGCTCACGGAACTGCGGAAGACCCTACGGCGTACGCGGAGAAACTGGCACACCGCCTCTTCCCTTACGTCCCGACAATTACTGATGCAGGAGCGCAGTCAAAAACAAAGGAGAAAGTCACATGAACACGTTCACTACGAAAGATGGAACCTCGATCTTCTACAAGGATTGGGGAAAAGGTCCGGTCGTCACTTTTTCGCACGGATGGCCATTGAGTTCCGATGCATGGGATGCCCAAATGCTGTTTCTCGGACAAAATGGGTATCGCGTGGTTGCTCACGATCGCCGCGGCCACGGCCGTTCCGGTCAAACCTGGCAGGGAAACAATATGGATCAATACGCAGACGACCTCGCGGAGCTTCTCGATCATCTCGATGTGAAAAACGCGACCATGGTCGGTCATTCTACTGGCGGAGGCGAAGTGGTCCGCTATATTGCCCGGCACGGACAGAAGCGCGTAGAGAGAGTTGTTCTTATTTCAGCCGTTCCGCCCCTCATGCTAAAAACCGAGAAGAACCCCGGGGGGCTGCCTCTGTCGGTTTTCGATGAAATCCGCGCCGGCGTGGTCAAGGACCGCTCTCAGTTCTACAAAGACCTCAGCCTTCCTTTCTATGGTTATAACAAGCCGGGAGCGAAAGCTTCGGAAGGAGTTCGCGGAGAATTCTGGCGGGAGGGAATGCAGTCCTCGATCGTTGCATCCTACGACTGCATCAAGGCTTTTTCCGAGACGGATCAGACCGAAGATCTCAAGAAGATCGATGTTCCAACCCTTGTCATTCAGGGAGATGCCGATCAGATCGTGCCGATCGACGATTCCGGCAGGCTCAGTGCAAAGCTCGTCAAGAACGGGACACTCAAAGTGATTCCTGGTGCTCCGCACGGGCTATGTACCACACACGCGGATGTGATCAACCAGGAGCTTATTGCATTTCTACAGAAACCGTCACTGGTGCGTAGCGCCTGATCTGAGGTGCCTGATCTGAAGAGATGTCGTGTGAGCATGGAATCCGAAAGGTGCTTTAACTATTTGGTCATCGCTGCAAACCAAACGGCGCAGTAACCCCTGAACCTAGTTACCGCCGGATTCCTTGCTCGCAGCAATTCGTGAGTCGTCGAGGTGAGGTTGAATAAACATGCGATCTAGATAGAAGTAGATCAGCTCGGACGAGCAAAATTTCCTAGACCTCTACGGTTTCGAATTCCTGCTCGGAAGTTCGGCGGCCTACAGCTCGATAATTCTTCGCTTTACACTACTGCCTGTTTGTTTGGTAACCGCCGATGTCTATATGCCCGGACTTGACTCGCTGTGAGCCTTCAAGATCCACTTCGCCGACCGGTATTCCGTCAGTCGTTCCAGCAGCAATCGCGGGAGAATCCGATCGCACATGAAAGTCATCGGTTGCGGCATCCGCGAAATGCGGATCCAGAAAACGGGAGTGCCCGTCATTCCCAGTTGACTGAACATAATTGTCGAATCCCGTTAGCGTACCGGAAGCTTCCCCCCATGTGCTCGCCTTCGGTCCAGCCGCACAATAATAAAGATTGTGATCGATAGCGACGGGCGGTTGATTCTTATCGATCTGCGATTTGTTTACTGCGATAAGACAGCGGGGCCCCGCGTAGACGATGTTATTCGCGAAAATGTTGTCCGCCATGTTCCACTGCATCTGGAACTCGCCCGATCCTGTGCCCGACGTATCGTTGTCGTAAAGCGTGTTGTTGACCACGATGCAGTGCTCAGTGTGACCCCGCTCCGGCGCATACCCTCCGATAGAAACGCCCGCGGTGTGACCGTGATAGATAAGGTTATTTCGTGCGGTGATGTAACTGGTCGCGCGGTCCTTGTGCTCGCTGGCCAACTCGATTCCAAAGTCCACATCGTGCATGACGTTCTGTTCGATCAGAATTCTGGTGCCGCCGTCCACGTAAATTCCGTCGGAATTTTCGTCATTGCCGTATGCCGGATTGCCGCGCGAAGTAATGTTGTAAACCAGATTGCCGCTAACCACTCCATCGCGTGCCTGGTCAACGGCAGGGTCGGGAGCCGTACGCTCAAAACCGATGACATCGATTCCGATGTTGTTGTTGTCGTGGACGACATTATGCGTGATGCGGAAGTGCGTGACATTCCCGTTCACCACCAGCGATTCGCTTGAACCGGTTTTCAGATGATGCACTTCATTACCGTCAATGACCAGTTCACTGATAGGCGCCTTGGCGTCGGTACCGTATACCGCGATGCCGAATCCGTTGCCGCCGCTTCCGGGAGCGTCGCGGCCAGGAAAAGTTTGCTCAATATGATGGACATTATTCTTCAGCAGTTCGATATGGGATCCCGACCCCATAATGCTTATGCCTAATGGAGCGAGCCGGTGTTCGGCGGTATGGAAGTTGCGGATTTCAAAACCTTCGATTCGCACATAGCTCTGGTTGTGAATAGTGAGCACGGCTTGTCTGCCAGAGGGAGTGAAATACCCCGCGTCGAGGACGGCCGTCTCGCCGGGATAGCTTCGAAAAGTAATGTATCCACCGGTCGCATTGCCGGAGACCTTGATGCTTACCAGTTCTTCGTAGACTCCAGCCCGCACATTGACGGTGCTGCCAGCGCGTGCGACTTCGGCGGCATGTTGAACCGTGCGCCAAGGCGCCGCTTGCGTGCCGGGATTTGAATCATTACCCGTCGTCGACACGTAGAAAGACGAGTTGGTCTGGCCAAAGCCCGCTGAGATGCACAAAAACAACATAGCCACAGACAGAACTTTCACGCCGATCCTCCCCCAAAAAGCACCCTCGCCGGCTTTCAATGCGGTTCACTGCGGCGCACAGTCGATTGGAATAAATGAAACAAAACGCAACAACTCGTAATACAAGTAAAGACCGACAAAGTCAACCAATTTTTACTTCCGAATGAGAGGACATGAATGGTGTCGGTCAGTTGAAGGAATTTATGCCGGTTTTGCTAAGCATGCTCGAGGCAGAACTTAGAGTCGCTACCGTGGATTCAGGTCAACGTAGTGGCTGAAACTGGAAAGCGCGACCTGGTCGTTGCCAGGAATGAAGAAGCCAAACCTGCCAAGAGTTAAATTGTCTTCAGGATCAGCCCAGCGGTCGAGAACAACCCAGTTATCGCCTTGCCTGATCTGGTGGACGATCTGCTTGGATTCGACGCGGATCTGGATCGTGCGGACACTTTTCTTGTCGGCCTTGTGCGGGATCTTCACCTCGTCGCCCTTTTGACCGTTGCGGATTACCGTTCGATAGAAGTTGTTGTCGTCCATCTGGAACAGGACATAGTTGTTGGCGTTGACACAGTTGAGCATCCACTGCAGGCGATGTCCTTTAACGAGGGTGGCGGAAAAAACAAAAGTACCCGATGTCGGAGTCGCGCTATACATGACGAAGTCGCCGCCCTTGCGAACGAACGAACCTTTTTCCTGTTTCCATCCCGAGGGGTCCTCCCACTTCAACATGCCGTCGGGAGAAAGGGATAAATCGAGACTCCGGGATTGCCCCGCGACGACGTCGATCGGAATGGAACGAGTAAAATTGTCGGCCATCTTCGCGGTGAGTGTGTAGGATCCTGCAGGTAGGTTCAGCGTGCCGCCGCTACTTACCTTCAACGGACTCTCGCCCGTTTTGATGAGCGTAACTTGTGCGTCGGCGGGCGTGAAGTTGATTTTCAGCTCGGCCAGAGCCGGCTCCAGCGCTGTCTCCGCGGCCGTCAGAGATACGGATGTTCCCACCACAAAGTGTTTCTTGATCTGCTTCGCCTTGAACTTGTCCCGACGCAGTTCGACGGTGTGGTCTCCAGGATTCACGGTGGCCACCGTTAGTGTTCCATCGGGCTGCACCGTTCCCACCGGAGTCTGGTCGATGAGCACTGTGGTCCCCGGCGCGCCGGCTTGAATCGTAAGCGAAGCCAAATGCGGGACGGGCTGCAAATTGAAAACCAATTTGGCCTGCTCGCCCTTGCGAATCCGAACCTTTTGTTCTGGAAGATCCTGGAATTCGCTTTTTGAAACTCGCACAGAATAGTCTCTAAACTCAAGATTTGGGATGCGCAGCTGGCCACCCCGAGTTAGGTAAGGCTGCAGTTTCCCATCGACAAAGACTTTCGCTTGGTCTTGACCTGTGACCACCACCAGCGTGCCCAGGTTCTGGTTGGATTCCAGGAACTCGTTGAGCGTGGGGGCCGCTCCGGCGTTCACATCGAGTTTGTATTGATCGCTGCCGCGAGTAACCGTCAATTCGTGAGCGCCCGCGGAAACGGAAGGCAGGTCGAGCCCGTCCTGCGGCACATCGACCGGAGTCTGGCTGTCGAGGCTCACCTTGGCCGCTGCATCGCTGGAATACACGTGCAGATGATCTGCCGTCGCGCTCACGACTATCGCGAGTACCCCTTTCGAAGCGATTGGGCCTTTGACTACCGGCGCAGCTCCCGCATCCGCTGAGAAAGTGAAGGACACTTTTTCCCGTGGTCCATCAACTGTCAGCTTGTGTTCGCCAACCGGTATTTCGTCGAGAGACCATTGCCCGCTTTGAAATTCAGTGGGCGCCTGACCGTCGAATGTTATTTTGCCCTCGCCTGTATCGGAAGACAACTTGATTGACGGCAGCACCGGGGTTGGGGACAAGGCCGCCGGAGTGGCGGTTGCTGGTGGCACCGAATGAACTTCGGCAGCCGGTGTGGGATGTCTTCGAAAAATAAAAATCGTTACAACCAGGATCAATACGCCAGCAGAGGCGAGAAGGACGCTTTTGTTACGCTGTGAGGTTCCCGCCGTCTGCTTGGGAATAGAGGATGACGCCTTAGCTTTGGGCGTGCTTGCCGGAGGCCTTGCCACAGACGCGCTCGCTACCGGCGCTGAAATCTGCGGCGCTGATGAGGCGAGCGGCGAATCTTGAATAGTTGCAACCGGCTCAATCTTTGAAGTCGGAGCGGGAACACTACTGCTGCTCACCGGCGCCGGTGGAGTGTTAAATGTGACGGTCGGACTGTTGCTCTCGGGCGATCCAGTCGCACCCGTACTCGCCACCTGCAGCAATCCGAGCCGGTGCAGGAAGCCATTCGCAACAGATATGACTTCTCCGTCGTTCGGATACTTGGCTGCCACAGCTCTAAGCCGTTCTTCCAATGCATGGTTCGACACGGCATCCTTGCTGGCATCAATTTCACTCTCCATGCGTCGCAGTTCTTCCAAGTCACGGCGGCGGATTTGACGGTACTGGGTCTGAAGATCCCGCTGGACCGTCTCATGAATCTGAATCAGACGAGGCTCGCGCGGATAGACCGATAGTCCCTCCTCGATGCGGGACAGAGCACCCGCAAGATCGGCGACAGTTTGCAGTTTACGTGCCTGTGAGACACATTCCTCCACCGAAGTTTCGCGCTTCTTGTCGAGGATCAGAGTGCGAAGGGTCTTGCCCATAGGATGCGAGGGATTCAAGTCCAGCGCTTCGCGCGCAAGATTCTCCGCTTCCCGCCAATCGGTTTCCACCGTTGCGTTGGCCAGTTCAACCAGGGAGTTGGCCAGAACCGCCCGCGCCAGGGAATTGTTTTCATCCACCTCATAGGCATGGCGAAGCAGTTTGATCCCCTCAGGCGACTTCTGCGCGAACAGATTTTGTCCTTCGGTCATGAGACGGTGGGCTTCCGTCTTCCGCTCGATACCGTCCCGCGCGAGTTTCTCAAGTTCCTTCAATTCCACATCGTTGGGGAACTCCGGGGCGGCGCTTTGCAGCAGATCCAGAGCTCTCGCGTAGTCGCTGGAATGCAAACAGGTGTCGACCTGTTCGACCAGCCGGGACCTGGATTCGATCCGCACCTGCTGATCCCTGCGCTTCTGCAGGCGCTCAACTTCGAACGTCAATCCTGGATATTGGTTGTAGATGGTCCGCAAGATTTCCCAATCATTGACCGCATCTCCATAGGAGCCCTCCTCTTCGTGCAGGTGTGCGCGGGCAACGATGGAGTTGACCAGATCGCGCTTGTCTTGCACCAGGCGCAAGGCGCGCTCAAAATGCGACTCCCCAGGATGCAGGTCGAGAGCCTCGCGCAAAATGTTGACGCGTTTGTCCAGATCGGGTTCACCCTCCACCTGACGGTCGATGGATGCGATGAACGCCGACAGCTCTTGCCGTTGCTGCTCTTCGATATCGTATTTGAGAGCCTGGAAAAGGGCGTTGCTGGGATATTTGGCCAGATAGCTCTGACACAGATCCAGGGCCTTGCGGAAGTCGTGTTCCGCCAGGCTTCTTCGCGCTTCGGCATACGCGGTATTCATCGCGTCGTGTTCGGAGCGGACCTCGTTGTAAAAGCTCTGATAGTTGGCCCCACTCTCGCGGTTAATAGAATCTGGGGCGCGCCGGTCAAGATCGAGCACGACCCCTAATTTCACAAGCGCATTGCTGACGTCGCCCTTGTGCCACGCATCCATGGCAGCGCGATGAACTTGCTCTTTCTCCTGGCGCAGCTTTTTGTATTCCTGTTCCTGGCGGTCAACCTCCGCCAGTAACTGCAATGCGCGGGCCTCCTGAGGCCGGAGTTGGAGAACGTTCTGCAACGCCTCGCGGGCGTGCCCGTAGGCGTGATTATCGATGTGCTGCCGCGCCAGGCGATACCAGTTATCAATCTGCCGCTCGCTGCGCCGGTTTTCAATCCGGCTTTTCAGGCTCAGGGCGGCGGCATTGTCAGGCTCCATCTGCAGAGCTTCCTGCAATTTTTGCAGCGCGAGTGGATCCTCTTCTTCATCAAACCTGGCGCGCGCAGCGTCGAGCAACTGAGAAAGCGTTTTTCGCCGAACCGCGCCGTCGAGTTGACGGCGCAGAGAACCAATGGAAGTGTCCATGTGGCCTTCGGCCTCAAGCTCGCCGAGGATTTCTTCGGCGAACTGAAAATCGCCTTCCTCCAAGGCTTTGGTAGCGCGCTGCAGCCGAGGCCGGGTGCGCTCAGGATCGAAAAACTCGATCGGCTCGTTGCGCAACGCTTTATTCAGAGTGTCGCCGAAATCGCGGGCGCTCGCGAAACGGTGCCAAGACTGCTTGGCCATTGCTTTATGAAGCACACGGCTGATGGTCTGGCTTACAGTGGAGTTCACTTCGGACGCCAACGGGGGGATCTGACGAAGAATTGCATCGACAACCTCGTCCGCACGCGCCCGCTGGAACGGATGGCGACCCGTCATGGCTTCGTAGCACACCACGCCGAGGGAAAAAACATCGGAAGCCGGAGAGAGCGCCTTTAGTTCGATCTGCTCAGGAGACATGTAGAGCAGCGTCCCTTTTTGCGCCCGGGTCGTTTGAGTGTCGGCCATGTGAGCGATGCCGAAATCGATAATTTTCACCGAGTCGTCTTCCATGACGAAGACATTGCTCGGCTTCAAATCGCGGTGGATCAGCCCGCGCTCGTGCGCCGCTTGCAGGCCGCGGCAGGCCTGGGAAATGATGTCAACCGTACGCTCCACCGTCAGGCGATGACTGGCTTTGCGGACAAAATGTTCCAACGTAGTACCGGGAAGAAGGGGCATCACAAAATAGGGCTTCTTTTTGCCATCTTCTTCGAATTCGCCAATATCGAAAATCTCAACGATATTGGGATGGCTCATGGAGGCGAGCACATCGCATTCTTTGTAGAACAATTGAAGCGAAGCCGGGTCGGGAATGTCGAGGATGGTCTTGACCGCCACCTCTCGGCGCACCACAGTGTCATAGGCCCGAAAGACGAGACCCATGCCACCTTGGCCGAGGATCTGCCTAACCTCGTAGCGGCCTGCCAGTTTTCTCGGCGAAGCGGGTATGTCCATGGCGTGGTCCCAGTGCGCAAGCGCCCTAGAATCTTACTCGATTTGGACATAAATTGTAGCCCCGATCCATACGAACTTTCGACTCTTGACAATGCTGCCAAAGCGTAGGAAGCTTCTAGGACTTCGGTCAGGCCTCCTCCCGGCAACATGACCTTTGCGAGCCCCAAATTAACCCTCGAAAGGGATAGGTGAGAATTCGTGAAACCTGAATCGATATCAATTGCGGGCAAGGTTGTCTTGGCATTTGTAGTGGGGCTAGTCGCGGTGGCGATCCCAGGGGCGCATGCTCAAACCTTTAGTGTGATTCATAGCTTCACCGGCGGAAGCGATGGGGGAAATCCCGTCAACGGCTTCACCGCCAGCACCACTGGATATATGTATGGCACCGCCAGCTCTGGCGGCGCTTACGGTAACGGAGTCGTCTACAGAATGAGTGTGAAGGGCGTGGAGACCGTTCTGCACAGTTTTGGCAGCGGAAAAGATGGGGCAGCTCCAAACGCGGAATTGATCAGTAGCGGGTCCGATTTTTATGGTACGACCACTGCCGGCGGCGCTTACGGTAATGGAACGGTGTTCATGATCGATGGAAATAAGGAAACTGTGCTCTACAGCTTCCCCGGCGGCACTGCCGGAGCAACACCCCAGGCAGGAGTGGTGCTCGACGCGGCCGGAAACCTTTATGGAACCATCAGCGCCGGCGGGGCGAGTGGAAACGGTGCAGTATTCGAGATCTCTCCTCCGCCCAGTAAAACCGGGCCCTGGACGGAGACGATTCTTTACAGTTTCGGTACTGGCACGGACGGTGCAACTCCCGTGAGTCCGGTTAGTTTTGACGTGTCCGGCAACCTCTATGGCACCACTTCCGCAGGCGGCGCTTACGGATATGGCACCATTTTCCAGTTAGTGCCGGGAGCGGTTTGGACAGAAAACATTCTTCACAATTTCCAGGACGGCGACGATGGAGCTGTTCCTTATGGCGGCCTTATCTCCGATTCTTCGGGCAATTTTTATGGCGCCGCTACGGAGGGCGGTAACGGCGGTGGGGGCACAATTTACGAGCTCACTCCCGCGGACGGCATTTGGACTTTTAACGTGGTCTACAGCGTACCTGGTTGGGGCATCTCGGGAAGTTACCGCAACGTTGTCCTGGGTGCCAATGGCGTTCTTTACGGCACGACGCATTGCGACGGCAATTACAATGCCGGAACCGTATACAAACTGACCCCTACGGCGGGCGGATCCTGGAAATATAAGGTGTTGTATAACTTTACCGGCGGCGCCGACGGCCTCTACTCGTTCAGTAACCTCGTGGTGAGAAACGGCAAGCTCTACGGCACGACTAAGTATGGTGGCGCGAATGACGATGGCGTGGTATTCGAGGTCGCGGAGTAGCTGAACCACCCGCCAAATCAAGCGCCGCAGTTCATGTTTACAACGAGCGCAGGAAGTTCAGAACGTTCTGAATCTGCGACGGGGTGAGCGCTTTAAAGTTGCGGATCACTGCATCGGCTTCCGAACCGCAACTACGCTGGGATGCGCCACCAACTTGGGCATGGCAGTTGTCTCCCGAACTGTGGTCTTCGATGGCTTGCAACAAGTCAGTAGTACGTCCGTCGTGCATAAAAAACAGACGCTGCCCCACGCCCCATAATGGAGCGGTGCGAAACTCGTCCGATCCTGCTACCCCTTGATAAATTCCATCCGCTAGACTCGCGCCCATGTGGTGGAGTGCGAAGTCCGAAAACGGTCGATAGGTAACTTCGCTCAAAGCGGGGTAGATTGACGCCGCGGTCTTCAGCGAAGGTGAATGGCACAGAGTGCAGCCGATCTGGGAGAACAAAGCTGCTCCGTTCTCCGTTGATGGCGTCGGATGCGCTGGCTTTGGTGGTGCCAAGAGCCTTATGAAGGCGGCGAAATTGACGATATCCGAGGACATCTCCGAGACGGTTCCAGCGGGCGTCCCGAAATTCGGGCTTTGAGGATTGGGATTCAAAATGCTGCTCGAATCTTCGGGCGATGCATTGAACACGCACCCTGGCGCCGCGTCGCGCTCATCCGGAAACAATTCATTGGATATACCCTCTTCGACGCTGGCGGCTTCGGCGACGAACATCAGCAATGACTGATCCTGCGCCTTCCATCCGAAGCGCGCGATCATACCGTTGTTGGGGCTGATATTAAAAGTACCGCCGATGCCAAGGTTCGACCGGGCAGCTTCCGTTGATGCCAGGTTGGCGCGCAGCGTGGCATCGGGCGTGTTCTCCACCAAACCCAGGCCGTAGAGAGGCGTTGGGATGCGGAGGGCGATGTTTTTGTCTGCTATCAGTCGGGAAAAATCCGGCTGTTTCAAAGTGCAACCCTTCGCATCGCTGCGGCCGGTAATCGTATATATGCCATGAACCTCGCCATCGAGGGTGCCATCGGCCTTGCGAACGAAGCGTGGCACCCGCACTGGACCGTGCGCGGTGATGAATGATGGAACCGAGTTAGTCGCTCCATCGAGCGTTGCCAAAGCCACCTGCGGATTGGGATGAGGTTCCTCTGGAGCCGTCAGTCCTGGGCTGCTCCCCCCAGCCGTCGGTTGGGCATGGCACATCGCGCAAGCGTTACCGTTGAAGGTTGGTCCTAAACCTTTTCCTTTTTCAATGCTTCCCGAGACTGAGACCGGTTTGGCAAAGCGCAGAAACGCATGGCTGAACACAGACAGTTCGTTGGCGTTGAGGGTGAGATAAGGGCCGCCCGCTCCGGGAGCGCCCGCCCGTGGCCCTGGGTCCTTTTGCGCCTGTGTCTCGATGGAAGCCATCGAAAGCGAAAGGGTGAGAAACAAAACTACGCTGGTTGCGCTGGATCGCTTCATTGTTCGCAATAATAATTGTTCGCAATAATAATGTGGCAGGCTACGAAATCAGATCCTTTATTTCTGTTAGAGTTTCCGATTGGCAAATCCCAAGCGAGGGCAGATCCTTTCTATGATCAGAATATCCTCACCATTCCAACCAGGTGCGTCCCAGAGATGGGCGCGGATCGCTACTGCCCTTTTGATGCTCGGCTCTGCTGCTCACGCCCAGACCGCGCCTCTAACTCCGGACATTCCGACCACATATAAAGCGCCGACTGCGTCCTACGACTACGTTAGACGGGAAGTGATGATTCCCATGCGGGATGGCGTGAAACTTTTCACCGTGATCGTTATTCCTAAGGGCGCAGCTGCAAAGAGCGCGCCGATCCTCCTCACTCGCACTCCTTACAACGCAGCGAAACGAACGGAACGCTTCCAGTCTCCGTACATGCTCGCGACCCTGCCGCAGGGAGACGAAGTGTTCGTTGCCGATGGCTACATCCGCGTCTTTCAGGATGTTCGCGGTAAATATGGCTCGGAGGGCGAGTATGTAATGACGCGGCCATTGCGAGGGCCGCTGAATTCCAGCGCAACCGATCACTCGACTGATGCCTACGACACTATTGACTGGCTGGTGAAGAATATCCCAGAGAGCAACGGCAAAGTTGGAATGCTCGGGAGTTCCTACGAAGGCTTCACCGTGGTGATGGCTCTGGTCAATCCGCATCCCGCGCTGAAAGTCGCAGCGCCAATGAGCCCCATGGTCGATGGGTGGATGGGCGACGACTGGTTTCATTTCGGCGCCTTTCGGCAGACGAATTTCGATTACTTCACCGAACAGACAACGGTGAAGGGCGCAGGGCATCCTGTCATCCGCCAGGGATATGAGGACTACGAAAACTTTCTTCGCGCCGGCTCGGCGGGAGATTTCGCCAAGGCCGGAGGCCTGGACCAATTGCCCTGGTGGCACAAGACCACAGAGCATCCCGCTTACGACACATTCTGGCAAGAGCAGGCGCTGGATAAAACAATGAGCAAGCAGCCTCTAAAAGTTCCGACCATGTGGATTCAGGGCCTTTGGGACCAGGAAGACATGTGGGGAGCGATCCACTGTTACCTGGCAATGGAGCCCAAGGACACGCATAATGACATGAACTTTTTAGTAATGGGCCCGTGGCGCCACAGCGGAGTCAATTATGACGGTTCTTCTCTGGGGCCAATGAAGTGGGAAGGCGATACCGCTCTCCAGTTTCGTCGCGACGTGCTCAAGCCATTCTTCGATCAATATCTTAAAGACGGTGCGCCGAAGGCCGACACCCCGCCGGTGTTCATCTATAACACCGGCGAAAATCATTGGGACCGGCTGAAATCCTGGCCACTGGCATGTGAAAGCGGTTGTGCAACGAAGTCGAGGCCGCTCTATCTCACGGCAGGACTCGGTTTATCATTCACTGCCCCGTCCGCAAACGATGCCAAAATGCCTAGCAGTTATGACGAATACGTCTCCGATCCCAGCAAGCCGGTGCCTTACCTGCCGCGCCCCATTACTTTTTCTGATGGCGAGGCGTGGAGGCGCTGGCTGCTCGTCGATCAGCGTTTTGTCGCCGACCGTCCAGACGTCCTCTCTTACACAACGCCGGTTTTAACCGAGCCTTTGCGAATCAGCGGCGCGCCGGTGGTCAATCTTGTCGCTTCGACAAGCGGCACGGATAGCGATTGGGTGGTGAAGCTTATCGACGTATATCCGGATGAAGTGCCCAGCCGTCCGGAGATGGGCGGCTACGAGTTGAACATTGCTATGGATATTTTCCGGGGCAGATATCGGGAGAGTTTTGAGACGCCGAAGGCGATCACTCCGAACACGCCGATGCCTTATAAATTCATCCTGCCCACTGTGAACCATGTGTTTCTTCCCGGTCACAGGGTCATGGTGCAGATCCAGTCCAGCTGGTTTCCGCTCTATGATCGAAATCCGCAGACTTTCGTGACGAATATTTTCTTTGCCGAGCCGGAAGACTATGTAAAAGCAGTTCAGCGTATCTACCACGCGAACGGGGCATCCAGCTTTATCGATCTGCCCGTGGTCCCCATGCAATAACCGTCATCTTAATGCGTGAGAATCCATGCGCCGCTCGTTCATCGCCAGTTTTATGCTTGTTGCTTCATTCCTTGCACTCAATGTGGACGCACTCGCAAGAAGACTACAACCCCCACCGGATGTGAACTATAGGTTGATTTGAGAACGTCTGGAACGCCGTACCAAGTAAACTGTCCGCCAAAAGCTGTCGAAAGATGGGGGATTCTACCAACATCGCGATCGTAGCCAAGGGTATATGCCTGCACGCGAGCAAAGTAACGTTCGACGAAGCCGCTGGGTAGCGGATTTTCACCGAGCAACAATTCGTTCGTGCGGTCCACGTTTTCAATACGTGTCCAGGCATAGTTCCGGCTAAAGAATCGCAGGGTGGATTCCAATAAGTAACTATTGCCAATGTTTCCGTCAGACAGGCTTTGGTTCCGGCCCCACAGAAGCATCGAGGCCCAGTTCCCCTTGCGGATTGGCCGGTTGTACATCAGCGATGCGGTCATACGTCGTACATCTTCGCTAGGTTGCAGTGCCTCAGGGCTGTGCAGTTGAGAAATCGAATACTGGAAGCTCCAATCTTGGCCTGGATTCACCGACACTCGGGTTGACCAGGAATCTATGCTGCCGGATTGAATGCTCCACCTGGATTCGTTTGGCTCCCGCCCGTGAAACCCTGACGCTTCTACTCGAACGGCCCCCTGGGTTATTCCTGCAGTGATTACCTCGTCTGCGATATGTGTCGAGTCCTGAAGGTGGTGCCCGAGTGGTGCGATGGGATCTTCCGATGCAGAAGCTCGGTGCGGATATGCAAGTGGCCCCAGAGCGGGGTCTCCTACGGGCGCAGCATAGAAGGAAAGCATGGTCTTCTCACCCAGCTTGTAATCGTATAAAGCTGCAAGCTCCATGAAGAAATCGTGCGGGTGCTGGCCATCTACAATCGGTAGGCCGTAAGCAGTTTCGCCCTGTTGGAACAGCTCCGGGTATCGACGATCCGATATGGTTGCGGGTTCAAGACTGAACATCCCTCGCAGGGTCAAAGCGCTTTTTCTGAACTTGCGTTGTGCCATCGGCATAATCCAATTCGTGGAGAACAATTTGTCGGCGCCACGTGGTCCGGTTTGCTGAATTTCATTCAGGAAGCCTACCCCATGGAACATCAACGTCCAGTTGCCCTTCGTTTCCATAAGCATTTCAAGCGGGGTTGACGCAGGTTCCGCATCAGTTCCAGCGGTCGCGTGCTGTTGGAGCAATTCGATGAGGGAATGGGGCTGCATGCTCATCATCGAATGTGACATATCCATGTCCATCCCTTGATGAGCACCTTGACCGAATAGCGCCCCAATAGAAGCGAAGAAGAACAAAGCGATACGTCGTATGGTTCGCATCCCTCGACCTCAAAATATCGTTGCAAGAAAGAAAATCCGATAGTGATGCCTCCGCGTGCTAACTTCACCAACGCGGAGGACAAGACCTGTTGTGCGGATTGATTTTCCTAGATGCGAAGCGGAGTGATGCTTGGTGGAGAGTCTGAAGAAAGCGATGGGCCGGTGAAGAAGGACAATCCGTGCGCCCGATCACATTCATTCACCACAGACGACGAAGAGACTGGCAACGATTGGGTTAACTGGTACGCCTGCACTATTGAAGGACTGTGACCCGCAGCACAACACTGATGACTCGTAGGTGTGCGCTTGGGTTGACCATGATTGTGACACCCGGCAGAAATCGGTGATGCTGCAGCGGGCATAGGCATGAGGAAGTGCACGCCCAGGAGCACCGCAACGAGCAGCAAGACCGAGACGAATTTTGAGCTGGACGACGTCACTGTTGAATATGATGCATGAAAGCTAGCCGAGTTGCACACCCATGCCCTCCACCTGCAACCAGCTTAGCTTCATTGGGATCGCGCCACTGCCTTTTCCAGATCATCAGCAGCCTTGCCAATGCCCGCTGCAACATTCTCAATGACCTGGGCAACCTGAGGGACCTGCGCTTCCGCTTCTCTCCATTTCTTCTCGTCCATATATTCCCGCACCGCCGCGATAGGCTTTGCCCCGTAACCTGTATAGGCTCCCGGCGCGTAGATCTGGTTTTTGAACCAGGGACGTTCGGGAAGTCCTTTTTCGTTCAAGAACAAACGAGAGATTCCAAGTAAGTCCGCGTTGATGGGCTCCAAAGCCTGGGCGGAAAGAGGATGTGGGCTCTTTGCCTGCCAGTCTGCGAGCGCTTTCGAATAACGCTCCGAACTTTTCTTCAACAGATCAATCGCATTTTTCATCGGCGCGAAATTCATATAAGGCGGTACAGTCTCGACCGGCGGGGGTACGGAAGGTTTTCGCGGATCCGCTGTGGCTGTGAACACGCCTTCCTTTAACTGAAGATTACGTTCGGTAAATTCGTCTTGTTTATCCTTCAGCAGTTTTTCCAATTCTTCTTCGTATTTCGCAATCGCCTCCGCTTGGGGAGAATAATCGTAGGGAATCAAATCTGCATCCGCGAGACGCATCATCGCGGTACCGCCCGTTTGTGCCAGCGCCCGCCCGTAAACAAAATCCGTGTCGATGAAATGGGTATACCAATAAAAGTCGTCGTAAATCGAATGGTACTGGTCGCCATCATCCTCTCCGCCGAAACTTATATCTAATGTCGATATTCCGGCGAAATCCTGGAAGGCGGTAAAGTCTGATCCATCTCCGAGGGCGGTGACCACCAGATCGTTGCGCGCACGCAGATCCTTCCGCTCTTCCGCATCCTTTGCTTTCGCAATGCTATAAAGATGCGAGCGATCAAACACTGTCATGTGGGTCTCTGGATCCTCAACCCCGCGGGCCACACCGCTGATGAAATTCTGCAAATCCTGCGTCCCGCCGGGAAAGAAGTAACCTCTTTCGTTGCTGTCGGAATTGATATACGCGACAGCATGCTTCCGCAGGTCACTGACATGAGTTTCCACCCATTCGACTGAACCGAGTAATCCGGGCTCTTCTCCATCCCACGCGCAATAGATGATCGTGCGTTTCGGAGCCCAGCCCTGACGATGCAATTCGCCCAACATCCGCGCTTCTTCCAGCATCTCGGCCTGACCGGAGATCGGATCGTCGGCGCCGTTGACCCATGCGTCGTGATGGTTACCGCGGAGTATCCACTGTCCATCGTCCGCGCCGTGCAGGGTGCCAATCACGTCGTAGATCGGCTTGATGTCCCAGTTGGATAAAACTTTTAGGTGAACCTTAGCTGGTCCAGGGCCAACGTGATAAGTGATGCTCAGACCTCCCCGCCAATTTTCCGGAGCGACCGGGCCCCTGAGCGCTGAAAGCAGTGGCAGCGCATCCGCGTAGGAAATTGGCAGGACTGGAATTTTAGTGATGGTCTTCGCTTGCTGGATGGAGAGCCGCTTGGCATCAGCGGTTGCGCCGACGCCAGGAGTGAGTGGATCGCCCGGATAATCAGTGTCCATGACGCTGCCGCGTTGTACTCCTTCTCGCGGTCGCCAGCCTCCAGCGGGGTAATCATCGCCCTGAAAAAATCCGTCCCCCTTTGGATCCGAGTAAATGATGCATCCGATCGCGCCGTGCTCGGCTGCAACTTTCGGCTTCGTGCCGCGCCAGCCTTCGCCATATCGCGCGATGACAATTGCGCCCTTCGCCGAAATTCCCAGGCGGTCAAGCTGCTCGTAGTCCTCTCGATCGCCATAGTTTACGTATATGAGAGGCGCGGTTACGTCCCCGTCGGCTGAATACGCGTTGTAGGTGGGAAGTTGTTCAGCGGTTTGGTTTGAAGTGGGATCGAAAGCCAACTCAGGCTCTTGCAGTTTGGCGGTGAACTTTGTCGGTTCCAATAGTTCAACGACACGTTCTTTCGGTGTCGGGAATAAAACGTTGAAGGTTTCGATCCTGGCATCAAAACCCCATTCCTTCATTTTCGCCAAAATCCATTCAGCGTTATCTCTGTCGTAGGGCGATCCCACGTGGTGCGGACGCGCGCTCAGCCGGCGCATATTCTCGCGAATGTTCGCGGGCATAACGCCTTCCTGGAACTTTTTTTCCCATGAATGCTCGACCGATAAAGTATCCGAGCTGTATCCCGTAAGATGGGCGGTTGCCGCTGTCGTTGCGTCGGCTTTGGGTGTTGATTGGGCCGCAACTACTGGAACTATTGCAAACAAGAAACAACATACTGAACGCAGCATCATGAATAAAGGCTCCTGAGATGGTAAGCACCGCAGAAGGAACAAACTGTTCCTTCACTGCGGATCTTCTCCGTTTGGTACGGCCATGTACGGCAGAGGCAATTTAATTCGCCACGCTGGCGCGATAGACTTCGCCATGCGGCCCGCGCCCAGTGGAGACGGGATCTCGCAAGGCCCGAGTTTCGTGCCAGAGGCGAGCGCATGCGTGGCCGTAATTATAGCCTGTGCAGCACGTTACGGGCGCGGGCAACGGCGGTCTACAAAGATTTTCTCAGTTCTTTGGGAAGACGCGGATGCCGACATCTCTACCTATGAGCAGCCAAAACTGAGTACGCTAAGTTGCAATAAGCGTTGCCTGGGCCGGATAACTTTCATCTACAACTATGAGGACAATCAGGGGCGTGGCGACGGCGAAGATGCCGTAGACCGACTGCCCAGCAACAGGCCTATAGAAAGATGGCATCTAAGGGGGCTTTAGTGTGGGGAAAGTCAAAGACGAAGACACAAGTCAAAATCTTTACCGCAGGGGACACAGAGTTCACAGAGGAAAGGCTAGGGCGGAGTATGCTGATTCGATGAACATTGCTGGGGCGAATCATCTTCGAGTTATCGGCAGGGGCGCGCGCGGTCTTTTGCTGGTGTGTGCGATCTCATTGGCGGGGCGTGCATGGACTCAGGATCAGCCGCAGTCGGGCAATCCTCCGGCCACGCAGGGACAATCTGGACAAGAAGCTCCGGCGTCGGGAGCAGAAACTAAGAAGGATTCGGGGACGAGTGCGAATCCGGTGCAGCAGGTCGTGGACTTAACTAAGAACGAGACCACGAAGGGGCTGCTGAAGGCGAGGGATTGGGAGTCTTCGAGGATTTTTGGAATTTATGTGGGCAAGAACCGGCCACTGGTTGCCATGACGGTGCAGCAGCGGAAGGAGATTTATTTGAAGCAGACGTTGACCACGCCAGAGGCGTATATCAAACGCATGGTTGGATCGCTGTATGACCAGGCAACGGGATCTCCGCGGCAGTGGCAGGGCGGGATTGGCGGGTTCGGCGAACGCTGGGCGTCGCACGAAGGGCAATTTATTGCGGCCAATTCGATCGCGGCCCTGGGGAATTACGGGTTGGGATATGAAGTGCGATACGACCAGTGCAAGTGCGAGGGGAAATGGCCGCGCATCCGTCACGCGTTCATTCGAAATCTAGTGACGTACGACCGGAGCGAGGAACATTTGCATCCGCAGTGGGCCTTGTACGGCGGGGCTTTTGCGGGAGGAATGATAGCCACGACCTGGAAGCCGGGAAACGAGAATATTTGGAAAGAGGGAGCTTACGGCATGGTGGGGCAGGTCGCGTATGGAACCCTGCTGAATTTTTTGACGGAGTTTGCGCGGGAGATTAATCGGAAGCAGGGAGTGGAGTAGCGGCCCTGTAGGAAACCAAGGTCCCTCGCTGCGCTCGGGATGACGGTTTGTCGGTCTACTTCGTCCGACATTCAACTCGCCTTGCTTCCAGTTTCCAATCAACCGATTCAAAGGCAGCGGGCGAGGGCGTCCGCTCCACACGATTCGCAACAATCAAATTATTACTGCAGCAGGCCTCCGTTGGTCGGCGGCTCTTCTTCTGGCGCTAACACTACTGCGGCGGCCACCTTGTCGCCGGGTTCCATTTGCAGGAGCCGGACGCCTTGGGCGTTGCGGCCGGATTCGCGGATGGTTTTGGAATCCATGCGGATGATTTTGCCGTAGTGGCTGAT
>Ga0209221_1000073_pt1 | contig 59692 bp, 49 predicted proteins | sample BlaSpr_A8_Ref_O2_FD_187989 | JGI IMG/M metagenome (GOLD analysis project Ga0209221, IMG submission 187989) | Forest soil microbial communities from Thunder Bay, Ontario, Canada - Black Spruce, Ontario site 2_A8_Ref_O2 (SPAdes) (version 2) | ecosystem: Environmental > Terrestrial > Soil > Boreal...
TGGCGGCTTGTGTGTAGGAGTTCATGCTTGGCATGGTCCCCTACCACCGCCCGAAAAGCGGACATATCACTTGCTATCTCAACCGGACATATCATGTGTTACTGACATCGACTTTTCGAGTCCTTGACAGTAGCGGACGCGAAGCCGTATGGTCTGGGCAACGACGTCGGAAATCCACGTTTCTCATCTCGCCGATAGATTTCCGATTCGGGAGGTGAGCCATGCCATTAGACCTGATGACCCTGCGGTTGGTGGAAAGGCCGGTGACGCGCGAAGAGGGCCTGCGAATTTTGGAACGCGATCATTACCTTTGCCAGTATTGCGGATTGGATGGAGCGGCCAGTTTCGAGAACGCGTTGGCAATGTCGGTGGATTTCGTGATTCCGCGGGCGCGCAAAGGCAAGAAGGATGAACGCAACCTGGTGGCGTGCTGCCGTTCGTGCAACATGATCAAGGGGCGGCGTGTGTACCGCAATTTTGACGAAGCCAAGAGCTACGTGCTGACGCAGCGCGAGAAGCTTCGTAAGGCGTGGGAAACGAGGAAGGCCGCACCAGTTGTGGCCGCTGCTTCTACAAAAGCGCAGAAACCGTCCGCGCCGGAAACATCAAAGGCTGCGGCTGGTTCGGTAATCAGCAGCTCGCCGCTATCCATTCGCAACAGATGATTGGGCGGACGTCGCAAACCGATTTCTGATTCCTCTAATAGCGCCAGGACGTGAGGTCGGCCCCGGCGGGCGCGGTTTTCTGGATACGTTCGAGGATTTTCGGAAGGTACGTGGTGCTGTAGTGCAGGCGCGAGAGGTAATTGGGAAGGTTGGGATCGCCGTTCCAGCAATGCTCGGCGCGGTCCCCGTATTTCACTTCGCCGCCGTAGGGAGGATTTTTGGTGGCGTTCAAGACTTCTTCCAGGTAGTACACGCCATCGTTCAGGAAATAAGTGTCGGCGCTGCCGACGTACACGTGAATCTTTCCCTCGAGCATTGGCCCTAGCGACGACCAATTTTTCTGCAGGATCGCGCTCAGGTCGTAATGTTCTTTCCAGTACGCGGCTGTCGTCGGATCAATTTCGCCAGTTTCCTTGTCAAAAATAGTTTGCGGGTAGCCGTCTTTTCCTACTGGGCCGTACACCGCCTGCCAGATATCAAACTGCTCGCCGGAACGGCCGTGCGAGCCGAGCGCTAGTTCGTACTGATTGATCTGTCTGGTGGTAGTGAGCGTGCGGCCCAGATAATCGCGTTCGCCGGGTTGTTCGACGCGCATGTGCGGGCCGTCTATGAAGAACATATTTTTATCGGAGTAGAGATTGATGTTGGTGAAGCCGCGGAAATCCACTGGATCGGGGCAGGCGACGAACGCGCCGTTGTAATGGTCCGGATAGAAAATCTGCACGGCGAGTGATTCCCATCCACCGGTGGAACCGCCGTAAACGAAGCGGGCCCAGCCCTGGCCGATGCCGCGGAAAGTTTTTTCGATCGCGGGGATCAGTTCGGTTTCGATGGCGTCGCCGTAAGGGCCCAGGTTCGCGGAATTCACGGCGTAGGAATCGTCGTAATAAGGATTGGCGTGATTGATCTGCGCGACGAGGAAGCGCGGAAATTTCGGCGCGATCCATTGCTGATAGAACTTGTAGGCTTCTTCCTGCTGGATTCTGTTGTAGCCGGAAATGTGGAAACGCTCGCTGTAGTCGGGTTTCAGATCCGGGTCCGACGGCGTGGTGCGGAAGCCATGCCAGTCATCGTTGAAATGATCTTCTTCAATCATCAGCGGGAAATGCGCGTTGGGGTGGGTATCGAATCCTTCCGGTACCAGGACGTTGGCGCTGAGGAACATCGGGCGGCCCCAGAATTTCGTGAGCAGGGTGCTCTGGATTTTGATGTGGCGGATGTAGGGCGTGTCGGGCGGATCGGGGATCGGCGGGATGATTTGGTCGAGCACGATGGAGACGGGATCACCGCCGGCGTGCAGACTGATTTTTCGCGGCGTGGAATAGAGGTTGCCGGGAGCGAGTTGCCAGTGCTGGCCTTCGCCGCGATCCATGGGAAGTTTTACGGTGTGGCCGTCGGCACGGTGGAAAGTTTCGTATTTGTGCAGAACGACCTGCACGAAATAATCGCCGGCGGGAACGTCGTGAAGGTAGCGGACGGGATAGCCGAAGGCGGCGTCGTCGAGCGTGACGGATTGGCCGGGCTGGAGCGCGTCCACGTCGAGGCCGAAGATCATCTGGGTGCGCACGGAATTGTTGACTTGCAGGCGCGGTTCGGTGGAGGGATCAGTGGAGAGAATCAGCAGCAGGCGGCCGTCGAGCGGCGTGGCGTTTCGGGCGCTGGGGAAAGACACCGCGAAGCGATACGACGGAGCTTGTTGCGCGTGCAGCGTGCTTGCGGTGAGAGCGAACATCAAGATTCCCTGCAACAGCACGCACCACGAGCTGTGCGACGACATGGTCCCTCCGGCTTTTAGGCTGCTTTCGCCGCGGGGATTCTACATCAAGCCCCGCGTCAACGCACAACGGGCGCGGCCGCTGGCACATCGACCGAGCGTTCGGTTTGGCGACGAGGCGTCCCAGAATCGGGCAGCGGGCTGCGGGAATGCGGTGGACGCGATACCGCTAAGAGCTTTGGCTGCATGGAGTTTCGCGCGGCGGGAATCGGCACAGGAATTGCAGCGCGGCAGGGGTGTAGGCTATCTACAGCTAGGGTGTAAATGCTCTACACCTGAGGGGAACGATGAAACAACGATATCAGAACCGGATTGAGCTGCTGCAGGGGACGCTGGACTTGCTGATTTTGCAGACGTTGCGCTGGGGCGCCCAGCACGGCTACGGGATCGCGCTCGCCATTCGCGCGAATTCCGGCGACATTTTGCAGGTCGATACCGGCTCGCTCTATCCGGCGCTGCACCGGCTGGAGCGACAGAAATTGGTTGCCGCGGAGTGGAAACTCTCCGAGAACAACCAACGCGTACGCGTGTACCGGCTGAGCGTGGCGGGGAAGAAAAAGCTGGCGACGGAGCGTTCGCGCTGGGCGCAGATTTCGCAGGCAATCGCGGGTATTTTAGGTCCTGCCGGCGAGGAGAGCGAGGCATGAAATTCCCTTGGGGCGATGAAGAGCGGCGCAAGAAAGAATTGAATGAAGAGATCGCCAGCCATTTGCAGATGGCGGCGCGGGATCGCGAGGCGCGCGGAGAATCGCCCGCGCAGGCTAACGTAGCGGCGCAGCGAGAGCTTGGCAATGCAGGAGTGATTCAGGATGTGACGCACGATCAGTGGGCGTGGACGTGGCTGGAAGACCTGCTGCAGGATTTGCGCTATGCCGCGCGCACGCTGCGAAAAAATCCGGGGTTCACGCTGATCGCGGTGCTGACTCTGGCGCTCGGCATCGGCGCGAATACTGCGATTTTCAGTCTGGTGAATGGAGTGCTGCTGCGGCCGTTGCCATATGCGCAGCCCGAACGGCTCGTGGGAACCACCGAATACTACCCCCAGGGTGCGCTGGAGGTCATGCGCGAGCAAAGCCGCACGATGGAACTGGTGGGCGTGTCGGATAACGGAGAGTTCAATTTGACCGGTTCTGGAGATCCGGTGCGTCTCATCGGAAATTCGGTGTCGGCGGATTTCTTTTCTGTTCTGGGCGTGCAAGCCGCGATGGGCAGAACCTTTCAAGATGGAGAAGACCAGCCAGGCAAGGACCGCGAAGTAATTCTCAGCAGGGCGCTGTGGGAGCGGCGGTTTCAATCCGATCCGAGTATCGTCGGGCGTCGGATCACGCTGGAAGGAGTGGACCGCCAGATCATCGGCGTAATGCCGGCGGATTTTCGCTTTCCGTCGCCCAAAACTGAATTGTGGGTCCCGCTGCATATGGATCCTCGGGATATCGGCACTTATTGGGGCGATAGCTATATGCCTCTTATCGGCCGCTTGCGTCCTGGTGCAACCGTCCAGCAGGCTCGTACAGAACTGAAAATTATGCTGCCGCGCGTGCTGGCGGCGTTTGCCTGGGCAATGCCGGACGATTCTTTTGTGACCGGTACGGTCGTGTCACTGGAAGAAGCGATTGTGCGCGACGCCCGCGGAAAGCTTCTGATCTTGCTTGGAGCTGTGGGGCTGTTGTTGCTGATCGCTTGCGCGAATGTCGCAAACCTGTTGCTGGCGCGTGCCGCCACGCGCGAGAAAGAAGTGGCGGTGCGCGTGGCGCTCGGCGCGAGCCGCTGGCGAATTTTGCGGCAATTGATCACGGAGAGCGTGCTGCTGTCTTTAATTGGTGCAGCGCTGGGACTGGGCATCGCGGTGTATGGACTTTCTATCATGAAGACGGCCCTGCCGCCGGACACGCCGCGGCTCGCCGATGTCGCACTGGATGGGCACGTATTGATATTCACCGCGTTCCTCGCAATCCTCACCGGCATAATGTTCGGATTGGTTCCCGCGCTGGGCGCTTCGCGCGTGGACATGACGGAGGCCCTCAAGTCGGGCGGCCAACGCAGTGCGACGCGGGGTAATCATCGCGCGAGCCGTCTGCTGGTCGTCGGCGAAGTGGCGATCTCGATGATTCTGGTGGTTGCGGCGGGACTATTGGTGAAGAGCCTGTGGATTTTGTCTGGCACGAACCCGGGTTTTCGTTCGGAGCGCGTGGTTACGGCGCGCATCACGCCGAACGAATCGTTCTGCGAAGTGCCGGGGCGTTGTCTGGCGTTCTACGATGAATTGTTGCGACGCACGCGCGCGCTGCCGGGAGTGCAGGACGCGGCGGCGGTGAATGCATTGCCCTTGGGCGCCGGCGCGGAAATATTTCCCAGCGCGGTGGAAGCGCACCCGACGCCCGCGGGTGCGCACGTCCCGATGCTGTGGGAAAAAATAATCACACCGGACTATTTGCGCATTATGAAAATTCCGGTGCTGCGGGGCCGCGGATTTACCGAGGCGGATGCGGCACCGGAAGCGCAAGCCGTATTGATCGTGAGCAAATCCACCGCGGAACATTTCTGGCCGGGAAAAGATCCGGTGGGACAGCACATCCGGGCGAACTGGGAGCCAAACGTTTGGCGGACGGTGGTGGGAGTGGTGGGCGATGTCCGCGAATACAATATCAGGAGCGATTCCGCCAGTTGGATTGATGGCGTCATGTACGCGCCTTACGGCGCACACGCCATTCGCGGCAGTGGCGCGGACGCGCCGCCCGCGGAGATGACGCTGGTGATCGAAACTTCGGCGGAGCGGGTGCAAATTGCCAGCGAGCTGAAGAACACCGTCGCGAGTCTGAATCACGATGTGCCGGTGAGCCAGATTGGGCCCCTGAAAAATTGGGTGGCGGAGGCGATGGCGGAACCGCGTTCGATTTCCGGGCTGTTTGCGGTGTTTGGAGGCTTGGCGCTCTTGCTCGGGGCGGTGGGGATTTACGGCGTGATTTCGTATTCCGTCGCGCAGCGCTCGCGGGAGATCGGCATTCGCATGGCGTTGGGCGCGCGGCGGCAGGAAGTGCTGCTGCTGGTGGTGGGGCAGGGCGCGAAGCTGGCGCTTTCTGGAGTGGCAATCGGAATCGCGGGCGGGCTGATGTTGACGCGATTGATGAGCGGATTATTGTATGGAGTGCAGGCGACCGATCCGCTGACGTACGGCGCGGTGGCAATTTTGCTGATGTTGGTGGCGCTCGCGGCTTGTTTCCTGCCAGCGCGGCGGGCAATGCGCGTGGATCCGATGGTGGCTTTGCGTTATGAATGATTGCGGCGGCGCTGGTGACGGTGCGCGTCGTGGTGTGGAATAAGGCGAGGGAACTCTGGCATGAATTTCTGGTGGGGCGGTCGCGAGCGGCGCAAGCGTGAGCTGAATGAGGAAATCGCCAGCCATTTGCAGATGGCGGCGCGAGATCACGAGGAACGCGGCGAATCGCGCGCTGGCGCGGACGCTGCGGCGCGGCGGGAGCTTGGGAACGCGGGAGTGATTCAAGACGTGACGCACGATCAATGGGCGTGGACTTGGCTGGAGAATTTGCTGCAGGACTTGCGTTATGGCGCGCGCACGCTGCGGAAATCTCCGGGCTTCGCTGCCGTGGCGATTTTGACGCTGGCGCTGGGCATCGGCGTAAACACGGCGCTGTTTTCCGTCGTTAACGGCGTGCTTTTGAATCCATTGCCTTATCCGCAGCCCAATCAGCTTGTGGAATTGTGGTGGGATCGCACACCGGGGCAGCACAGCTCGGTGCCTTATCTGAATTTTCTTGATTGGCAGAAAGAGAGTACGGCTTTTTCCGCGGTCGGCGGGTACTTGCAGGACAACATGATTGTGACCGGGGCGGGCGAGCCGGAACGTGTGGACGGTGTAAGGATTTCCGCTAACTTTTTTGATTTGCTTGGAGTGAAACCTTCGCTCGGGCGATCGTTCCGCCCGGAGGAAGATCAAGTCGGGGCCGGCCCGGTGGCGTTGATCGGCGATGGATTGTGGCATCGCAAGTTTGGCTCGTCGGCCGACGTGCTGGGCAAGAGCATCACGGTGGATGGCACGAGCTACAGGATTGTCGGCGTCGTACCGGAAAAATCGCCGATCTACACCACGGCGGATGTGTTCACGCCGCTGGGCCAATTCAACGAGGAGCCGTTCCGCGACCGGCGCGCGAGCCTGGGGACGGTGGGAATCGCCAGAATGAAACCTGGCGTGACACTGGCGCAGGCGCGCGCGGACATGGATTCGGTGGCGCGAAATCTTGCGGCGGAGTATCCGGACGCGAACAAGGGTACCAGCATCTTCGTGAATCCGCTGAAGGAGGACATCATCGGCGACATCGCGCCGATGCTGTATATGTTGTTGGGCGCGGTGGGATTCGTGCTGTTGATTGCGTGCGCGAACGTCGCGAATCTGCTGCTGGCGCGTTCGGCGGCGCGGTCGCGGGAATTTGCAATTCGCGTGGCGCTGGGCGCGACTCGGCGGCGCATCGTGCGGCAACTGCTCACGGAAAGCATGCTGCTCTCGGCCGCCGGGGGCGCGCTAGGTCTGTTATTTGCCGCGTGGGCCACGAAGGCGGCGCTTGCGGTGATACCGGAGACTTTGCCGCGCACGAGCGAAATCGGGATTGATGGCCGCGTGCTTTTCTTTGCTTTGGTCATTTCGATTCTGGTGGGTATTGTGTTCGGAGTGGCGCCGGCGCTGAAGACTTCGCAGCCTGATTTGCAGCGGAGTCTGAAAGAGGGCGGCCGCGGTTCGAGCGGAACGCGGGCGCGGACGCAAAATATTTTCGTGGCTGTGGAAATGGCGTTGGCAGTGGTGCTGCTTGCCGGCGCGGGATTGATGGTGCGCAGTCTGGTGGGACTGGCGAATGTGAATCCGGGTTTTGATCCGCAACATGTGATGGAGTTCGGCGTGTCGCCATCGGCTGCGCGCGTCACTACGCCCGGGCACATTCGCGAAACTTATCGCCAGATCACCGCGCAGTTTGAGGCTGTTCCGGGTGTGGCCGCGGTGTCGCCGTTGGTCGGCGCGCTGCCACTGACGGGCGATTCGCTGGTGGATTTCTGGATCACGGGGCAGCCGAAACCTTCTTCGGCGAAGGACATGACGCGCGCGCAGTGGTACGCGGTTGCGCCGGATTATCTGAAGGCGATGGGGATTCCGCTGCAGCGTGGAAGATTTCTAAGCGCGGAGGATACGGAGACGACGCCATTCGTTGTGGTGGTTGACGATGGTTTTGCGCGTTCGTATTTTCCCGGTGAAAATCCGATCGGTAAGCGGCTGAACATTTCGATCATTGACGTCGAGGGCGCGGAGATTGTCGGCGTGGTGGGGCACGTGAAGCACGCGGGGCTGGGCACGACGGGGATTCTAGACCAGCGTGGGCAGGTTTATTTTGCGATGTCACAGTTGCCGGATCGAGTGCTGCCGCTGGTTGGCCGCGCGTGCACGTTCGTGGTGCGCGCCGCCGGAATGCCGCAGGCTGTAAGTGAATCGCTGCGCGCCGCGTCGCAGAAATTTGATAGCAAGCAGGTGCTGTACGAATTCCAGCCGATGACGAAAGTTGTTTCCGATTCGATTGCGGCGCAACGGTTCACCATGATTTTGCTTGGCGTTTTCGCTGCGCTTGCGCTGGTGCTTTCCGCCGTGGGAATTTTCGGTGTGATTTCCTACGTCACGGGGCAGCGCACGCAGGAGATTGGCATTCGCGTGGCGATGGGCGCGCAGCGCGGCGATGTGCTGCGTCTGGTGCTGGGCCACGGAATGCGCGTGGCGCTGTTGGGCGTCGCGATCGGGATGGCCGCGGCGCTGGGATTGACGCGGCTGATTGCCAGCCAGCTTTACGGCGTGAGCGCGAACGATCCGCTGACGTTTGCGGGTGTGGCGGCGCTGCTTACATGCGTTGCGCTGGCGGCGTGCTACATTCCCGCGCGGCGGGCGATGCGCGTGGATCCGATGGTGGCGTTGCGCTACGAATGACCGGCAGCGTCCGCTAGTGCGCGAGCGCTCCAGAGTCAAAAACGATTTTCCCACCCACGATCGTGAGCACCGACTCTGTTTTGGGCAATTCCGCCGCGGGCACCTGGAAAATATTTTGTGAGAGTACGGCCAAGTCGGCGAGCTTGCCTGCCTCGAGGCTGCCTTTGTCCTTCTCCGCAAATTCGGCGTAGGCGGAGGTCAACGTGTAGGCAGTGACGGCCTGCTCGCGGGTGATCGCTTCGGTGGGACGGCCCGGATCAATCGAAGCCAACATTATATTAAGGTACGGATTTAGCGGCCCGTCCGAGCCCAGTGCCAGCGGAATGCCCGCGGCCAGGAGAGAACGGAACGGCTGGACGTTCTTGTACGTTACCGGCGTGGGACCGAAGAGCAGTCCGACATCGAAATGCGTGGGATTCTGTACCACGATGATGCCGAAATCCTTGACGCGAGGAATTAAATCCGGGAACAGGCCGTCGCCATGCTCGAAGCGCACACGTTTGCCGTCCCACACCTGCTTTCGGCCCGTGGCCTGCATCGCGTTCAGCATCGCTGCCGCCGAGAGATAGCCGCTAACGTGAAACATCATCTGATCGCCATTCGCGAGAGACTCGCGCAGCATCGCCTGCATTTCTTTTTCGGAGAAGGTGAGCGGAAGATGGCGAGCACCGTAGTCGAGTGATTCGCCGGCGGGCACGGACGGGGTCTCGCGCGGAGTGAAAGTGTTTTCGAGCGGCACGCCATCCAGCATCCATTTCGTGCCGCTGACCGTGATCAGCGGGCTCGGGTGGCGCGGCACCGAGAGACCTTCGAGCGTGTCGCGTCCCGCGGGCGTTGTCCCTGGCATGCGCATGATGCGAATGCGGATGGGCGTTGGCGCGGCTTCGAACAGTTTCACCGCGCGGTCGGGCGGAAGCGCGTCGGACATGTCCTGCAGTGAAGTAACGCCGAATTTTACACACCGCGCGAATAGGTCGCGTAATTGAGTGATGGCTTCCGCGTCGCTAGGCATCAGTGCGAGCTTGCGGCTTAGTTGCAGCACCGCGTATTCGCGGAGAACTCCGGTGAGCTTGCCGTCCGCGGATCGTTCGTACCGCCCGCCGAGGGGATCTGGCTGGTCGTCATCGCGCATGCCAGCCCGCGCCAGTGCGACGCTGTTCAGAAGCGCGGCGTGGCCGGTGAGCGTGGTGAGGATCACGGGATTTTCGGGTGCGACTTGGTCGAGGGCTTTGCGCGCGACGGCGGTATCGTGAAAAATAATCGGGCCGATATCGCCGAGAAGGAACGCCTCCTTCGGCGCCTTGGCGGCAGCGGCGATCGCATCCTTCAATTGGCTCCACGTCGGGTCTGGAGTGTTCAAGTTGAGGTGCACGGCGTGCGACGGATCGAGATCGATGTGGTCGTGCGCGTCATTGATGCCAGGAATTACCGTGCGGCCGGCAAGATCAATCTGCCGCGTGTGCGGTCCGGCGAGCGCTTTGATTTTCGCGGAGTCGCCGGTGGCGAGGATGCGCTCGCCACTGATCGCCAGAGCTTGGACGTAAGGATGCGCCACGTCACTCGTGAATATTTGCCCATTCAGAAGAATTAGATCCGGCTGCTGCTGCTGAGCGGCCAATCGCGGGGCAAGAAGGTTTGATACGAGGAACAGGAGCGAAATCCCAGCCAGTATATTTGTCCGTGTCACAACGATGACCTCCGGTTGGCGCCATCATACTTGAAAAGGGCGATAACGCTGTGCGCGATGCGATCGGAGCGCTTCGCGGATTTTTCCGCAGCGGGGCGTTGTGCGAGAATGCTATCGTGACTCGGGCGCGATGGTTGCGCGCTGAATTTTATGGCTGACTCGATCAAAGTCGTTCTGGAATTCGCCTTGCTGGCGATTACTTCGGTGTTTTTTCTGGTGGACCCGTTCGCGGTGATTCCTTTGTTTCTGGCGGTTACCGCGGATTCTACGCCATCGGAGCGGCGGGGCGTGGCGCGGCGCTCAGCGTTCACTTGCGCGATCGTGCTGTGCTCGTTTGCGCTGGCGGGCAGCCTGATTTTCAAAATGTTTGGCATCACGCTGCCGGCTTTCAAGATCGCCGGTGGAATTATTCTGATGGGGATCGGGCTAGACATGCTGCAGGCCAAGCAGTCCGGCACGAAAGCGACGGCCGAAGAGCAGCAAGAAGGCGCGGAAAAACAAGACGCGAGCATTATTCCGTTGGGAATGCCGATGCTGGCGGGACCCGGCGCGATTTCCACGGTGATGGTTCTGGTGGGCGAATCACATTCGCTGTGGCAGCACGCCGTAATTTACGCGACGATTCTGCTGACGTCGTTCATTTCGTTCATGATCCTGGCGGGCGCGGACGGCGTGCGGAAATATCTGGGCGAAACCGGGATACGCATCCTGATGCGGTTGATGGGATTGCTGCTGGTGGCGCTGGCCGTGCAGTTTGTGGTGAACGGGCTGACGGATTTCGGCTTGCTGAAGCCGCTGACGACGCCGTACTGATCCCGCTATCTGCGGGCGCGCGCTGTAGGGGCGGGTCTGAGACCCGCCCCTACAAATGCAACCGCCCCGACATAGACAAATCCGAGCAACACCTTCCCATGCGACACCGATGCCACATGAGGGACGGGCACAGCATGCCCGTGCCCCTACGATAAACTCTTCGGTTAGTATTCTTCGTCTTCGGTTTTCTTCAGGCGGCTCATTTTGAATGCGACGCGAAAATCGCGAGAGCGGGCTTCGACGAGGATGGCGCGGCGCGTTTCGATGGGCAGTTCGGATGGGCCGAAAACGCCGGCCATGTCGCGGGGAAAATGTTTTATGAAGATGGCGGCGAGATGCGCTGTGGCGTAGGCGATGGGCGTCGAGATTAAGCCGCGCTGGCGAATTTGATGGAGCGTGGGGAAGCTGGCGTCATAGCGCAGCAGCAGCGGCTGATCGTCTTTCACGCCGCGCACCAGCACGGCCGCGGCGAAGCGCGCGTTTTCCAGCGCGCCTTTCCGAATCATCCCTGCGACACCTTTGGGGGTTAAAGTTTTCGGGAAGCGTTTGCGCACGATTCCCTGCGAGCGGTTCAGTCGTCCCTGGCGATACCAACGGAACAGGCGGTCGAAATCGTTGCCGCCGATTTTGGCGTCCATGTCACGCATGGGGACCACGTAGGGCAACATGCAGACTTCGTCTTGCGCGGCCAGGTACACGGTGGTTTCGCCGATGGGCGGCGGGAAGCGGAATTTTTCGCGGTCCGCGAAGCGCTTCGCGAGCGAAAAACGCCCGTGCCGATAGACGCGCGGGCTGGAAATGGCTTCGTCGTACATCACTTCCGGCGACCAGGTAGAAACCGGGTCTTTGCTTTCCGTGCTTTCGTACAAGCGAATCTGGATGGATTCCACGGTGTCCAGAAGTTCCGAGCCGCGCTTCGCGAGAAGATTGGTGAGGCCAGGGGCCGCCCCGGTGCAGATCAGCGCCGCGCGATTTTTCGCTTCGAAGCGTTTGCGGAAGCGGAATTGCTCCGGTTTGAAGGGATTGCGATTGAGGTGCGAATTCAAATCGAGGTAATGCACGCCCAGACGTAATGCCGCGCGCAGAATAATTTCGTTGAAGACGGCGGGGGAAGCGTTGACCAGCAGGTTGCAGCCGCGAGCGGCGCGCACGATGGACCACAGATTGCGCGCGTTCGCTTCTTTTACTTCGATCGCGCTCTTCTTGCCGAGAAATTTCCGCGCGCGGTCCGGGTCGCGATCGCCGCACCAGACCGTGTGCCCCTGGCGCGCGAGCAATTGAGCAAGCAAGGAGCCGGCGCCGCCCACTCCCAGTACGAAGATGCGCATCGGTTCGCAACTTTATCATATTCGCTGCGCGGGGAAGCGCGGGCATAGCCGGGGCTTTCCGGATGTGCACCGGGCAGCGCCGCGCGGCTCGCCAGCTTGCAAGGGGCACAGCTTTCCAAACTGAGGACTAACATGACAGGGGAAGTCGTCTTGGTAGCGGCCGCCCAGTTCCGTGGCTGGCTATGTGGTTGGTCAATCCAATTCACGCAAATCGTGTGCGTTCTTTAGCCGCGTCAATGCGCTGGTCAACGCCCTGGATCCGTTCTTTCGCCCAAGCAATAAGCGATACGTTATCCGACTTGCCGATCTTTTCGCGCATGGCGCGCATCATGCGCAGGTAGACGTCCGGGTGCATGCGGAGTTGGCTACACACCTGACGATCGGTGAGTCCGCCGGCGAGGGCTCGAAGTACGATTGCTTCTTCGCCGGTCAAAATTGCGTCCAGCCGGAAAGCGGAAGCGCGCTGGATGCTGATTACTTTGGGTTCATGCTTCATTGGGTCACCTAGTCCGTCCTGCCGCCTGCCACCGCTGTGTTACGGAGTTCCGCGGTTTTCTTTTGCGCGATCGCATCCGGGCCGTGCGTTCTGGTTTTCATTGCATACAACGCCGCATCCGCCGCGCCCAGCAGAGAATCCACGTTCTCGCCATCTCCAGGATAAATCGCAACGCCGATGCTGACCGATAGCTTGGGCTCGCGGCCGTCGTTTGCAAGATTGTCGCAAATGCGCTGGGCTACGAGTTTGGCCGGCAAGAATCCCGTTTCGGGGAGCACCAGCGCAAATTCATCTCCGCCGAAACGGGCCGGGGTGTCTACCTTCCTGCTGCAGATGCACAAGACATCGGCCAGGCGGCAAAGCGCTTGACTGCCAACCAGGTGGCCGAAGCGGTCGTTGATCTGTTTCAACCCGTCCAAGTCGAGGAACAGCAGTGCGAACTCGCGGGCGGTGCGTTCGGAGCGCATGATTTCGCTGTCCACGGTTTCCACCAGATGGCGGTAGTTGGCTAGGCCCGTCAGGGCATCCTTGGCCGCCTGTTGACGCAAATGATCCTCGAGCTTGCGCTGTTGCGTGATGTTTTCAACGATGATCTCGTAACTTCCCGCCTCGCGCTCATTCTTGACCTCGCGGCCGCTGAGGCGGATTTTGACGGTTGCGCCATTCTTCCGTTTCCATTCGGTTTCCAGGGGATCGCCGCCGTTGAGTTGCGCAGGCCGGCCCAGCAACTGTGCTCGTTTCGTGGGATCACCGAGGACGTCGGCTGCCAGGTTCACCGCCAGCAGTTCCTCGCGGGAGGCGTAACCCAGCATCGTCGCCAGCGCCGGATTGACGTCGAGGAACTTACCTTTAATGTTGCAGCGGCAGATTCCATAGATCAGATTTCCTACCAGAGCGCGGTAGCGCGCTTCGGAATGGCGCAGCCTTTTTTCGGTGCGATCGCGCTCTTCGCGCAAATGGTTCTCATTGAGGGCGCGACGCACGGCAACGGGAAGGTGCCCCAAGTGATCCATGCTGACGCAATCGGCGGCGCCACTGGTGATAAGCTCTGCTACGGTTTCCGGCTGCAAGGTGCGAATCAGGAAAATACAGGGAATCTGCCTTTCCCGGAGACGCAGCATTTCGAGTTCGCGCCGTCCTTGCCCGTTTGGGCAGGGGTATTCGGCCAGCACCACGTCGTAATATTTCGCCTTCAGACGCGCGGCAAACTCTTCCGGTGTTAGAACTACGTCCGCAGTGACCCTGAAATTGGCCCTCCGGAGCTCCTGCACGCAATGCTCCACGTCCGCTATAACTTTGTTAACAAACAAGATACGCAGGGGCAGCCGCCTGTTTGCCGATCCGTTCAGGACCGTGGCCGGCTCGGGCTGCTTGACGCGATCTCGTGAAGTGGGAGACATCTATACGCCTGCTCGGTTGATGAGAATGAGCTCCTTCGCGGGGATCCCCGAAAATGGTTCCAAGGCAACCGGAGACAACCATAATGGAACAGGGCTGGCGAACCTGTTCAATACAGTACACCCCGTATCAGTATGGTTACTGATTGGACATTTTAGGGATAATTTGAAGCCTAGATCAGCCGGACCATGTGCCCGCTCGGTGGCGCCACTTCCTGGGTTTGTGATTGTTTGCAGCGGTGCGGCCTTAAGCGTATCATCGCGGCAGATATCTCCGACCCCCGCGGCCTAACAGAGAGACAACTTAAGGCGTAGGGGCGAAGCTCCTGAGATGTTCAGGAGATGAGGGATCCGGCGGAAACGCCTGTTCCTCCTGGATCTGGAAAGGAGAGTATCCAGCGGTCGCGATTTTCAGGCGCGCGGCGCGCTGGCGTCCTCGCCCAATTCCTAATTCGAATTGGGCTATTTTATTCTGGACTGCATCTAAACGAACTATGCCACTGACTGACAAATTCGGGCGCCAGATCACCGACCTGCGGGTTTCGGTTACGGACCGCTGCAATTTTCGCTGCGTATACTGCCGTTCGGCGGACCCGGAAAATCATATGGCGGACCACGCGCTGCTGGAATGGGATGAATTTGAGCGGCTGGCGCGCATTCTAGTGGGCATGGGCATTCGCAAAGTGCGCGTGACGGGCGGCGAGCCGCTGGTGCGTCCGGGCGTGGAAGATTTCGTGGCGCGGCTGAAAGCTAGTGGTGTGCAGGATCTTTCGATGACCACGAACGGCCACTTGCTCGCCGAACGCTGCGACAAACTGGTGGCGGCGGGCCTGAATCGCATCAATATCAGTCTGGATTCGCTGAATCGCGAAAAATTCGAGAAGGTGACGCGGACGAAGACGTTTGATCAGGTGTTGGCGGGGATCGAGGCGGCGCAGGCTTCACCGTTGCGTCCTGTGAAAGTGAACGCGGTGTTGGTGCGCGGGCTGAACGACGACGAAGTCGAAGCGTTCGCCGAATTCGCGCGTGAGAAAGAAATTGTGATGCGTTTCATCGAGTTTATGCCGCTGGATGCTGACCGCGCCTGGACGCGCGACATGGTGGTGCCGGCGGCGGAAGTGCACCGGCGCATTTCGGCGCGTTGGCCGTTGATTCCGGTGGTGCACGAGCGCAGCGAGACCGCGCGGAAATACCGCTTCGTGGACGGCGGCGGCGAGATTGGATTGATCGCGCCGGTGACGCAGCCTTTCTGCGGGCATTGCTCGCGCATCCGATTGACCGCCGACGGAAAATTGCGGACTTGTCTTTTCAGCAAGGAAGACCATGATTTGAAAAGTTTGCTGCGCAGCGGCATGGGCGACCGTGAAATCGGCGATGCGATTGTGGCCATGGTGCAGACGAAGGAAAAGAGCCATCGGATTAATGAGCCGGATTTTGTGCCGCCGTCGCGGACGATGGTTTATATTGGCGGCTGATCGGACGTTGGGCCTGGGAGCAGAGCAACATGGCGGATGAGGAGTCTAAATATTTCTCGCTGACGGAAGCGGAACGACTGCGTTCGCAGCTGGAGCCGCTGCTGATCGAGGCGATGGAATCGCGCCGCAAGATGATCGATGTGGACGAGCGGATCAATTCGCTTGCCGAACGCATCCAGCGCTCCGGCGGCCTGGCTGTGGCTTACGAAAGCGCGGCCAAGACGCGCCTGGAACGCAACCGCCTGGAAGAATCCGTGCAGTCCGCGCTGGATCAGATTCAAGAAACCGGATGCGTGGTGAAGGATCTGGATGTCGGCCTGCTGGATTTTCCGGCGCGCATTGACGACGAGGAAGTGTATCTCTGCTGGAAGCTGGGCGAAGATCGCATCCGTTTTTACCACCGCCAGGACGAGGGATTTTCCGGACGCAAGCCGATTGATCCCCGCGACGCGGGTTACAATAATCCCGTTCAGTAGTTTCGCCGTGCTGCTGGTTCCTACCGCGAAGTAATCGAATCTACCTTCGGATATCGACCCGCTGAATGCATCCATCATGATAGAAAATTCGGACGGCGATGCCTGTCCTTATCGGACCTTTGTGAAAGGGCGCATTACGAAAACACGACGTGGCGCCGAGCGCGTTGTACGAGAAATTGACGCCTCGAACAGAAAAAGACTCTTCTGCAGCGCCCAGCTCCGGCGCGGCATGAAAATTCTCGACTACTCCTTCCACGATTGAGCTGTTGCCTCTCTTGTAGCTGTGGCGAATCTCGATGAACTTGGGTATTAGATTTATTGCTGCGATCGAGACGAAGATCGCCGCGAACGCCGCCATAATTATGCCCACGACTTGATTAATTTGCTTACGCTTCCCGAATCTGAACAGAGCCGTTCCAAGAAGGACGAAGAGAACTGGCTGTAGGAGTTGGAGCCAGGGAAACGAACGAAATCCAATTTCGAAGATAGTGTTGTAACCCATGATGAAAGGAATCTATCACGATAGAGGCTGCGGACTCTTGATTTGCCGCGTCGCCGGAAACTGATCCACCACTCTGAGTTCGCGACAGGTGTGCGAGCACGGAGCGTGTGGTAGGGTGGAGAGTGATGAGAGCGAGCCGTGACCAACTCAACTGAAAACCGACTGAAGGACTCCGCTAGCCCTTATTTGCGTTCTGCCGCGCATCAGCCGGTCGATTGGCACGAATGGGGCGAGGAAGCTTTTGCGCACGCGCGCGCGGAAGGCAAGCCGATTTTGCTGGATATCGGCGCGGTGTGGTGCCACTGGTGCCACGTGATTGACCGCGAGAGCTACGAAAATCCCGAGATTGCGGCGATGATCAATAAATTCTACGTGCCGGTGAAAGTGGACCGCGACGAGCGGCCGGACGTTGACTCGCGCTATCAATCGGCAATCAGCGCGATTTCCGGGCAGGGCGGCTGGCCGTTGACGGCGTTTTTGACGCCCGACGGCAAACCATTTTTCGGCGGCACTTATTTTCCGCCGGAAGATGCGATGGGCAGGCCGGGTTTCAAGCGCATCCTGCTGGGGATTGCGGACGCGTTCAAGACGCGCCGCGCGGAAGTGGATAGTTCCGCGAAAGCGCTGGAAGAGGCGGTGGCGAAGGCCGAGGTATTTCACACGGCGCGCGGCGAATTCGATGCGGGTGTGGTGGATTCCGTCGTGGAGTCGGCGCTGCATCTGTTCGACGAGGCGCACGGCGGATTCGGCGGGGCACCGAAATTTCCGCACTCGAGCGCGATTGACCTGTTGCTGGAGCGTTATCAATCGTCGCGCGATCCGCGATTGCTCCACGTCGTCGAGCGCACGCTGACGGGCATGGCCGAGGGCGGTGTTTACGATCAGCTGGCCGGCGGTTTCCATCGCTATTCGGTGGATGAGCGCTGGTGCGTGCCGCACTTTGAGAAAATGACGTACGACAATTCCGAATTGCTGAAGAATTTTCTGCACGGCTATCAGGTGACGGGCAAGCCGTTGTTCCGCGAAACCGCCGAAGGAATTATCGAATGGGTCGGCGAAGTTTTGTCGGATCGCGAGCGCGGCGGGTTTTACGGAAGCCAGGACGCGGACCAAACTCTGGACGACGACGGCGATTATTTTACATGGACGGTCGCGGAAGTTCGTGCGGTGCTATCGCCGCAAGAATCGCGTGCGATCGAAATGCGTTACGACGTGGGCCCGCGCGGCGAAATGCACCACAACCCGGAGAAAAATGTTCTGTGGGACGCGGCGGACCTGCAGGAAGTTGCGCAAGCATTGAAGACGACGCCAGAAGATGTTTCGTTCCTGCTGGCGCGCGCGAAAGGGAAGTTGCTGGCTGCGCGCTTGCAACGGCACCCCACGCCCGCGATAGACACGACAATCTATGTGGCGTGGAACGCGATGTTCGTCTCGGCCTATCTGGAAGCGGCGCGCGTGCTGGGCCGCGACGATTGCCGCGCATTCGCGCTGAAGACGCTGGAGCGGATCTTAGCTGAGGCTTGGGACGAAGCGAAAGGCTTCCGCCATCGCGTGGGAGGGCCGCGCTTGGAAGGTTCGCTCGACGACCAGATCTTCGCTGCGGCTGCGCTGCTGGATGCGTACGAAACGACGCTCGACCGGCGCTATTTCGACATCGCCGAGCGCGCGGTGCGGCTGGCAGTGCAACGTTACGGCGATCCCGATGGAGGCGGATTTTTCGATCGCGCGAAGGATGCCGCGCCCATGGGCGGCCTGGACGTACGGCGCAAACCGCTGCAGGATTCGCCTACGCCGGGCGCAAATTCTGTCGCGGTGATTGTGCTCGACCGGCTTTACGCATTCACCGGCGAAAAACTTTATCGCGAGTGGGCGGAGAAGACGCTGGAAGCTTTCGTTGGGCTCGTGCCGCAGTATGGATTGTATGCCGCGACGTACGGTCTCGCGGCCCTGTTGCACGCGCGCCATCCTTTGCAAGTGGTAGTGCTCGGCGCGGCAGGCGATCCGCAAGCCGCCACGCTCGAAAAAACTGCGAACGAAATTTATCGTTTTGGCAAAGCGGTTCTGCGCGTAACGCCCGAAACACTCGCTACAGCCTCGCTCGCGCCCGCGTTGCGTGAAACTCTGCCGCATCTGGACGCCGCCAAAGCGCAGGCGCTGGTCTGCGTCGAAACAACCTGCCACCCGCCGGTAGCCGATCCCGCGAAGCTCGAAGCGTTGCTAGGCGCTGTCGCCGCTTCCGCCGCCACACCCTGATCCAGGCGGCTTCGCGCGCCACCTTCGCAAGTTGCTGTGCATCAAACGCGGTGTAATAATGCTGCGTTCGGCGGAAATGTCGTTTCAGGATTGGTGTACACGGGGGCTTTATGGCGATGAGGGACGCATGGATCGAAAAGCGCGCTGCGGCGATGAATGGCGGCGTGCGCAATTTCTCGCAGATGCATTACGCGCGCTTGGGCGTGATCACCGAAGAGATGGAGTACGTCGCCAAGCGCGAAAAGCTTACGCCGGAGCTGGTGCGCGATGAGGTGGCGCGCGGCCGCGCGATCATTCCCGCCAACATTCATCACCGCAATCTTGAGCCGATGGGCATCGGCGTCGCATTCTTTTGCAAAATCAACGCGAACATCGGCAACTCCGCCACCACTTCGAATGTGGATGAAGAACTGGAAAAATTGCACCGCTCCGTTCACTACGGCTCGGACACGGTGATGGACCTTTCCACCGGTGGCGACATTCCCATGATTCGCAAGGCGATCATCAACGCTTCGCCAGTGCCGATCGGCACTGTGCCGATTTACGAAGCGCTCTCGCGCGTACGGCGGCCTGAAGATTTGTCCATCGAACTGCTGCTGGAAGTGATCGAAGAACAAGCCGAGCAGGGCGTGGATTACATGACGATTCACGCGGGTGTGCTGCGCGAATTTCTGCCGCTGGTGCGCAACCGGATTACGGGGATCGTTAGCCGTGGCGGCGCGTTGCTGGGGCAATGGATGAGTTACAACAAGAAGCAGAATTTCCTATACGAGAATTTCGACGCCATTTGCAAGATTTTCCAGAAGCACGATGTGAGTTTTTCTCTGGGCGATGGTTTGCGGCCCGGATGCCTGGCGGATGCGAGCGACGAAGCCCAGTTCGCGGAATTGAAAGTTCTAGGGGAGCTGACCAAGAAGGCCTGGGAATACGATGTGCAGGTGATGATCGAAGGCCCGGGGCACATTCCGATGGACCAGATTGAGCTGCAGGTGAAGAAAGAAAACGAGATGTGCCATGAGGCGCCTTTTTACACGCTGGGGCCGCTGGTAACGGATATCGCGCCGGGCTACGACCACATCACCAGCGCGATTGGCGCCGCGATGATCGGCTGGCACGGGGCTTCGATGCTGTGCTACGTGACCCCGAAGGAGCATCTGGGGCTGCCGAATGCGGATGACGTGCGGCAGGGCGTGATTGCTTACAAGATCGCGGCGCATGCGGCGGACGTGGCACGGCATCGTCCGGGGGCGCGCGATCGCGACGATGCGCTCAGCTACGCGCGATTTCTTTTTGACTGGAACAAGCAGTTTGAGTTGTCGCTCGACCCCGAAACCGCGCGCAAGATGCACGACGAAACTTTGCCCGACGATTTCTACAAGGAAGCGAAGTTCTGTTCGATGTGCGGCCCGAAATTCTGCTCGATGAACACCACGCAGATCGCCGAAGCGTACCAGGGCCTCGATCAGAAAGAGCGGGAGCAGAAATTCACGCAGCTGCTAGCCAAGGTGACCGACGAAGCGGACAGATCGAAAGCCGCCGGGCGCTAAGAGCCCACGAGTTCTGGCGAAACACCTGCGTTCAGGGCTTAATCACAAAGGAGCCGTCGGATGTGGTGGTGGGGGCACGATCCGTTGAAGGATCTCGACGATCTTCCGGATACCCCGCGTCTCGGCGTGAATCCGATAACCGCAGGATTAGCTATCCTCGCGTTTCGATACCCGTGGCCGCGCGTGGCGCTCGCGACGTTCCAACAAGCCAGCGCGTTCGTCTTCCGCCATTCTCCACAACTTCAGCCTAGTCCGGATGGTCTCAGCGTCTACTTGGTGATTGCTGCCTGTATGTGCATGATATGCGGCGCTTTCATTTTTTTCGTCGAGGCGTCTGGTGGTGGGCGGAGCGGCGCGACGAAAGGGATATCATTCGCCTGAAGTTGAAGTAAAGCCGGAACAATCGGGCGGTTCGAGTCGTATCTTTGTGTAGGGCGGAGAACGAAAACCTTTCGGCCCGACGAAATTGAACGATTCAGAGGTGCGAACATGACGTTTCTTGTTGTCGCGGCTTTGCTCTATTTTCTGCCGGCGATCATCGGGCACAACAAGCGCGATTCCACGGGGATTTTCATTCTGAATCTGCTGGCGGGCTGGACCGTGATCGGATGGTTTGTTGCGTTGCTGTGGGCGTGCGCGTCGGACTCGCGCGTGCACACCGTGCTGGTGCCCGCCGGCGCGGTGTTTCGCTATACCTGCCGCTGCGGCGCGGTGGAGCCCGTGGGCGCACAATATTGCTGGGCTTGCGGCAGACATTTGTAATCTTCAGGTCCCGAGTGACTGAGTGACGAACTCCCCAACAGACGAAAATCTTCGCGAAGAATTCAATCGCTGGGCCGATGCGGGCAAGGGCGAAACGATGGAGCACGAGCATTGGCCCATCACCAAGCCCGCGCTGGGCCTGATGCAGATCGAGCCGGACCACAATATTCTGGACGCCGGGTGCGGCGCGGGATGGCTATCCCGGATTCTGGCGCAGCGCGTGCCGCAGGGGCGCGTGGTCGGCATGGATATTTCCGACGAGATGATCCATCACGCGCGCGAGGCGAGCGTGAAGCACGAAAATCTCGTCTTCGTCGTCGGCTCCGTGGACGAAATTCCCTGGGAAGCGAATTTTTTCACGCGCGTGATTTCGGTGGAGTCCTCGTATTACTGGCCCGATCCGCTCAAGGGCCTGCGCGAAATTCACCGCGTGCTGGCCGAAGGCGGCTCCGCGTGGATTCTGATCAATTATTATCGCGACAATCCGTACAGCCACCAGTGGGGTGCAAAATTGGCGGTGCCTACAAAACTGCTTTCCGCCGCGGAGTGGGAAACACTGTTTCGCGACGCTGGATTCATGGAAGTTGCGCATCGCCTGATCCCCGACCCGACCCCCAATCCCGCGGAGTACACTGGACGCTGGTTCCGCGACGCCAAGGAGCTGGCCGACTTCCGCGCGATTGGGGCTTTGCTGGTTTACGGAAGTAAGTAGGAAGGAAAAGACCTGTACCTTTCGCCGTTTGACTCGCGCGATTCCCATCGCTATACTCGCCGAGTTTGCGGGGTCCGGGAGACGTGATGGGGGTTCTCGACAATCGCTTTGAACGCAGTTACGTGCTTTCGACCGTTGATTACGTTTTTAATTGGGCGCGCAAGAGCGCCATTTGGCCGCTGACCTTCGGACTCGCCTGTTGCGCCATCGAAATGATCGCTTCCACCACTTCGCGCTTTGATATCGCGCGATTCGGCGCTGAAGTGTTTCGTCCTTCGCCGCGCCAAGCGGACTTGATGATTGTCGCCGGCACGGTGACGCTGAAAATGTCTCCGGTGCTGAAGCGCGTGTGGGACCAGATGCCGGACCCGAAGTGGTGCATCTCGATGGGCGCCTGCTCGAGCGTTGGCGGGCCGTTCAACGTATATTCCGTGCTGCAGGGCGTGGACCGCATCGTGCCGGTGGACGTGTACGTGATCGGATGTCCGCCGCGGCCGGAGGGTCTGTTCTATGCGTTGCTGAAGTTGCAGGACAAGATCGACCAGATGTCCCTGGCGAAGCGCCCGACGGCGGTGCGCTTAAAGCCGGAGATGGTGGAAGGTTTCAAAGAGGGCGTAATGGTGGCGCAGTCACCCGCACCTCGGTAGGGAATTAAGAACCGCGAGCGGCGGCGGCCTTTATCACAGAATATCGTCGCCTGAATCCCAGCTTGGAGAAGATCACGCGATGCCCTTTCTGCGGACAGCGAAGAAGGACGAGATACCCCCCGGAACGATCCGCGAATTTGACATAGATGGCAAGAACATCGCATTGGCGAACGTTGAAGGTAAGCTATTTGCAATCAATAACATATGTTTGCATCGAGGCGGCCCTCTGGGCGAAGGCGAGCTGGAGGGCCAAGTAGTCGTATGTCCGTGGCACGGTTGGAAATACGATGTGACGACCGGGAAATTGACCACCAATCCAACCGTGGGCGTGCACTGCTACGCGGTCGAGGTCCGAGGCGACGACATCTACGTAGATATTGGTTAACAATAGACTTAGCTGCCGATTTACACGCGTCTTTTTGGTCTGCTAGCGCGGCCCGACGGCGTCGGTAAAATTCCTGCTACAAAGTTCGCAATTTTTGGCGTCTTCCGTGTATAGTTCGCCCGACACTTTTTGACGGATGACGCAACCTCCCCACAAACCAAGACGCTGGCTGCTGGCAGTAGACCCGCGCGTCTACCACTGGGACACCCTTTTCGTGAAGGGCAAGGAAATGTGGCGGCACGCGGGGCATCGTCCGGACGCGATTCGCCAGCTGAAGCAGATTCACAAAGGCGACCGTGCGTTGGCGTACCATGGCAAGCCCGAGCACGCGTTGTACGCGCTGGCGGAAGTGAGCCGCGATCCGTATCCTGACCCGCACGAAAACGACCCGAAGAAAATGGTGATGGATTTGCGGGCTATCGAGCGGCTGCCGCGACAAGTGACGCTCGCCGAGCTGCGCGAAAATAAATTGCTGCGTAAAATCAAGTTCCTCAAGAACACCCGACTGACGGTGTGCCCGTTGACCGACGAAGAATATTCCGAAATTCTGCGCATGGCGGGCATCGTCGCTTCCCCTGGCATCCCGTTACCCTGAGTCTGCGGCTGCGGACGATGGACCGGCCTCAGAAATCGCAACGCGAAGAAAGTCGAAAAAATAAAACTCAAGTATTCTGGCGCTTGACCACGGAGGGATTTTTCATGCAGAAGCGATTCGTGATTCTTTCATGCGCGGCGCTGGCCTGCGCGGTTTTGATTTTTGGTTTAGTGCGTTTGCATGCCGCGTCTGGTCAGGTGCCGCAGAATAAAAGGGCGATATCACCGCAGGCCTGGCTGCGTGGAGTTTCCGACGGCGGCACGCGCGTGGTGGACATGACCTACGCGATCAACGCCAAGCTGCCGGCGTGGCCCGGAGACGGCCGCACCTTCGAAGCCAGAGTAGAGGCGACGCCGGAGAAGGACGGCTACTTCGCGCGAAGCTTCTGGACGCTGGAACATTACGGCACGCACATGGACGCGCCCGCGCACTTTCCTCCGGGGACGGAATATCTCGATCAAATTCCCGTCGCGCATTTGTTTGCGCCGGCCGTGGTGATTGATGTGCGCGACGAGGCTGCGAAGGATCCGGACTATCGTCTGCGGGTAATGCGGGTGGAAAAATGGGAAGCGTTGCATGGGCGCATTCCCGGCGGAGCAGTGGTGCTGCTGCGCACCGGCTGGGCTTCGCGTTGGCCGGATCAGGCGCGCTATCGGAATATGGATGCGGCCCAGGTGATGCACTTTCCAGGATTTTCGGTGGAAGCGGCGAGGCTACTTATCGAACGCGGCGCGGTCGGGCTGGGAATTGATACGCTGAGCATTGACTACGGCCCGTCGAAAGATTTTGAAGTGCATCGCGTGACGCTGCCCGCCGGGCTGTACCAGCTGGAGAACCTTGCGAACCTGGACCAATTGCCCGACGCCGGCGCATTCCTGATTTCCGCGCCCATCAAACTAGAAGGCGGCTCGGGCGGCCCGGTGCGGGTGTTCGCTTTGCTGCCAACGCAGTAGAATAGAGACATGCCTGAACTGCCAGAAGTCGAAACTGTAGCGCGCGGATTGCGCGAAGTTTTGCCTGGTCGGCGTGTGCTGAGCGTGCGCCTGGGCAAGACGGATTTCATTGACGATCCCGCGGCGCTGGAACAGGATTTGCCAGGCAGGACGTTTGCGCGCATCCGGCGCCTGGGAAAATATCTGCTGCTGGATCTGGAGCCGCGAAAAACTCCCGCGGAGGAAAGTTCGCTGCTGGTTCATCTGGGCATGACCGGCAAGATCAGCGTGTGTCCGCCCGAGGCACCCGTGGAGTCGCACACCCACGTATTCCTTGCCCTCGATGATGGCCGGGAACTTCGTTACAACGATGTGCGCAGATTCGGGCGCATGGCGCTGCTGGCGAATGGGGCGCACGAGCGCGTCTTGGGCGCTTTGGGAGTGGAACCGCTGGAAGTGAGCGAGGCGGAATTTCGCACGCGGATTCAGGCGCGCAAGTCGCGCATCAAGGCGGTGCTGCTGAACCAGAGCGTGCTGCGGGGCATTGGCAACATTTATGCTGATGAAAGTTTGTGGCGCGCGAAAATTCATCCGGAAAAAATCGGCGCGCGGCTGGAGGACGGCGAGCTGCGCCGGCTCCATCGCGCGGTGCAGCACATTTTGCGCGAGGCGATTCGCTTGCGCGGTTCCTCCATTTCGGACTATGTGGATTTGGACGGCGGGCGCGGAGAGTTTCAGCAAAAGCATCGCGCGTACCAGCACGACGGAAAAAAATGCTACCGCTGCAGCACGATCATCCGCCGCATCATCGTAGCAGGCCGCGGCACCCATTTCTGCCCGCAATGCCAGCTCGCGCCGCCGAAACCAAGAAAGCCGCGCAAGCTCGCGAAGCAACGCAGTCGCACGCGGACGCTACGTTCCCGTCGCAAAGCCAAGCGCTAACGCCCCGTATAGAAATAAATCAGAATTGCGCCCAGCAGCGCGAATGTGCCGGCGTAAATAAATCCGGCGTTCGGGCTTACGCTGGACCACAGCGCGCCTACTGCGACGCTGGAAACCAGATCTCCCACACCGTTCACCGTGGCGAGCACGCCGAAGCCTGAGCCGCGATTCGCAGCAGGGAGCAGTTCCGCTGCGAGCGACTTTTCCACGGATTGCTGCACTGCGCCGTGAATTCCGGCCAAGCCGAACAGAATCGCGAGCACTGGAATTGTGGGCGGCGCGAATATAAATCCCGCGAACGCTGCCACCGCGAAAAGATAGCCGACGGCCAGCAAGCCGCGTTTGCCAATGCGGTCGGCGAGCGCTCCGGCCGGATACGATGCCGCGGCGTCCACGAAATTGTAAAGAGTGTACAGAGCCACCGCGATGGCTGAAGCGCGCGCGAAGCCGTAATGCGGCGTCAGAATTTGTCCCGCGCGCAGGATCAGTAGCGTGGGCGCAAAATCGCCGATGCCGTGCGCGAAAACTCCGGCGAGGTAATGCCAATAGGCTTTCGGTAGCTGCGCGAAGCTGGAGGCAAAGCTCGGAGCGCGGTGGCTTTCATCGGGAATTCCCTTGGGCGCGAGAAACGCGAACGCCAGGCCGGCGATGACGCCGGGAAGCAACGTCCAGCGCAAGACTCCGCGCGCGCCGAGCGTTCCGAGCAACGCCGTCGCGCACAACGGGCCGAGCACCGCGCCGATCGTATCCATCGCGCGCTCGAATCCAAATGCGCGGCCTTGTTGTTTCGGCGCAACGCAGTCGGCCAGCAGCGTGTCGCGCGATGGGCCGCGGCTGCCGCGTCCTACCCAGCCCAGAGCGCGCATCAGCAGAATCGCGGGCCAAGTTTGCGCGAAGGCGTACGCAAATGTGGAAAGCCCAGTGGCGAAATATCCGATGATGCCGGTTGGCTTGCGCAGCTTGGGGCGATCCGCGATCCAGCCGCCCGCCAATTTTGCGAAACTGGACAGTCCGTCTGAAACTCCCTCGATCACGCCGAGCGCGAACGCCGGCGCCCCCAGACTCGCAAGAAACGCAGGCAGAATCGCAGTGGCTGCTTCGTGGCCCCAATCGGAGAACAGGCTTGCGATGCCGATGCCGAGCACACCGCGCGTGAGCCAGCGTTGTGGCGGCGGATGCGTCGCGGGATTTGCCGAGGCATGTGAGGAATTTTTCATGATGTGCGACCTGGCCGTCAGCGAGCCGAGCTGTCGCCGGCTCGCGCAGCAGCCGACGGAACAAAAAAAGGTGCCGCAGCGTTAAAAATGTTTTCGGCCCAACCGCTTCGCTCGGCGGGATCGAGCCACAAAACTGGGGCGCGCAAATGGTTAAAAGGCGGAGCCGCCAGCAATTCGATGAGCAGATCGTGAATGCGCCGTTGAAACGCGCGATCCTCGGAACGAAATCCATCCGCGGGGATATCCGCTGCGACGGGCGGGACGCCGACCAGAATCGAATACGTATCCATCCACCAGGCGAGCCAGGATTCCAGTTGCGGCTGGCGCCCGAATTTATTCACCAGGTAACAATAATTATCCAGCACCGCGCGATCGGTAATCACGTGGGGCGCGCGCCGCGCGGCGTCCAGTTCCGCTGCGATTTGCGCGTGCAGAATCCATAGCTGGCCCTCGATGGTGGTCGCGGCGTTCACCGGAAATGGCGATTGCCGCGCCACCTCGGTCACCAGCTCGACGTTGTGATGGGCCTTCTTCAGCAGCGAGCAAATTTCATACGCCAGAGTGGTTTTGCCCACGCCGTGCGTTCCGATCAATGCGAGTTTCAATGTTTTGCCGTTTGCCTTTTGCCGGCAGCGCTTCTGTTTCTAACACATTTTCGTGGCGCTAAGAAAGGCGGCGACGAAACGCTCTTTGCCCCTAGCGCGTCTAGTATTTGCAATTTCTCGCGCATTGTGTTCGGGCGATGTGGCGCATAGAATCACTCGTTTCTGGGTGCGCGATACCGCGGCGATCAAAAGGGAGAATCAGATGAAAGCTCGGGGCGTTTCTTTTTTTTCAGCGCTGGCGATTTGTGCGATGGCGAGCAGCTGGGCCGTGATCCGTGCGCAGCAGCCAGCGGCCGCGGCGAAAGACCCGAATGCCGAATCCGACGACAAGATTCTCGCCGAGGTGCATGACCACAACCAGATCCTGTTCAACCTCGAATACGTTTCAGACATGATCGGCGCGCGGCTCACCGGTTCGGAAAATCTGAAGAAGGCTAACGACTGGACGCGGCAGAAATTTGCCGACTACGGCGTCGCGAATCCGCATCTGGAATCGTGGACCATTGCGCACACCTGGGGACGCGGCGCGGCGAGCGGCCGAATCATCAGCCCGTCGCTGCATCCGCTGGCGATTGCGTCGTACGCGTGGGCGCCTTCCACGAATGGCGCGGTGCGCGGGCCGGTGGTATATGTGAAAGCGCAGTCGGTGGACGACTTCGCGCAATATAAAGGAAAGCTGAAGGGCGCAATTGTGATTTCCGCGGAGCCGGCGCTGCTGCCGCCACCGGACCAACCCGCGCCCAATCCTGTGAACATTCCCTACGGTGATTCGATGGTGCTGGTGGCGCCGCACCGGCCTGGCGCGCAAATCACGCCCGGTCCGGGATACCGGGAATTCATACAAGCACGCAGCGAATTTTTTAAGAGCGAAGGCGTGCTGGCAACTCTCACGGATTCCGGCAAGCCTGATGGGCTACTCAACATGACGGGACTCGGCGGACGCAAGTACGACATTGCGCCGATTCCGGCGGCATTCGTCTCGTCGGCAAGCTACGGGATGATCTGGCGGCTGCTGCAGCGCGGACCAGTGGAAGTAGAACTCAACCTCACAAATTCAATCGGCGATAAGCCCGTGGAAGTTTACAACACCGTCGCGGAGATTCGCGGCAGCGAGAAGCCCGACGAAGTCGTGCTGCTCGGCGCGCATCTGGATTCCTGGGATCTTGGCACAGGGACCACGGACAACGGCACCGGCTCGATGATCGTGCTGGAAGCTGCGCGCGCGTTGCAGAAGACCGGCCTGCAGCCCAAGCGCACCATTCGATTCGTTCTGTTTTCCGGCGAAGAACAGGGTTTGAACGGCTCGCGCGCCTACGTCACGGCGCATAAAGACGAATTGCTGAAATTTTCCGCAGCGCTGATTCACGACGTCGGCACCGGCCGCGTAATCAGCATCAGCCTGATGCGCAATTATCAGGACCGCGAAGTGATGGATAAAGTGGTGGAGCCTTTGCGCTCGCTGGGATTTCTGGAGCTCAGCGAGCGATGGATGACGGGCAGCGACCACGCTTCGTTCGATGAGGCCGGCGTGCCGGGATTTTTCTGCGTGCAGGATCCGGCGCAGTATTTCGAAACGCATCATTCTCAAGCCGACACCTTTGACCAGGCGCACGAAGCGGATCTTGTGGAAGGCGCGCAAGTGATGGCCGTGTGGGCCTACAACGTTGCGCAGTTGCCGGAGCTGTTGCCACGCAAACCTGCAACACCGGCTGCGGCGGGCGGGAATTAGCCGAATGAATCGGCGACTGTATGAAAGGAAACTATGCGCGCCGTGCTGCAGCGCGTAACGCGCGCACGAGTCTTGGTGGATGGCGACGTCGCGGGCGAAATTGGTCTGGGTCTCGTAGTGCTGATCGCCGTCGGACTCGAAGACACCGCAGCCACCTCTTCTTCTATGGCTGAGAAAATTGTGAACCTGCGGATCTTCGGCGATGAGCAGGGGAAAATGAATCGTTCGCTGCTGGACGCGGGCGGCGCGATCCTCGCGGTCTCGCAATTCACGCTGTACGGCGACGCGCGCGGCCAGCGCCGGCCGAGTTTCATTCACGCCGCGCCGCCCGAGCAAGGCAAGGCGCTGTACGAAGAATTTGTGCGCGCTTTGCAGGCACTGGGAGTGCGCGTCGCGACCGGAGTTTTTCAGACGCACATGTCCGTTGAGATCGTCAACGACGGCCCGGTCACGATCCTGCTCGATTCCGACAAGCTTTTCTAAACCGCCGCCGCGCCGCGCTTGCCGTGCATGACGTTCCGCATCCAGCGCCGCTCCCGCTGGCTACAGCGGAACTTGCGCGGCGCGTCGCACTGTCTTACGCTTTTCCAGGGGATATATTTATGACCGAAATCAATCGCATCCTGGATCAAATGGACCGCGCGTTCGCAGGCGACGCCTGGCACGGGCCTTCTCTCGAATCTCTCCTGGACGGAATTTCCGCGGAAGACGCCTCGAAGCATCCCGTGCGCGGCGCACATTCGATATGGGAATTGGTGAACCACATCGCGGCCTGGAATTCGATTGCGCGGCGACGCGCCGAGGGCACGACAGTCGAAGTGAGCACCGAAATGGATTGGCCGCCGGTGTGGGAAGCCACGGAAGTAACCTGGCAGCGCTCTCTCGAGCATTTGCGGGACTGCCGCGCGCGTTTTCGTGTGGTGGTGAAAAATCTGCACCCGGTCAAGTTGGATGAAATAGCACCGGGCAAGGATCATTCGCTGTACGTAATGCTGCACGGCGCGATTCAGCACGATCTGTACCATGCCGGGCAGATTGCCGTACTGAAGAAGGCGTTGCAATGACCGCGCGGCGCCGCGAATGAAGCCCGCGCCCATTGCTTTCGCCGGAAAAATTCGCGCGGCGCAGGCCCCCGACCACCCGCGGATAGCCGAGCTGGCCGGGCAGCTGAGCTATCCATCCACGCCGGAAGAAATCGCGCATCGCTTACAAGGACTACAGCGGACGGCGGACGCAGCGGTATTCGTGGCAGAACTCGAAAGCGGCGAGATCGCCGGCTGGATCGCGGTGTTCGTGTATCGCACGGTGGAAGCGGACGCACGCGCCGAGGTGAGCGGACTAGTTGTGGAGGAACGATTCCGTTCGCAACGGGTGGGTGAACACTTGCTGGCGCGCGCGGAAGACTGGGCGCGCGAAAACGACTGCCAGGCCATTGGGCTGCGCTCGAACGTAATTCGCGGGCGGGCGCACGCGTTCTACGAGCGTCACGGTTACACGCACGTGAAAACGCAGAAAGCCTTCCGCAAGCAGCTCTAACGATTGTTCCGCGATTGCGCACACCCTCGTGATTGGCCGTTTGCGCATAAGTATCGTAACACGATATAATGGCGTTGTATGAAGAACTCAACGCCACGAGCCGTTGATTACCAGGCACTCGCGGATTTCCGCTACGAAATCCGCCGCTTCCTGAATTTCAGTGAGCGGCTGGCGCATGCTGCCGGCGTCGAGCCGCAGCAGCACCAGGCGCTGCTAGCGATCAAAGGCCTGCCCGCGCATCGCGTCGCGACCATCGGAGTGCTGGCCGAGCGGCTGCTGATTCAGCATCACAGCGCGGTGGAACTGGTGAATCGCCTGGAAGCGAAGGGCCTGCTGCGGCGCACGCGCGGTGTGGCGGATCGCCGCGAAGTGGTGCTGACTCTTTCGCGCCGCGGCGAAGCGCTGCTCAAACGACTAACTCGACCGCACCACGCCGAATTGCAATCCGCGCGGCCAAAGCTGCTCGAGGCCCTGGCGGCTGCCATTGATCCGGAGTCAGCGACCGTCCGCACGCGTGCCAGCGCACAGCGTACGCGGCTCAGCAAGAAACGCCGCGCGAAGCAGAAACATCAAAGACGACACACGCATCCGACAAACGGCCGCCGTAGCACGCATCTCGATCGGAGCAAAAGTTAGTGAAGGCACCCGCCCAGAACGCACCGCGCCAGGCCCCGCCGCAACCGGCCGGCTATCGGCTGCCGTTAGTATGTTTGCTCGCGGCTGGGATTGGTGCTCTCACCGCGTTTATCTCCTACGCTCTATACAGCCTGATCGGTCTTTTCACCAATCTCGCGTTCTACCACGTATGGTCGTTCCAATTCCGCAGCCCGCGCAATTCACCGTTAGGCTGGTGGATGATTCTGATTCCGGTTGCCGGCGGCGTGCTGATCGGGCTGATGGCCAAATTCGGTTCGGAAAAAATTCGCGGCCACGGCATTCCAGAGGCGATGGAGGCGGTGCTCACTACGCGCAGCCGAATCGAAGCCAAAGTAGCGTTTCTGAAGCCGCTATCGGCGGCAATCGGCATCGGATCAGGAGGCCCGTTCGGCGCTGAAGGTCCCATCATCCAGACCGGCGGCGCGTTCGGCTCTCTCATCGGGCAATTTATTTCCACCACCGCGGCCGAGCGCAAAGTGATGCTGGCGTGCGGCGGCGGTGCGGGCTTAGCGGCCACGTTCAACGCGCCGATCACCGGCGTGCTGCTGGCGCTCGAGTTGCTGCTCTTCGAATTTCGCTCGCGCTCGTTTATTCCGGTGGTGATCTCCTGCACGATGGCGGTGGCGATCCGGCGGCTGCTTTTCGGCGGCGGCGCGATGTTTGAAATCGGCACGGTGGATTACAATTTTCTGCCAGGCCTCCCGTATTACGTCGCGCTGGGTTTGCTGTGCGGCTTCGCGGCGGTCGCGTTCACGCGCATCCTGGAAAGACTGGAAGAATTTTTCGACCATCTGAAGATCGTTCCAAATTTCCTGCACCCGGCGCTCGGGGCGTTGGGACTGGGCATCGTGGGATTCTGTTTTCCGCGCGTGCTGGGCTCTGGCTACGACACGATTGAAGATATTCTGAACAATCATCTGGTATTAGGCACGGTGCTGCTGGTGCTGTTCCTGAAAGCGTTCGTGGTGCTGCTGTCGCTCGGCTCGGGAACTTCGGGCGGCACGCTCGCGCCGATGTTCATGATCAGCGCGGCGATCGGCAGCTCGTTTGCCATCGTCGTGGATCGCGTGGTCCCGGGTGCGCATCTTTCGCCCGAAGCGTTTGCGGTGGCGGCGATGGGCGCGTTGTTGGGCGCATCCTCCCGTGCGACGTTTACCTTCATGTTCTGCGCGTTTGAGACCACGCGCGATTTCCACGCCGTGCTGCCGGTGCTGTTGGTGTGCGTGCTGGCGGACGCGGTGGCGTTCACGCTGCTGCCGAATTCGATCATGACGCAGAAGTTCGCGAAGCGCGGCATGCCGGTGCCTGGCGAAAGCGAAACCGAGGTGCTGAAAGCCGTGCGCGTAAGCGAACTGATGCGCAAGGACGTGAATCCGGTCACGCAGGAAATGACCGTTGCGGAGTTGGCCCAACGCATGAGTCGCGGCGAGCGTGCCTACAACCTGACGCAAGGATTGCCGATCGTCTCGCCAGAAGGCCAACTCGTCGGCGTCGTGACACAGGGAGATTTATTGCGCGCCTTGGAGCAGAATCCGCAAGGATCGATGACGGTGCTTGAGGCGGGATCGCGCCCGCCCATTATTGGATATCCGGATGAACTCGCGCACGACGCGATGGTCCGGATGCTGCGGCACGATATTGGGAGGCTGCCCATCGTCAGCCGCGAAAATCCGCAGCAAATGGTTGGCTATTTCAATCGAGCGAGCCTGCTGGGTGCATGGATGCGCCAGATGGAAGAAGAGGGAATTCGCGAGCACGGCTGGATCCGCAAGTGGAGAAACTCCGGCCGCCCCACAAAGCAGGCCGCGCAACCCGCGGAAAAATAAATCTAGAATCCGCCGCCTCCACCGCCGCCAAATCCACCGCCAGAGCCGCCTCCGCCACCGAAGCCCGAACCGCCGGAGCTGCGCGGCGCCGATGTCATCACGCTGCCGGCCTGCATGGACATCATATTCAGGTCGTTCACCAGATAAAAGGCCGTGAAGCCGCCGCCGTAAGAGCCTTGATACCACTGCGGCGGCTGCAAGGCGATTCCGGAAAACGCCTGCACCCATTTTTTCTCCACCTGCAGCGCCATGGCGTACGGTAGAAATTTCTCGAATAGCTCCGGCGTTTTTTCCAGACGCTCGATTTGATCTTTTTCCACGCGTCCCAGGAATTCCTCGAAGCCTAGCACTTTTTCCAGTGCGCGTGCGCCTGCGACAGTTCGCGCGGACATGAACCAGCCAAAAATGGAGATCACCAGGCCCGTCGCGATGCCCGCCAGAATCCAGCTGCCCACCGCAATGCCGGTGGAGTTCGCGAGATATCCCGAACCGGCGAACACCACCACACCGCCGATCAGCCACCCCGCGCCGATGTAGCCTTGCTTCACGGTGTCCGGACGATGCAGGTAATAACCGTCGCTCATCAGCGCGCTGAAAATGCGGTCGCGAATCGTCGGCAGGTGCGTGTAGAAATGATTTTGCAAATCGGAAAGCGACACATCGGCGCTCGCGCCATCATCAAAAAGCGCCGATAGCATTTCCTGCTCGTGCGAACGCGCCGCGGCCCATTCCACCGGCGGTTTCTTCATGTGAAAAGTGTAATCCTTGCTGTGCGTCAGACCCAGCAAGTGGCTTTCCTCTTTTTGCTCGATGGTCAGGTAGCCCTTCACGGCCAAATCCACCAGCGTCGCGGTGATGTCGCGCATGGCGGCTTCGTTATCCACCAGCGTGCCGCATTCTCCGGGCGTCAGTTTGTCCGGCGGTTCGTACTGCACTGAAATTGCCAGGCGCTGCGGGTCGCGGCCGCGCGTCCACCACAGCCAGAACATCACGAAAAACGCAATCAGCGGGATCAGGAGAGGCGAGTTACTTTTCAGGAAGCGCGCGAATTTCATGGAAGGGGACGGCGGGTGCACGAAACCCGTGTCGAAGCCCACCACCGCCGTCAGCCCTTGGCGATAACCCAGCCTGCGCGTGCTGGTGATATCCACCACATTGCCGTTGATCTCGACGCGCGCATCTTCCGTGCGCGATCCGGTCACGCCGGTGTAGGCGATGGCATGCAGTCCGGTGACGCCCGCCGGAAGTTCGATATGCGCCGTGACCAGTTCGATCGGGTTTTCCCAATCATTGCCGGTCAGGTTCCAATACAGCTCGTCATGATCTTGAAAAAATCGCAGCGCATCCAGCACGCGATAGTGAAGCACAATCGTGCGCGTCGCGTCTTCAGCGGCCGGCACGTAAATTTTGAATTTGATGTTACGCCCTTCGCGATTTTGTTCCAGCTTGAGGGTTTGCCCTTCGCTATCCGTCGCGCTGATCTGGTCGAGCAGCAGCGTGTAGTTCAATCCCGCGTCATTAGTGTATTCGACGGGAATGGTGCGGTAAATGCCGTGCCATGCACCGGTGAACTGAGCTTCGATTACTTCGGTGACGTCAATCGAGCCGTCGGGATGCACCTGAATCTGCGCATCGAAATGTTTGAATTCCAGCGTGCGCGCAATCGCCGGCATCGCGGCGAAAAACGCCAGCAGAAAGATTGCAACGACGCGGCGGAGGCGCAAGCGGTGGCGGAGTCTGGACATTTCGCGGCGCGTGCGGCTAGGTAGTGGCGCCGAAGCTGACTTTCGGCACATCGCGCTCGGCTGGCGCGCTGATTTCGAAAAATTGCCGCGGCGTGATGTTGAACATTCCCGCGATGATGTTGGAAGGGAACTGCACGATTTTGGTGTTCAGGTCGCGCACCACGGCGTTGTAGTAGCGCCGCGCATTCTGCACGCTGTCTTCAATCTGGCTCAGCGTTTGTTGCAGCTGAGTGAAACTTTCCACCGCCTTCAATTGCGGATACGCTTCGGCCAGCGCGAACACCTGGCGCAGCGCGCTGGTCAGCACGCCTTCCGCTTCGGCCTTTGCGGCGGGGCCTTGCGTGTTCATCGCCTGATTGCGCGCCGCGACTACGCCTTCGAGCGTGCCTTTCTCATGCGCGGCATAACCCTTCACGGTTTCCACCAGATTGGGAATCAGATCGTAGCGGCGCTTCAGCTGCACATCGATGTCAGACCACGCGTTGTCGCACTGCACCTTCAGCCGCACCAGCCCGTTGTACATTCCAATGACGAACACCACCAGCAGCACAAAAATGGCCACCAATGCCAGAATCATCACGGCCCTCCGGAACGCGAACGAACGCGCGCGAACGCGAATCGCACCTACGCCTGCGGCACAGCATACGGTGTGCGTCCGCGACTGTAAAGAGGAGGGTGCTATCAACAGTCAGGTCTCAGTTTTCTCCAAGCGTGTTAATCAAGCACGACGTCGAACTACGAAGATTTGCTCTCGGTTGGACCCTGCGCGCATATCGAGTGTAAACCGCGCCTGCCTACTGCGCGGGATTTACGACAAGCGTGAGTTGAGTTTTGTGGCTAGCGCCTCCGGACGCTGCCGTTACTGTAAGCGTATAAGTTCCGGCGGGCGTGCCCATCGTCGGAGGAGGAGTTGACGAGCTGTTGGAGCCACCGCCCCCGCAGCTGTTCAGGGTGACGGCGAGCAACAGAAAGCCAAGCGCAGTGGCAAAGGCGCGAGCACGTCGCGACTGAGCGGCGGCGCTGCGGAAACGAGTAGCGGAAGCCAGCAGGACTGACGCAAGAGCAAGTATGAGAACGATCCCCAAGATGCGCAAACCATCAAATGGACGCTGCTGCGCACTCACGTCCGGCGGAGCAACGGACGGGGCCGTTGTCGTCACTTGTACCGAAAATGGCGCAGCCGTACTTCCATTCAGGGTAGCCGAAGCGGGTGAAGGAAGGCAGGTCGAATCGGTCGGCGCGCCGCTGCAACTCAGCGTGACCGTTCCATTGAATCCGCTGATCGGCGTCACCAGTAGGCCATACGTGGCCGCACTTCCTGCCGGCACAGTGGCCGCAGCAGAGCTACCGGGCGCGAGACCGATAGAGAAATCCGTCCCCGTACCACTGAGCCCGACAGATTGCGGGTTGCCTGGCGCATTGTCCGTGAATTTCAGCGCTGCAGTTTCGACGCCTGTTGTGGTTGGCGTGAACGTGATGTTTACCGAGCACATAGCATTAACCGCCACACTCGTGCCACTGCAAGTCTGGCCACTGATTCCGAAATCGCCGGCATTCGTGCCGCTTATCGCTGTCGCGCTGATGTTCAGACTGGAATTGCCATTGTTCGTCACGGTCACGCCCATCGCTGTGCTCTTTACGGATTGCTGCTGATTTCCAAATGCGATTGTTGGAACGGATGGCGAGAACTCTGGCGGGGCCAGCCCGGTGCCGGTCAAGCTGGCAGTTTGCGAGCCCGCAGAGTCGGTGACGGTGAGCACGGCGCTTTCCAGACCAACCCGTGACGGAGTGAATTTCACGCTGTTCACGCACGAGCCACCGCCTCCCGCTAACGAAGCGCCGGCGCAATCGTTGGTTTGTGAGAAGTCGGAGGCATTCGGGCCGGAGATGGCTACGGTGGACACGCCGGTTGGCAAGGAGCCCCGGTTGCTGAGTATCACGGCAAGCGCGTTGGAGATCCCCAGCGCTTCACTGGGAAACACCAATGGGTTGGGAATAAGAACGGCGGCTGCCGCAGGTGCTTGCACCAAATTCGCCACGCTGCGAACCCGGGTATTGTCCAGCACCACTAGGCTCCCGGAAGTGCCCGCCGCGGCAGCGGAAGGATTATCAAAGACGGCGCTCAATGCAGGCCCGCCGTCGCCGGAGATTCCACAAAAATAATCACCCGTGGGGTTCCGCATTCCGGCCACGGTAGAAATAACGTCCGTCGTGCCGGATACCTCCCGAACCACGCACTCATACGCGTCGGGGATGAAGAGATTGCCGGCGGGGTCAACAAACAAACCAAAGATGTCGCCAATCTCGGCCGAGCCAGCAAGGCCGCCGTCACCTGAAAAGCCCCGTCCTAAGGTCATGTTGCCCGCTACGGTGTAAATGTTGCCGTTGATTGCCATCACCTCGCGGATTGCGTAGTCGAACGTGTCCGCGATATAGATGTTCCCAAAGTTGTCGGCGGCCACAGCGAAGGGGGCGTTCAGCGTGGCGCTCGTGGCGGGGCCGCCATCACCTGTCGCGACGTCGAGGCTCAGCGGGATTCCGGCCACCGTGTTGATGATTCCCGTCGCGGCGGTAACCTTGCGAATCACTCCATTTCCGGTGTCGGCGATGACGATATTCCCGGAGCTATCCACCGCCACGCCCCCGGCCGGTGTCAAAAGGAAGATGGGAAATAGCTCGGCGCTCCTGGCAGGCCCGCCATCGCCTGAAAAATCGCAATAATAATTGCCGGAACTGTCTGGCGGTATCCCCACCACTGTGGAAATGATGCCGGTGGAGAAGGTAACCTTGCGAATCAGACAATTGCCACTATCCACGATGTAGATGTTTCCGGAGTCATCCACAGCCACATCCCTCGGAAAAAAGAGCATCGCACTGGTGGCTGGGCCCCCGTCGCCGGAGTAGCCGGGTACGCCGGTTCCGGCCACCGTGGTCATAATCCCCGTTGCGGCGGAAACTTCGCGGATTGCGTTGTTGGCCGTATCTGTAATAAAGATGTTCCCGGAGCGGTCCGTAACCAGAGTTGCGCCGTAAGGAGTAGTGTTGAGAAACCCGAGTTCGCCATCCGTGGCAAGGAAGCCATCGCCGCTGTACCCCGCAAAGCCGACCAGTTGACCGCTTTCATACGGATTGGGCACTGAAACGCCGGCGAAAGTGGCGATATTGCCGCTAGCGGCAGAAACTTTGCGGATCACCGCATTGTCATAGTCCGCGATTAAGATGTCCTCCGCGCTGTCCACGGCTACACCATATGGCAGGTTCAGCTGGGCGCTAGTGGCCGCGCTTCCATCACCGGAATATCCACATCCCACGCTAGCGTTTCCCGCAAGCGTGGAAATGTTGCCGCTGGAGGCAGAGACTTTGCGGATCACGCAGTTTGCGGTGTCCGCGATGAAGACGTTCCCCGACGCATCCACGGCCACGCCGAAGGTTTGGGCCATCTGGGCGCTCGTGGCAGCGCCGCCATCGCCGGAATATCCACAACTGGAGGTGCCTGCCACAGTCGAGATTATGCCGGTGGACATGGAAACCTTGCGAGTAGCGCAATTGGTGGTATCCGCAATGATGATGTTCCCAGAGCCGTCCACGGCCAAGCCATTAGGAAATCCAAGCCGGGCGCTCGTAGCCAAACCGCCGTCCCCCGAGTATCCGCAGTGTAAATCCCCGGTCAGATCCGGCAGCGTTCCAGCGACGGTGGAGATGACGCCGGTCGAGGCGGAAATCTCGCGAATCAGGCAGTTGTTGGTATCCGCTATGAAGATGTTCCCGGAGGTATCCAGGGCCACGCCGGAGGGATTATTCAGGTCGGCGCTGGTGGCTGGCCCGCCATCGCCGTTGTAATAACAAGTGTCCGTACCAGCAATGGTGGTGATGATGCCAGTCTGGGCGGAGACCTCGCGAATCCTGCAAAAAGTTCTATCTGCTATGAAAACGTTGCCTGCGCTATCCACGGCTATCCCGCTGGGCTCCGCCAGCGAGGCGCCGACGGCTGGGCCGCCGTCTCCGCGAACACCTCCCGGTTCTCCAATGCCCGCCACGACGGTGACGTTGCCGTTGGTAGACACTTTGAATATCCGGCCCAAGTTGAAAGCCGCGACGTAAACGTTCCCCGCGCGATCCAGCGCGACGGTAGCGGGAGAGTCCATGCTCGACTTCAAGTCGGGCAAATTGTTGGGCCCTCCGCCCGCAATGGTTGTCACCGTATTTTGAGCCCAAACTGTCGGGGCAATTAGCCCAAGCAAGAGAATAGCGGGTGCTGCGAAACGAATCGTGTGTTTGTGCACAGCTTGGCTCCTACGACTACGCCGCCACGACGGCCCGACTCTCCGTCGAAACTGCACGGCACATCGCCAAAGCGATCCATTTGAGCGCGCGTCGCACGGCAGAGCTAAAGGCGGGCATTCTTGCTCAGAACGCATAAAATTGAAAGTTTATTTTGACGAGCTGCTACGTGCCAGATAAGTTAAAAGTATTGGAGATGTGATCTGGTTCCTTTCGCTGATACCGACGGTCATGACGCGCGAAGAGCTGGTACAGCGGGCGATCAGGCTCGTCCTCACGTAGAGCGTAGCTGTTACGAAGAGAGGCACACGACTACTTGGGACTTATGCCGGCCAATGCTCAATCAGTTCTTAGGCCACGGGCCGTCTCTCTTCGTCTCTCTTCGTTGACTTGCCTTCGCGCGCATCCTAATATGTGCGCCACTCGCGACTGAACTTCAGCCGCCGATTGGCCGCACGATGATTGAACTCAAGCATCGCTTCATCGAAACGAACGGAATTCGCATGCACATCGCGGAATGTGGCTCAGGTCCGCTGGTGCTGTTGTGCCATGGATTCCCTGAATCGTGGTATTCCTGGCGGCACCAACTTCAAGCGCTCGCGGAAGCTGGCTTTCGGGTCGTCGCGCCAGATATGCGCGGCTACGGCCAGACCGATCGCCCCGAGGCCATCGAGCAATACACGCTGCTTCACTTGGTAGGCGATATGGTCGGTCTGTTGGACCCTCTCGGCGCAGATACCGCTGTGATCGCCGGTCACGACTGGGGCGCGCCCGTCGCGTGGCATTCCGCGCTGCTGCGTCCCGATCGTTTCTCGGCAGTGATCGGATTAAGTGTGCCGTTCTGGCCGCGATCGCCCGTGCGTCCCACCAGCCTGATGCCGCAAACGGACGACGCAATTTTCTACCAACTCTATTTTCAGACTCCCGGTGTTGCGGAGGCGGAACTCGAGCGTGACGTTTCGCGCAGCATCCGGACTTTGCTTTATTCAGCATCCGGCGATTCCCCGCGCCGGGAAAACGCGGCTGCGTCCGGACAGGCGGTCGGCATGGTGCCGCGCGCAGGCGGTTTTCTTTCGCGCATGATGGAACCCACGTCGCTTCCACCGTGGCTCACCGAAGCGGACGTAGCGTATTACGTGGAAGAATTCACGCGCACCGGTTTCCGCGGCGGGTTGAACTGGTATCGCAACATCGATCGCGGCTGGGAACTATTGGCCGCGTTCGCGGACGCTCGCGTCAGCGTGCCGGCGCTCTATATCGCCGGCGACCGTGATCTCGTGGTGGGATTCCGCGGCATGAACCAGATAATTGCTAGCCTCGCGTATTTCGTGCCACAACTGCGCGGCACCCTGATGCTGCCGGGCTGCGGCCACTGGACGCAGCAGGAACGTCCTGCTGAGGTCAACAGAGCGATGCTCGACTTTCTTCGCCAGTTATAACGCCAGAAAGACCGAGCTGCGTCAAATTGCTCAGAGCAGTCGGATCAATTGCAACGACTTATTCGACTTGCGGTACGATTGGTCCGCTATGCATCTTGGCTGAGGCACCGGAGGTGGCATGCGGACACTGATTCAGGATCTGCGCTACGGGCTGCGCACACTGCGCAAGAATCCTGGCTTCACCGCAATCGCCGTGCTCACGCTGGCGCTTGGTATCGGCGCGAACACTGCCATTTTCAGCGTTGTGAACGGCGTGCTCCTTCGCCCGCTTCCTTTTCGCCACCCATCGCGGCTGGTTCTGATCGCTGAAAAAAGTTCCTTCCCCGTGATTTCCACGTCCCGTGAAAATTATCTGGATTGGCGCGACCAGAGCCACTCCTTTGAGGCGATGGAAGCGACGCGCAGCGGCTCCATCACTCTGACGGGCGCTGGAGAACCCGAGCGCTTGAATGTCCGCATGGCCACGGCGGGACTTTTTCCCATGCTTGGAATTAACGCGCAGGTCGGGCGAACTTTTCTCGCAGAGGAGGATCGCGCCGGCGGCACGCCGGTTGCGTTGCTGAGCTACGGCCTGTGGCAACGTCGCTTCGGCGGCTCTCCAGACATCATCGGCAAAACCATCAACTTGGACTTACAACCCTACACCGTCGTTGGAATTTTGCCGAACGGATTCCAGATTCTTCAGCCCGCCGATGTGTACTTGCCGTTTATGCCTTGGGCGAAAACGCTCCCTGACGATCGCAATTGGCATCCCGGCATCATTCCGCTCGCGCGGCTCAGGCAGGGCGTGTCCCGAGAACAAGCGCGCGTGGAAATGGTGGGAATTGCGAAGCGGCTCGAGCAGCAATATCCGGATTACAACACGGGAACCAGTGCGGATGTTGTGGGGCTGCAGGACCAGATTGTGCAAAACTCCCGTCCCGCGCTCCTACTCCTTCTTGGCGCGGTGAGTTTTGTGCTGTTGATCGCTTGCGCCAACGTCGCCAACCTCTTGCTGGCCCGCGCAGCTTCTCGCGGTAGAGAAGTCGCCATTCGCACGGCGATGGGAGCGAGCCGTGCCCGCGTGATCCGGCAACTGCTCACTGAGAGCGTGCTTCTCTCCCTGGCGGGCGGCCTGGTTGGCGTGATCGTTGCCTGGGCTGCGATTGGACTGCTGCCAAAGATCGCGGGAGACAGCATCCCGCCCGGCGCGCCGATCGGATTGGATCCGTGGGTCCTGGCTTTTACTGCGGCAGTATCGCTGTGTACCGGATTGCTCTTCGGCATCGTGCCGGCACTGCGCACGGCAAAACTGGATTTGCGCGAGGCGCTCAATGAGGGGTCGCGCGGCTCGACGGCCGGGCCCGGCCAGCATGTGCTGCGCGGAGCGTTGGTCGCTATGGAAATTGCCCTGGCGATGCTGCTGCTCGTCGGGTCCGGACTGCTGTTGCGAAGCTTTTCCCGGCTACAAGAAGTTCCACCGGGTTTTCAGCCCGATCATCTTCTGGTCGCTGACATTCCGTTGTCTCCAACGGCCTACGCCAAGCCGCAAGATCGCTACCAGTTTTTCGACCGTCTGGTCGATCGCGCCAGGACGCTCCCCGGCGTGCGATCGGCCGCTGCGGCTTCTTTTCTTCCCGTCAGCGGGGGCGGTTCGATCATCCATTTCAACATCACGGGACGTCCTCCGAAATCGCCGCACGAGTTTGTGGCAGCAGGGTACCGCACCATCACTCCGAATTATCTCGAGACGATAGGTGTGCCGCTCCTGCAAGGCAGATTTTTTATGCGCGCGGACAATGATAAGGCGCCTGCCGTCGTGATCATTAACGCCACGATGGCTCGCACTTTTTTTCACAATGAGAATCCGCTCGGAAAGCGGCTGCAGCTCGGCGCGCTGCCCGACCAGGAAGTGCCGACCATGGAAATCGTCGGCGTAGTTGGCGACGTGCGCTTCGGCCTGGGCACGGATCCGCAAGCGGAAATGTACTTGCCCTATCGGCAGGCGGATTTGCTTTTGCCGGTGTTCCAACTTTCGGTAGTGATGCGCACAGCGGGCGATCCCTCGCTGCAGACATCGGCATTGCGCAGCGCACTCGCGGAGATTGATCCGAATCAGCCGCTGGTCAAGGTTCGCACCATGGAAGAAAACATGGCCACCACAGTGGCGCAGCCCCGTTTTCGTACGTGGCTCATCGGAATCCTGGCGATGCTCGCTCTGGTACTCGCGGCCGTCGGCGTTTACGGCGTGATGTCTTACACCGTTACGCAGCGCACCAGTGAAATTGGCGTTCGTGTGGCGCTGGGCGCGCAGCCGCAGGATGTATTCCGCATCATCGTTGGCGAAGGGTTGCGGCTCGCGCTCTTTGGCGTGGCCGTTGGACTGGCAGCAGCTCTTGCTCTCACACGCCTGCTGCAAAGCTTCCTCTTCGGGATCAGCGCGTACGATCCCCTTACGTTTATTGCGGTCTCGCTTCTCCTCACGCTCGTTGCGGTCGCAGCGTCTTATTTCCCGGCTCGCCGCGCCACCTGCGTCGATCCGATGATCGCCCTGCGATACGAATAGCGCCACTCACAAGGTGACCTGCTCGCCTATGTGAACTGATAACGGTTTGAACTATATCGTCTTCGACCATGGTGGTCATTCCAATGGAAAATGCTATAAGGACTTTATGTTGTCACCCGCGCAGTTCGCCCACAATGTTTTTGGCCTCTTGCTATCGATTGCGCTTACGCAGGTGGCTCCCCAAAGCGCAATGCCACCCCCTCAGGCGCGCGTCCACATGACGCAGGATCAACTGTGTTGCATAACCTCAAACGCTGTGAGCCCCGTTTACCCAAGAGAAGCTCGGCTCGCGGGCATTCAAGGGGAAGTGAAACTTCTCTTGGTTATTGGTGAGAACAATTCCATCGCCGAGTTGCAAGCCATTTCCGGTGATCCACTCCTTGTTGAATCGGCCATGAAGGCGGTTCGTCAGTGGAAATTCATGATCGGAGCCTACGTGAACGGAGCGGTCAGGGAAACGGAGGTCCCGCTTACTTTTACGTTCAAGATCGAAGATCCGCCGAGGCCTGCCTACTTGCACTTGAAGAATAATAAAGTGATCCACGCGGACGACGTCCGTGAATTTCTCGATGGCATCGAATATACGGCTGATGGGCGTACCCATCACATATCCGCAGACTCAGTGACTGGCATCAATGCATGCGCTAGTGTTTCAATGATCCTTAAGCCCAAAGACAAAGAAGAAGCCGATTGTATCCCCGGCGGAGGACCGTCTTTCGACATCCGCACCATTCCTTTACTGCCCGCCATTGGTGCGAGCCACGTTCACCCCTCGGCGGCTAATGACTCATCTACACGATAAATCCTCTTCGTTGCCTCGACAGGGCTTTGCTCACGCCACAATCGACGGGTGCACCGAAAACTAGTTTGAGAGCCTTAGCCGATTCATTGCCCTCACGCCGCGCTTCGGGCCGCGGCGAGGTCAAAGCGATCGAGGTTCATCACTTTCGTCCAGGCCGCGACGAAGTCTTGGACGAACTTTTTGTGCGCGTCCGAGCTACCATAGACTTCCGACAGCGCCCGAAGTTGAGCGTTCGAGCCGAAGATGAGATCGGCTCGCGTTGCCGTCCACCGGACTTCCCCCGTCTTGCGATCCCTTCCTTCAAACGTATCGTTCGCATCCGAGGTCGCCTTCCACGCCGTGCGCATGTCGAGAAGGTTGATGAAGAAATCGTTGGTCAACGCCTCCGACTTCTTGGTGAAGACGCCGAACTTGGTTTGACCGTGGTTGGTGTTCAGCACCCGCATTCCACCGATTAGCACGGTGAGTTCCGGCGCGGTTAGCGTGAGGAGCTGCGCCTTATCGAGCAGTTCCACTTCGGCTGTCGCGTCAGCGTTTCCGTTGCGGTAAGACCGAAATCCGTCGGCGGCCGGTTCCAGCACCGCGAAAGATTGCACGTCGGTCTGCTCCTGCGAAGCGTCCGTGCGCCCTGGCGCGAAGGGAACGGTCGCGGTGACGCCCGCATTTTTCGCCGCCTGCTCGACGCCTGCGCCACCCGCCAGGACGATCAAGTCGGCCAGCGAGATTTTCTTGCCGCCGGACTGCGAGGCATTGAACTCGCTCTGAATCTTTTCCAGCGCCTTCAGCACCTTCTGCAGCTGCGCGGGCTGATTGACCTTCCAATCTTTCTGAGGCGCCAAGCGGATGCGCGCGCCGTTCGCACCACCACGCTTGTCGGACCCACGGTAGGTGGACGCCGACGCCCAAGCAGTCGAGATCAGTTGCGAAACCGTGAGCCCCGACGCGAGAATCTTCGCCTTCAGAGCAGTCACATCTTTGTCGTCAACCAACGGATGATTTACCGCTGGAACTGGATCCTGCCACAGCAGTTCTTCCTTTGGAACTTCCGGACCGAGGTAGCGTGCGCGCGGTCCCATGTCGCGATGCGTCAGCTTGAACCACGCCCGCGCGAATGCATCGGCAAGCAAAGCCGGATTCTCGTAGAAGCGCCGCGAGATTTTTTCGTACACGGGATCGACTCGCATAGAAATATCGGTGGTCAGCATCGCCGGTTCGTGACGCTTCGATGGATTATGCGCGTCCGGAACCAAACCCGCACCCGCATTGCCTTTCGGCTTCCACTGATGCGCGCCGCCCGGGCTCTTGGTAAGTTCCCACTCGTACTTGAACAAGTGTTCGAAGAAACTGTTACTCCATTTCGTCGGCGTGCTGCTCCACGTCACTTCCAGGCCGCTGGTAATTGCGTCACCTGCGATGCCCGTGGCGTAGGCGCTCGACCAGCCCAGTCCCTGCTCCTCGATCGCCGAGCCTTCCGGCTCTTTACCCAAGTGGGCGCCGGGTCCGGCTCCGTGGGTTTTCCCGAAGCTGTGGCCGCCTGCGATTAAAGCGACGGTTTCTTCGTCGTTCATTGCCATCCGCGCGAAAGTCTCGCGAATGTCCTTCGCTGCCGCCAGCGGATCCGGCTTGCCTTCCGGTCCCTCGGGGTTCACATAAATCAGGCCCATCGTCGTAGCGCCCAAGGGATTTGCGAGATTGCGATCACCCAAATAACGTTTCTCGGTTCCCATCCAGGTCGTTTCCAGTCCCCAGTTAACGTCCAGGTCCGGTTCCCACACGTCCGGTCGTCCGCCGGCAAACCCGAAAGTCTTGAAGCCCATCGTTTCCAGCGCGACGTTGCCCGCCAGGATCATCAGATCGGCCCAGGAAATTTTCTTGCCATATTTTTGTTTGATGGGCCACAGCAGGCGGCGCGCTCGATCCAGGTTCACGTTGTCCGGCCAGCTGTTCAGTGGCGCGAATCTCTGCTGACCTCGCCCGCCGCCTCCACGACCGTCACCAATGCGGTACGTTCCGGCGCTGTGCCAAGCCATGCGAATAAATAGCGGTCCGTAGTGGCCGAAGTCCGCAGGCCACCAGTCCTGCGAATCGGTCATCAACGCCGCCAGATCCTTCTTCAGCGCGTTGTAGTCGAGGGTCTTGAACTCTTCTGCGTAGTTAAAATTTCTGCCCATCGGATCAGACAGCGACGAGTGCTGTGCGAGCAGATTCAGATTCAACTGGTTCGGCCACCAGTCACGGTTTGTCGGGTTCGCGGCGCTGCTATGATGGAACGGGCACTTCGCTTCGGAAGCCATGCGTATTCTCCTTCACAATTTAAAATTCAGCCGAGTAAGTCCATCGAAATCCATGCTGCGATTTCGACCAAATTAAATTAACATCGAAATGGGAGATAGTTCCAATACCTTACTCCCATTTTAGGTATAGGCATACCCTATGGAATTTCATCAGCTCCGATACGTTTGTGCCATCGCGGACACGGGCAACTTCAGCCGCGCCGCGGAGCGCTGCCAGATTACGCAGCCCTCGCTCTCACAGCAGGTGCTGAAGCTCGAAGAAGAGCTCGGTACCAAGCTCTTCGACCGCCTCGGCCGCAGCATTCGCCTCACCGAAGCAGGTCGCGCTTTCATTCCTCGCGCCCGCACGATTTTGGAGCAAATGGAGGCGGCGCGCTCCACTGCCGCCGATCAGAATACAGACCTTCGCGGCAGCGTCGCCGTCGGCGTCATTCCGACTGTGGCGCCCTATCTGATGCCGAATTATGCGGCCCGTTTCGCCAAAAAATACCCCGATGCGAAACTGCGCATCGTTGAAGAAACCACTGCGGTCCTGATAGAAGGTTTGCGCGACCTCTCGATTGACGTGGCAATTCTCGCCCTCCCTCTGCGCCACAAGGAACTGGAGTTATTCCCCATCCGAACCGAGCCGCTCTTTGCGGCATTGAGCGCACACCATCCGCGCGCCTCCGCAAAATCGCTCGCTCTCAAAGATCTCCGCGGAGAATCGTTCGTCATGTTGCGCGACGGCCACTGTTTCCGCGATCTCAGTATTGACACCTGCACGCGCGCCCGCATCACGCCCCACATTGCGTTTGAAAGCGGACAATTCAGCAGTCTTCTGGGAATGGTTGCGGCGGGTGTCGGCGTCTCGCTCGTCCCTGAAATGGCTATTGATCGCAGCGTCGCATGCCGCTACGTGCGCCTCAGCGATCCTCAGGCGACGCGAACGATTGTCACCGCTGTGCTGCGTGGACGCAGTTTCAACCGCGTCCAGCAAGCCTTCGTATCTGGTATCAGAGACAAAACCACGCTAGCAGCCAACGGAAAATCGTCTTCCGCCAGTAGTTCCACGCGAGGTTAGCTTAGCGGGACTTAGAACCAACGCTTGGCGGCTGTTTATCGCTTATCAATGGGTAGTCCCGATTTGGTAGTTCAACGCCGAAATTGCGGCTTCGTAGTCATATTTGGCGCTGGCTTGCGCGAGTTCAGCCTGCGTCATATTCAGCTGCGCCTGGCTCAACTCGATGATGGAACTCAGGCCGAGCTTATAGCGCTGCTGTGCCAGATCGAGGGCCTGGGACGCCTGACTGAAGAGTTGCTGCGTCACGGAAAGACGCTGGAACTCCGCGTTGGCCTCCAGCCACGCCTTGTGAACCTCGCGGACAATCCCGTTCTGCAGGTCCCGAAGATACTGCTCCTGGGCCAGCGCTTGCGCGTTCGCCTCGGCGCGCAGGGCGCCAAATTGGTGCCCGTTGAACAGCGGAATGTTCACGTTAAAGCCACCCGCGGCATACCGGCTTCCCAGTTGCTCTTCATGAACAGGCGCCAACCCCGCGACGCCCACTGCGGAGATCGTGGGAAACCACAAATCTCGTTCAGCGGTTGCGTAGCTTTGCGCTGAACGGACATCGAGGCGCCGGCTGATCAGCTCCGGCCGATTTTGCAATGCTTGCGAAATTAGTCCGGAAACATTTGGCGTGGGCGCGGGCGGCAGCGCTTCTTCCGACAACGTGAACGTTTTTTCGTCTGCGTAGCCCAGCGCTGCGGAAAGGTCCGCGTACGACGCCTCCACTCCGTTTTGCGCCTGAATGAGCAGCAGTTGCGCCTGAGCCAGATCCACGTTCGCAAAACTCACATCCAATCCCGACTTCAGCTTGTTTTTCTCCAAAGCAGTGATTTGATCGGATACCAGCTGACGATTTTTGACAGTTTCTTCCGCCACTCTCAGGACCGCCTGTGCTCGCAACACCGAGTAATATGACCGGTCAACATTCAGCAACACGTCCGCACGCGAAGTGGTCACATTCTCCGTCTGAGCCTGCGCGTGCAGACTGGAGCTCTTTACCAATTCATGAGTCCGGCCGAAGTCGGTGACCAACTGCCCGACGCTGACGCCGTTTGCGTAGCGGTCGAAAATAATCGGGTTATTCAAGGCGCCGGCGGAAACACGACTATTGTTTTCCGCCTCCGCGCCAGTAAGACTGCCGACTGCCTGCGGGTAATAAGCGGAACGCGCTTGGGTCACCTGCGCTTGCGCGGCGGCTGCCAGGTAGCCTGCCGCTTGGATCTGCGGATGATTCTGTATCGCTATATTCTCGGCATCGGCGAGAGACAACTTCTGAGTTCCTTGCGCTGAACACGCGACGGCCATCAGCGCGAACACGAAAAAATACCCAGTAAAATGACGCGGGGACATCAATGCGCCTCCTCTGGCGATACCTGCAAATTCGTAGCCGGTCGCCGCTGATAAATTAAAAGGTATGCTGCGGGCACGACGAAGATAGTGAGAATGATGGACGAAATTAATCCCCCGATGATCACGCGCGCCAGCGGCGCATACGCTTCGCTGCCAGTTTCCAGTTTGAAGGCCATGGGCAGCAGTCCGACGACAGTGGCGAGCGAAGTCATGAGGATGGGGCGAAGCCGAATGCGACAGGATTGCGCCACCGCTTCGATCAACGTGCGGCCCTGACCACGCAGCACATTTGCAAAATCCACGATAAGGATGCTATTGGAAACGACCATGCCCTGCAGCATCACGATGCCCATCAGCGATTGAATGTTCAGAGTGGTTCCCGTGAAGGCCAGGGTGAAGATCACGCCGACGAGGCCCGTAGGAACGGCGAGCACGATCAAGAACGGATCGGTAAACGAAGCGAATTGCGCGACCAGAATCAAATATACGAGCAAAATCGCCAGCAACAGCCCCAGCGCGAAACTGCGGAACGAGGATTCCATGGTGACCACCAGCCCGCGCACATTGATGCGGATGTTCGGCGGAATTTGAGTATTGGCGATGATTTTGGAAATTGCTTTCGCTGGATCGCCGATGTCTTCGCCTGTGGGCGCCACGTATATATCGAACGTGCGCTGCAATTGATAGTGGTCCACTTCGGTGGGAGTTTGAATCCGGGTGACGTCGGCGACCTGGCTGAGGAAGGTCGGCATTTTCAGATTCGCAGAGTGCAGCGGCATGGCCTTCAAATCCTCAATGGACTTCACCTGATTTTCCGGATACTGCACGCTGACGAAATAATTGTTGCCGGTCTTGGGATCGACCCAATAGCTGGGCGCGATCATGACGTCGGACGTGAGCGAGGTAATCACATTGTCCACGATTTCCTGGGGGCTCAGGCCGAGTTGGCTGGCGCGTTCCCGATTGACGGTGAGTTGCAACGCTGGATAGTCCATATCTTGCGGAATGTACACGTCTGACACGCCTGGCACTTTCTGAATTTCGCGCGCCAGATTCTGGGCCAAAGCGTCGCTGGCTTTCAAATCCATTCCGCTCACCTGGACGTCAATCGGAGCGGGCATGCCTTGGTTTAGAACGGCGTCTACCAGGCCTCCGGATTGAAAATATGTGCGCAACTGCGGGAGCTGTTTAGCCAATTGCTCGCGCACCCGTTGCATGTAAACAAAACTGCTAACGCTGTGATCTTCGGTGAGGCCCACATTCACGGTGGCAGTATGCATTCCGGAGTTAGGGGTGAACAGAGCGGAGAGGTCGGGGAAAACGCCGATGTTGGAAACGATGGTGTTGAGGTCCGAAGGTTTGACGGTATTGCGGATGATGTCTTCGACCTGTTTGATGTAATCGTTGGTGACTTCGATGCGCGTGCCGGTGGGCGCTTTGACGTTGATGACGAACTGGCCGGCATCGCTGCGCGGAAAGAAGGCGACGCCGATCAAAGGTGTGAGCGCGAAGCACAGAACAAAGAAAATCACGAAACCCCACACAACCTCGCGAGGACGCTCCAGCGCTTTGCGCACCCAGCGTTCGTAAACACTCAACATTCGTTCGAAGTGGCCATTAAAACCTTCGTGGAACCGCTGGCTCCACGATTTACGCGCACTCGCCGATTCTTCCCCGACGCCGTGGACCACCTTCAGAAAATACGCGCAGAAAAGCGGCACGACGGTGACGGCGTCGAAATAGGAAGCGAATAGTGCAATGACCACGGCGAGTGCGAGCGCGGAAAACAGATATTTGCTTACGCCAAAAAGGAAAGTGACCGGGAAAAACACCACCACCGCAACAAGCATGATGGCCAACACCGGCAACGCCACTTCATTCGCGCCATTGATAGCCGCGGTCTTGGGATCTTCGCCCTGCTCCAGATGGCGGTAAATGTTTTCCAGGACGACGACGGAATCGTCAATCAGGCGCGAAAAAGCCAGAGCCAGGCCGCTGAGGACCATGCTGTTAATGGTCCTGTCGGCCGAATGCAGAACAAAAAAAGTGATCATCACGGAAAGTGGAATAGAGAGGAACACCGCAGCCGTCGCGCGAAAGCTGCCCAGGAAAACCCAGATCATAATGGCCGTAAGAAACACGCCAATTCCGCCTTCGCGCAGCACCGTGCCGATGGCGCCTTTCACGAAAACTGATTGGTCGAAAACGACGTGCGTTTTCAGCTGTGCCGGAATGTCGCGAAGGGTTTTGATCGCATCGCGGATACCCTGCACCACGGCGATGGTGTTGGTATCGCCGCCCTGCTTCAGAATTGGAACGTACACTGATTTCTGCCCGTTCACGCGAACGATGTTGTATTGCAAAAACGAGCTATCCACGGCTTTTCCGATGTCGGAAACGAATACGGACTTCTCGCCCTCCGTTTTCAAGGGGATACCGTTGATGGCTTCCGCATTCGCTACCTGCGCGTTGGTATAAATGTTGTAGTCCATTGGACCGATCCGTACGTCGCCCGCGGGCAGGATCAGGTTTGATTGATCGATGGCGCGCACCACGTCCATGGGGCTCAGTTCGTGCGCCTGCAGCTTCAGCGGGTCCACATCCACCATAATCTGCCGGTAACGTCCGCCGTAGGGCGGCGGGATCGTAGCGCCGGGAACGCCTGCAATCTGATTGCGAATGCTGAACTGCAAATAATCATGCAGCTGTGTTTCGCTCAGGCCCTGGCCTTCTACGGTCAACAAGCACACGGGAAGGCTGGACGCGTCCACTTTCAACACCACGGGCGGCAGCGTGCCCTGCGGAAGGCGCCGCAAATCCGCCATCGCTAGATTGGAAATTTGGGTAACGTCCGCATTGGCATCGGAGCCAGGCTGAAAATAAATTTTGATCAAACTTACGCCTGCCATGGAACGGGATTCCATGTGATCGATCCCGCTGCCCAGCGTGAAAAATCGTTCGAAGGTGTCGGTGATGTCGGCTTCGATCTGCTCGGGCGGCATTCCGTTATAAAACGTGGCCACCAGCACCACGGGAATATTGATGGGAGGAAACATATCGACGGGCATTTGCACTAAGGCCGTCAAACCGAGCACGCAGACCAACAGGCAAAGTACGATGATGAAGTAAGGATGTCGTATGGAAAATGTAGGCATTTAGGTTTTACTCCATTCCCGGAGCAGCAACCGTCCGAGGGGAGACAAGTTCGCCTACCTTGAATTGGTTCTGTTCCCCGAAGATGACGCTGTCGTTTTCTCGCAAACCGGACAGTACTTCCGCTGCTGTCGCGGTCTGAATTCCCAGTTTCACTTCCCGCTGTTCCACGCGATTCGCGGCGTTTACCAAAAGCACCGTGCCGGCACCGCTGCCCGTGGATTCCACGGCCTGCACCGGGACACTTAGAACGTTGGAAGCGGAGTGCAGCGGAATTTTCACGGAGGCATACATCCCAGGGACAAGCAGATATTTTGCGTTGGGGACCTGGACTTCCGTGTGCATCGTGCGCGTTTGCGTTTCGATCTGATCGGAAAAGCGCACGATTTGGCCGGTAAATGAATTGTTCGCCCCAGACACCTCGATATCCACGTTGTCTCCCACGTGAATGTCGGAGACGGCTCTTTCCGGCACGGGAATTACCAGGCGTAAAACATTGTTCTGTGAAAGCTGGCACAAAGCCAGGTCGCCCTTGTTCGAAGATGTTCCCGCGGGAAGCAACGCGCCGGTGTAGGCATAGATTTGCGTTACCACGCCGTCGAAGGGCGCGGTGATGCGCGAATATCCGAACAACGCCTGGTCTTTGCCGAGCGCGGCTTTCGCCGCGAGTAATCCCTGCTCGGCGGCCGATACTGCATCCTTCGCGGAAGAAACGCCCGCGTCGGCTTCGAGGTCCTTGCCCTGTGCGGCGTCAACTTCCTCCTGCGCCACCAGTTCGGGCCGGACCTTTTGCACGCCCGCCAGGCGGGAGTAAGTGAGGTGCGCGACGGTGTAGGTGGACTGCGCGCGGTTGAGTTCTTCGCGGGCGCGCGAAAGATCCTGATCGCTGCGGCGAACGCTCGCTTCATCTTGCTGCAATTGCTGCTGCAACTCGGGGATTTCCAGTTCGGCAAGGAGTTGCCCCTGTTTGACGTGTGTTCCCCAATCCACGTATAGCTTCTTGATGTAGCCGGAAACCTTTGCGTACACCTCGATTTCCTGCAGCGGCTGGAATTCCGAAGCGATTTCCAGCGTATTCGAAAGATCGCGCCGGGCCACCTTTACCACGGGAGCAGTCGGCGCATGCGCCGCGTCTTCGGCTTCGGCCTTGCGGCTGTTTCCGCAACCTGGAAGCAGCAGAGCCAGCAGGGCGCTGGATATGAGCAATGCGATGTACGGGCTTATGTTTTGCTTGTGCATCCCTTCACCTCGTCATCCGTATAAAAAATCTCATTGAAAATTGCGGCGGACACTTAGGGCAAAGGCCGCCCGGCTCGGGCAGCGAAAGCTCCGAATTCACGGCAGCCCTGTTTCGGCGAGGACCGGATGAAACTTGATGACAGCCAGGGCCCGGTGAACCAAATGGTCAAGCTAAGGATTATTTGGAAACGAAATACTGTTAGGATCGCGATGGCGGGGGAGAGCGATGCTGAATCGAAACCGTGACTCCAATCGAGGGCGAGGGAAGCGAAATCTCCTCGACGCCCTGATTCACCGGAGCGCATGGTTGTGGTGGAACAACCTTCGCGATCGGATAGAGCGGCGCTCGCTCCAAGAGCGCCGGAGCTGGAGCACCTTTCATCTTGTTTGAAATGTTGAGGTAATGCGCAGGATTGGAGTTTGAAAAATACTGGCTGTTCTTCGCGAGCGTTGACAATCCCGTCACCGCGAACAGCAGCAGCACGATCGTTGCGATTTGAAGGCTAGGTCTGGTTAACAAGGTTTTCATCAACTGGCCGACCCTTACTTTAAGTACCCCTCAATTATCGCTGTCCGACGCGGCGAACGCAAGAATACGCGAAACAAACTAACGGCCTCCGCTCTAGTTGTCAAACAGGCAGACTTGCGTCCTTCGCCGCAGGCCGCGGTTACCGATCAATCGCGTTCATGGCCGGTGTTGCATAACGTTCACCCGCGATTTCAGTGTGCGGCACGGCGGCTTCCAGTTCAGCCACTTCTGCCGGAGTCAGCTTGATGTCTGCCGCCGCTGCGTTCTCTTCCAGATAATTGCGGCGCTTGGTTCCGGGGATCGGCACCAGATCCTCGCCCTTCGCCAGCACCCATGCTAACGCGAGTTGCCCAGGTTTCACGCCTTTGCGCTCGGCAATGGCGCGCACACGCTCGACCAGCACCAGATTCTTATCGAGGTTTTCGCCCGCGAACCGCGGCATGCGCGTCGCGCGCGAATCCGTCTCAACCAAGTCGCTCTTCTTCGTGATTGCACCGGTGAGGAATCCGCGTCCCAGCGGGCTGTACGGCACGAAGCCGATTCCCAGTTCGCGCACTGTCGGCAAAATGTGCGCCTCCACGTGCCGCTCCCACAGCGAATATTCCGTCTGCAGCGCCGTGATCGGATGCACTTTGTGCGCGCGTCGAATTGTCGCCGGCGACGCCTCGGAAAGCCCCAGATACTTCACCTTCCCTGCCTTCACCAGCTCCGCCATTGCGCCCACTGTTTCTTCGATCGGGGTTTGCGGGTCCACGCGATGCTGGTAGTACAAATCAATATAGTCCATGCCCAGCCGCTGCAGCGAAGCATCGCAAGCCTGGCGCACATATTCCGGCTTGCCGCTGAGGGACCAGCGATTCGGCTCCGCCTTGGTGCGGATGTTGGCAAACTTCGTCGCGAGAAATACTTCATCGCGGCGTCCGCGAATTGTCTTGCCGATCAGCTCCTCGTTGTCGCCGATTCCGTAGGTGTCCGCCGTATCCAGAAACGTCACCCCCAGATCGAGCGCGCGCACAATCGTCGCGGCTGACTCTTCGTCATTCCGCTCGCCGTAGAAATCGCTCATACCCATGCAGCCGAGCCCCATGCGGGAGACGACCGCGCCTTGCGAACCAAGTTTCACTTTTTTCATAGTCATAGACCCTCAGATGATTTTTCCGCGCCCCTGGTTTCGTTTTTCTTCTGGAGATTATGCTCGCCCATCCAATTTGCCTCTCAAAACATTGTGCGACATCACAGACGCGGGCGCCGATCGTCAACTGCGCTGCTATATTATGCGTTACAGGCACCTTTTTTGGATGGATGGGAGGAAATCTTTCACCGTGATAGATCTTCAATTCAACTACCCGTTGCTCGGCACAGAGGCTGCGCTGATTGCAGCGGCGCTGCGGAAACACAGCGCGGGCGCGATTGCACAGCAGCCCGAAACATCCTTTGCCGGAACCGCCAAACATCGCGACGTCGCAGCGTCATACTTGTCGCGGCAAGATTTCACCGTTCCCGCCAGCCGCGTCTTCCTATGCGCGGGCGGTCATGCTGGAATCGCTATCGCGCTCGCAAGCACTTCTCTCGAAGGCGCTGCGGTCGCGGTGGACGAACTCACCTATCCGCATTTTCGCGCGATGGCCGCAGAATGCCACATCAAACTAATCTCCTGCGCCGGTGACGACGACGGCATGCTGCCGGACGCACTCGCCGAAGCCGCCCGCATGCATGGCGTCAAGGCGGTGTATCTGATGCCCACCGTTCATAATCCTCTCGGCACAGTCATGTCGCCGGGCAGACGGCTCGCTCTCGCCAATATCATTCGCCAGCACGCTCTGTTTCTCATCGAAGATGATGCCTATCGTTTTTTGGAGCCGGACGGACCAGCTCCGGTCTCTTTCCTCGTCCCGGAATTCAGCTTTTATATCTTCAGTTTCTCGAAGCCAATATCTCCGGAGCTGAGGGTTGCCTATCTGCTGATTCCAGAGCGCCTGTCCGCAAATGCCGAAAATTTGATTGCCCAGCTGAACAGCGGCACGTCGCTGCTGTTCGGCGAAGCCCTCACGTCGTTGATTCTCGATGGCACGGTGTCGCGGCTCATCGCTGAAAAACAAGCGCTCGGGTATGAACGGCAAGCGCTAATCTCCAGCAACCTCGCCGGCCTGAAGATCCGCGCGCATCGCAACGGGTTTCATTGCTGGATTGAACTACCGCAGCGCACGGACGCAAACACTTTCTGTGCAGCATGCGAATCCAAAGGCGTCCTGATTGGTTCCGGCGCGCGTTATGGAAACGGTGGGCCCGCAGCGCTTCGCTACGTCCGATTGGCCGTCGGCAACGAGCGCAATCTCGATCGCATCATCGAGGGCTTGGCCGCGGTAAAACTAGTGGCATCGTCCGTGTAAAGAGCTGAGGGCCGGCCTCCGCGATCATTCGTAGCGCAGCGCGGCTGTCGGCTCGACGCGCATCGCACGTCGCGCAGGCAAGTAACTCGCCGCGAGCGAGACGAGCATCAGCAGCGCCGCGACCGTAACAAAAGTAATCGGATCGGTCGGCCGTACTCCGTATAACTGGCTGGCCATCAATCGCGAAAGCGATAGCGCCCCGGCGATGCCGATCGCCGAACCGATCAGCGCCAGCAACATTGCCTGCCGCACCACCAACAGCAGCACGTCGCCGCGGCTCGCCCCCAGCGCGACGCGAATTCCAATCTCGTTCGTGCGCCGCGAAACCGAATAACTCATCACGCTGTAAATTCCCACCACCGCAAGCAGCAATGCCAGGCCGGCGAACGCGCCCAGCAGCAGCATCGTAAATCGTTCCGGCGACAACGACGCGGAGACCGAATCATCCATGGTGCGAATATTCAGCAGCGGCACATCCCCATCGGTTTCGCGGATGGCGCCAGTGATTGCCGGAAGCACGCTGAGCGGCGCCGAGCCAGTGCGCACCGCAAGGCTCATCGGAATTGACCGCCACGCTGCGCCTCTCACCGGCGACAGTTGCGCCAACGGGAAGTACAGGGTGGGCGCGGGCTGCGTTTCGTTCATGGCAGTCATCTTCACGTCGGCCACCACGCCCACCACCACGCGCGGCACATCTGGAAAGAAATAAAGCGTGAGATGCTTGCCGACGGCATCCTCATTTGGCCAGAAGGATTTGGCCATGGATTCGCTGATCAGCACCGCGCCGGGCCGCCCGGCAACGTCGGAGTCATCCACGTCACGTCCATTCAAGAGCGGGATATGCATCGCGCCCATATATCCGGGGCTGATGAGACGCACATCCACTTCGGGCAGGTCGGCCATAGGCGCCGGCGGCCGGCCTTCCACGGAAATCGGCTGATGTGAGCCGTCACCGCTCAGCGGCAGACTGTCTATCAGGCCAGCGGATTGCACACCAGGCAAGCTGCGAACGCGCTCAAGCACCCGGCCGAAGTAACCAATCTGCTGCTGCGGTTCCGCGAACTTGCCCGGCGGAACCGAGACCGCCATCGTGACAACGCGGCTCGGATCGAAGCCAGGATTTACATGCTGCAGCACCCACAAGCTGCGAATCAGCAGACCCGCTCCGATCAGCAGCATCAGCGAAAGCGCCACTTCGGATACCACCAACACGTTGCGCGTGCGGCTGCCTCCGGAATCCACGGCGGTGCGGCCCAGGCCTTGTTTCAGCGCCTCATTCAAATCGGCTTTGGCCATGCGCAGAGCCGGCAACAAACCGGCGGCGAATCCGGTCAGCAGTGAAAGGCCCAGCGTGAACGCCAGGACCCAACCATTCAGCGCGATCTCGTTGGACCGCGGCAGCCGCTGCGCTAGGAATTTCACAATCAAGATCACGCCGTAGTGCGCGAACACCAAGCCCAACGTGCCTCCCGCGACCGCCAGGAGCAGCGTCTCCGAAAGCGCTTGCTGCAACAAACGGCGGCGAGTGGCGCCCAGCGCCGTACGGACTGCCACTTCCTTGCGCCGCGAAAGCGCCCGGGCCAGCATGAGGTTTGCGACGTTCGCGCAGGCAATGAGCAATACCAGCGCAACGGCGCCCAGCAAAATCAGCAACGCCGGCCGCACGTCGCTCACCAAGTCATCGCGCATCGGGATGGCAATCGCGCCCCAGCCCTTGTCGTCATTGGGATAATCCTGCGCCAGCCGGTTGGAAATGGCATCCAACTCGGCCTGCGCCTGCTTCAAAGTCACGCCGTCCTTCAGGCGAGCGATCACCCCGTAGTTGCGATTGTCGCGAACCGCGCGCTCGTGATCGGTCCAGGCCATAGGCTTCCACATTTGAGCGCGAGCGTCCGGATCGCCGGAGACGGGGAAGTCGAACTCCGCCCCCATCACGCCCACCACCGTGAATGTTTGCCCGTTAAGCTGAATGTTTTTACCGACGATGTCGGGATTCCCCGCGAAATAGCTGCGCCACAGTCCGTAGCTCAGCAGAACTTCATGTTCGTGTCCCGACTCATACTCGCCGTCAAGAAATCCGCGGCCCAGCAGTGGCTGTGCGTGCAGGATGGCTAACAAGCCGTTCGTCGCGGCAACCATGCGAAGTGTTTCCGGGTGGCCGCTGCCGGTAATCGTGTAGCGGCCGAATCCGTAGGCCGCCATGCCTTCGAAAGAATGATTTTGCGTGCGCCAGTCGAGGAAATTGGCAGGCGAGACGGTGAAAATCGGCATGCCGGGAAAACTTTTTTGCGGCGGAGTGTGCCAGACCTGCATCAGGCGATCTGGCCGATCATACGGCAATGGCCGCAGCAACACGGCATTCACCACGCTGAAGATCGCGGTGTTCGCTCCAATACCGAGCGCCAGTGCGAGCACCGCGGTCAGCGTGAATCCCGGCGCGCGTCGCATCGTGCGCACGCCATAACGCACATCCTGCAGCAAAGTTCCCGCGAAGTGCGCGCCACGCGCTTCGCGGCATTCTTCCTTGGTGTTCTCGATCCCGCCAAATTCCAGGCGCGCGCGACGCGGCGCTTCTTCCCGCGGCACACCGCCGCGGACCAAGTCCTCGGCGTACGCCTCCATGTGGAAGCGCAGTTCCGCATCCATTTCACTTTCCACGCGCGAGCGTCGCACGGTGGCGCGCAGCCAGGAACTCACGCGGCTCCAAAGCGTCATACTTCCTCCGGCCTAGTGCTTAGAATTCCGGCGATCAAGTCCGCCATGCGATTCCACTTTTCGGTTTCCGCTTGGAACCGGCGTTTGCCCGCCGCCGTGAGCCGGTAGTATTTCGCTTTGCGCTTGTTTTCCGATTCACCCCATTCGCTCGCGATCCAGCCCTGATGTTCCAGCCGGTACAGCGCAGGATAGAGCGAACCTTGTTGGATTTCCAACCGCCCTTTTGAAATTTGCTGGATGCGCAGCAGAATGCCGTAGCCATGCAAAGGGCCCAGCGAGACGGCCTTGAGGATCAGCATGTCCAGCGTGCCTTGCAGCAGATCGATCGGTTTCGCCACCGTCTCTCCTTGTATGTCTAGGAGAGAAGGTAGCAACGCTCTCCTCGACTGTCAAGGAGAGCGTGATCCGGCTCTGGAAATTTTCGCAGCTCAGAAATCCAAACGCAGCGCCAGCTGTCCCGTTCGCGGACCGGCGTTGGCCGAAGTTTGATTGGATTGCAGCGCGCCAAATGTCTGCGGGCTGCTGACGTCCACCGCAGGCGGCGCGTAGTTGGTGTGGTTCAGCACGTTGGTGAAAGTGGATTCAAACCGCAGCTTGACTTTTTCGCCCAGCAGAAATGTTTTCCCCAACCCAGCGGAAACCCCGATCGTTCCTGGGCCTTCCAAAATCCCCACGCCGCAGTTTCCGATTCGGCCTGCACCTACTGGTGTCGGAGCAAACGCGCTCAAGTTGAAATATTGCGCGGCGGTGCGATTCGCAGGGGTCGGGTTTCCCACGCAGTCGGGCCGCAGCAACGTGGCGCGGTTGACGATATCCGTATTCGATTGATCCAGTGTCGGGCTGATGATGGGAGTAAGCCACGGCCCCGTCTGCAGCAGTGTCACGGTGCTGGCTTCCCAGCCGCCGAGCAGCAGATTCTGCCAGCCGGAATTATTGAGCCACTTGCGTCCCTTGCCCAACGGAAGCTGGTAAATACCGTTCGTCTGAAACCGCTGCCGAGGCGTTCCCGCCACGTTGCCGCGGTTCGCTCGCAGATCGAAGCGGTTCGAAACCGCGAGCCCATATGCCACTTCGCTCGTGAATCCGCTCGGCGCATCGCCCTGCGCGTCACTGAGATTTTTCGCCAGCGTGTAATTCGTCTGGAGGAACAACCCGTTCGACATTCTATGGCTGGCATCTACTTGCACCGCCTGATAATTCGCGAAGCCCGCGTTTTCCGTGGAAAGC
>Ga0209221_1000077_pt1 | contig 58278 bp, 49 predicted proteins | sample BlaSpr_A8_Ref_O2_FD_187989 | JGI IMG/M metagenome (GOLD analysis project Ga0209221, IMG submission 187989) | Forest soil microbial communities from Thunder Bay, Ontario, Canada - Black Spruce, Ontario site 2_A8_Ref_O2 (SPAdes) (version 2) | ecosystem: Environmental > Terrestrial > Soil > Boreal...
GCCCGGAAATGCTAAACCCGCCGCCCGTAGCGCTTACGGACTTGATCGCCACGCTGGCAGAACCGCCGTTGGTCAAGCGGAGTGGCTGTGTAACCGGGCTGCCGACGCTAACATTGCCGAAGCCGACCACCGATGGCGTCACGCTAAGAAGACTGGTCGATCCCGTCCCGTTCAGACTTCCCGCTGTCTGAGGTCCTTCCGCATTGATCGCTACCAAAAGGTTGACGCTTTCCTGCGTTGCTGAGGTCGGCCCGAACACAACAGTAAGCTGCGCGCTTTGGCCAGGAGACAATACCTCGGGCGCTGAAAAGCCCGAGATCGTAAATCCTGTGCCGCTGGCGGAGACTTTAGAAAGTGTGAACTTTGCCGTGCCGCTATTGGTCACGGTTACGCTTTGAGTGGAGCTTGAACCAACCATTACTGTTCCGAAATCGAGAGGGTTGGGCGTCACTTGCATTGCAATGCTCGGTATTATGCCTGGCTTGCCTGAGCCCACGCACGCCGACATCACAACCAATCCGAATATCGTAAGAAGGACGGAGAAATTTCTGACGGCGATTGTTGTGCGTTTTGCAGCGGGACGAAAAAAATCGCGCGCGTCCGCACCCTCCAGGATTGGGTGGTGGTGTTTCATATGCACAGGCATTGTGCGACGAAGGTCCGATGTGGAACTACTGGCCCGGGGTACACACTTAGGACAGGGTAAAAGGCTGTCCCAGAGGACAGCCTTTGCCTGGTTCTCTGCGGTTACTGAGGTCGTTCGGTCTTGCCGCGCTCTCCTAATTCACTTGCGATCTATTGAATCAAAGCCGACGCCTGGTTCGAGTACACACTCTCGACGCCGTTCGAATCCACAGCCGTAACTACGTAGTAGTAAGTCTGGCCGGATTGCAGTCCGCTATCGGTAAACTGAGTTGACGTTACTGGTGATCCGGTCAACTTAGACGCGTACGGACCGCCCGTGCTGGTACCTCGATAGACATTGTAGCCAGCCACTGTTGTTGCGCTGTCTGTCCAAGCTAGTCCCACAGTGTGAGTGCTCTGCTGCGCTCCGCTGCCGGACAAGCTCATCGCGGCCGAATTCGTAGCATTACTTAGCAAAGTAACGGCCCCGCTAACTGCACCCGCCGCTGTTGGAGCAAACTGAACTGTCACCGGAATGGACTGGCCTGCAGTCAAGGTTTCGCCCGAGCTTACCCCGCTCACTGTGAAGACTGCGCCGGTTACATTTACGGCCGATATGGTAACGCTCGAATTTCCTGTGTTCGTCAAGGAAGAGCTCAAATCACTGTTGCTCCCGACGTTGACGCTGCCGAAACTCAGGCTCGACGTGCCGAACGTCAGCAGTTGCGTCCCAGCCAGCCCGGATCCGCTCAATGCGATCGTGAACGGCGAGTTAGGAGCATTGCTGGTGAGTGAAATTGAGCCGGTCACGGCTCCTGCAGCGCCAGGCGCGAAAACCGCGTTAAACGTGGTATTCGAACCGGCCGGAATCGTGAGCGGTGTGTTAAGACCAGTGACACTGAATCCGGTGCCGCTCACGGCAGCGTGTGAAACCACAAGGCTGGCCGTGCCGTTGTTGGTCAGGCTGATCGTCTGCGAATTGCTCGTCCCCGTCGAAACATTTCCAAAACCTGCCGTGCTCGGAATTGCACTGATTTGTGCTTGGCTTCCGCTACCGCTCAACGCGACGGTTAATGGTGAATTGGGGGCATTGCTCGCGACGGAAATGCTGCCCGAAGCGCTGCCGGGTGTCGTCGGTGTAAACTGCGCCGTAAAGGTTGTGCTTTGTCCCGCCGCGATCGTCGCGCCAGGGGCTAATCCAATCGCGCTAAAGCCAGTGCCCGCGGCGCTTGCCTGGTTGATTGATACGCTCTCGTTTCCGGAATTGGTTAAGGTAATTGTCGCAGAGCCCGTGCTGCCCACCTGAACGCTGCCAAAATTGAAGTTGGCCGGTGAAATCGCCAGTCCCGCTTGTCCGCCCGTCCCGACAAGTTCAACAGTTAATGGTGAATTTGAGGCATTGCTTGTTAGGGTGAAGCCGCCTGCAGCGGAGCCTGCCAACAGCGGCGCAAACTGGATTTGGATGGTTTTGCTCTGACCCGGGGCGATCGTTGCTGAAGGAGTTCCGGCACCGGTCGTGAAGCTCGCGCCTGTAACAGCCGTTTGATCGATGGTCACAGTGGATGTTCCCGTATTCGTCACTGTCACGCTTTGTGTCGTAGCTTTGCCCACTCCCACAGTTCCAAAACTCACGGTTGTGAGGTTGGCCGAAAGCACGCCCGTACCCGCCCCCGGTGTTTTCGAGGGGGTTTTGGGGTTCGTGAAACTGGTGCAGCTGGAAAGTCCGAGGATTGCGATAATGGCTGCCAGCATGATCATAAAAGCAAGCGGGCCGGCCGGACGGCTTGCCCTAGAACGCGCATCTAGCGGGCGCGAGTGAATCCGTTCTGGTTGGGTTGGTGTATGCGTTTTCATGATGTACACAGTTTAAAAGGCGGCGCTAAGTGGCTCTACTGGTCAGAGGAAGCAACAAAGTGCAGCATGATTCGCCTGTTCACTCGGGCCAAACGGGACCTGACCTGCCTAAGGGACAGGTGCGCTTAACCCCGTCCTGACAGCTAGTTAGCGAGGCGTCTCAGTGCGGCCGCTCGGTGCGGACCTAGAGGCTTGAGATAGACATTCGGAGATTTCTGCGAAGGATAGACGAAACCTGCACTCATGCTAGACTTTTGGACGAATACGAGGGTCTCCTTTATCAGAGCAATGCAGATTCAAACTATCGAGCCCAAAGCGTCCCCCCGCTCCTCTGGCTGGTCGAATCGCTTCCTGCTCGCCGCCATTTCCGGAATACTCTTTCTTACACTTTTTCCCTTCCGGTTTGATTTTCAGGCCAAACTTGCAGGCGATGCTTCGCCATTTTTCTTGGGCCACGGTTCGAAAGCGACCGGATTAACGGATGCTTTTCTGAATGTTTTGCTCTTCGTTCCTTTCGGTTTTGGCCTGGCGGAAAACTTGCGAGAGCGAAAGATATCTCGTTCCGCATCTTTTCTGATGGTATTTGCCGCGGGTGCAATTCTTTCCTACGCGATCGAGATTACCCAGATTTATATCCCCATGCGCGATTCAGGATGGGAAGATGTTTTCACCAATTCCACCGGCTCCGTCGTCGGATTCCTGGTCTATGAATTATTGGGCGCGCTCATCATTGATTCTCTTTCCAAACTCGAAATGGCGCTTCGCGCCCGGCTGACGCTCCAACGCACCGCCGCCCTTCTAGCTGTTTATTTCCTCATTTGGTTCACGGCTTCTGCCATGTTTCAAAAGCTGACTCGGCTCAGCAATTGGGAGCCGGACAGTTTGCTCGGGGTTGGTAACGAGGCCACCGGCCAAAACCCATGGCAAGGGAGCGTCCGGAGATTTGAGATCGCGGATCGGTCTATCCCTGATGCTCTTGCTATTGGTTTGACGTCGGGCCCCACCGCCCAGGAATCTCCTTTCGCCTGGCGGGCCGAATACGATTTCTCCAGCCCGACGCCTTTCCAGGATTCAAAACAATTTCTTCCGAGTCTTTCGTGGACTCCCGCCGTCCCGCTTTCTCAGAGTTCGAATGGAGTCACCCTCGACGGCAAATCTTGGCTTACTTCTCGCGCCGCTGTGGCAGATTTAGTTGACCGTATCCGTATAACAAATCAATTCTCCCTGCACATAGTCTGCGCCGCGGCGCAGCCTCACACTGGTAATGGACATATCGTTTCCATTTCGCGCTCGCCCTGGTTCGCGGATTTGACGCTCAGGCAGGAAGGATCCGACCTCGTTTTCTGGTTTCGAAGTCCTCTTTCCATTCGGCGAGCAATTCTCGCCTGGTACGTCCCGAACGTCTTCACTGACAGCCAACTGCGCGACATCCTTTATTCTTATGACGGTGCCGATCTTTCCCTTTACATTAACGGCCGGAAGATCCGCCGCCCCTTCCGCCTGGGGCCTGGCACGGCACTGGCGCGTCTCCTCCATCAAGTTCGTCCCGCTGAATTGGAGGGTTACAACGATATTTACTACGCGCTCGTCTTTTTCCCGGTCGGGATAATCCTCGGCTTGGCAAAATTCCATAGAAGGCCATCAAATGTGACGATCCTGCTCACGATTACGTTTGGCCTTCTTCTGCCTGTCTTTCTGCTTGAATTCATTCTCGTCCAAGTCAGCGGACGGCCGGTTTCCTCTTCGAACTTGTTGCTTTCGTTCTTGCTCCCGATTGCCGGATTCTTGTGGTTTCGTTCCGACTCTGTACAGACTGCGGTGGAACGTGCCGGCTAGTCCTCTACGGGAGGATCATGTAATTTTGGCTAAGGTAATTCGTGACTTTTCATCACAGTGCTGCTTCACTGTTGGAACGTACGAAGAAGCCCGGCGGGTTCTGGGCCTTTCTTGGAATGCAAATCTTGCTGCGGAGATCTGAATCTTGCGAATTTCGGTGATTGGCTGTGGGTATGTTGGCCTGGTTACAGGCGCTTGCTTTGCGGAAATAGGACACTACGTCACTTGCACCGATGACGACGAATCCAAGATCACCACCCTTCGCGGCGGGAAACTGCCTATTTACGAGCCTCACTTGGACGATCTGGTAGAGAAAAATGTCCGAGAAGGTCGGCTCCACTTCGTGAGTAATCCCGGTGAAGCCGTGCGCTCAAGCGAAGCCGTCTTCATCTGCGTGGGAACTCCGCCTTTGGAAAACGGAGATGCGGACCTGAGTGCAATTGACAATGTCGCGCGAATGATCGCCACCGAGGCTGGCGGCGCCAAATTGGTTGTGGAAAAGAGCACCGTGCCCGCACAAACAGGACAGGAACTCAAGCGCGCTCTCGGTGTCTACAGCCGGAAATCAGGCGCCAATTTTGCGGTTGCTTCGAATCCCGAATTCCTCCGCGAAGGCACTGCGGTCACCGATTTCCTTCACCCTGATCGAATCGTTATTGGTGTAGATGATGACACTGCCGCAAAAAAGCTCCGCGAAATCTACGCGCCGATTCTGGATAGGAAGTTTAAATGCCCCGCACACCGAGATAAATGCCCCGCTGCGGCCGCACCGGTTTTCGTCACCACGACTGTCAACAGCGCCGAGCTGATCAAACACGCCTCAAATTCTTTCCTCGCCGTGAAAATTTCCTTTGCCAATGCTCTTGCAGATATGTGCGATCAGCTGGGCGCGGACGTCCAGGAAGTCACTGCGGCAGTGGGAATGGATCCTCGAATCGGTCCTCAATTCTTGCAAGCGGGCCTTGGATTCGGCGGTTTCTGCTTGCCCAAAGACGTGCAGGCTTTCATTCGACTCGCCGAACGCGTCGGAATCGATTTCACCTTGCTAAAAGCCGCGGAACAAGTGAACCGTCAGCGCGTCGAGTTGCTTCTGGCCAAAGCCCGCAAGGCCCTCTGGGTCCTTAAGGGAAAAAAAATCGGGCTTCTCGGTTTGGCCTTTAAGCCAAATACGGATGACATTCGTTTTTCGCCTGCTATTGAGGCAGCCAAGCGATTCATAGCCGAAGGCGCCACTTTGCGTGCCTTTGACCCTCAGGCGATGGAGAAGACCCGCAAAGCACTCCCACAGATATTGCTTGCGAAAAATTCCTACGAAGCGGTAAATGACGCAGATGCTGCAATCGTTGCCACGGAATGGGATGAGTTTCGAAATCTCGACTGGAAGCGCGTTTACAACGAAATGGCGCGGCCCTTGGTCATCGACGCTCGAAACTTTCTGAATCCTGCTGAAATGAAGGCCCTGGGTTTTGAATACTATTCGTTCGGCCGCTGAGAATCGATAGAGCCAAGAATTTCATTCCCACTCAACTCAGCGCATTACCAGAAACTCGACTAAGCCATCAGGACGTTGCCGGGAAAGCGAACACTGTTGCCTTTGTTCGTCATCTGGATCGGCCTTTTGGCAGCTACCGTCTCCAGTCGCACGTTCCTTTGGTCTCCTGAAGTGTTCTCTACTGCCACAGCTTCTGCGTTGAATGTGGCGGGACGCACGAAACCTGCGGCCCTACGAGCCAATTCCGATCGTGTTTCCACTCCGAACTTACTCAGTAAAGTTGAAATGTGGAATTTCACCGTGCGAACCGTAATATTCAGTTTGCAGGCGATTTCCTTGTTTGCCCGGTTGGAAAGCACGGATTGAAGCACTTCCCTCTGGCGTGGGCTTAACGTCGCAGGGCACGCAATCGATCGCCCCTCCTCCAGAAGCTCCTCAGCTCGGGACACCAGACGCCCCATCAAATCCCTCTCCGCCGGAACAAGTACTTGAAAATCATTCGGATTCTGGCCCCTGACTAGGCATTGCATCGCCAACAGCCCGGCCACTCGCTCCACGGTCGATTCCGAGTCCGCATTAGATTCCGTCCGGAACTGCGCCACCCCCGTCGTGGTCTCACAGAAAACAAAGACCTTAGCCTCATTGGAGATTTGTTTTTTTTCACGCTGTATCAACTTCGCGAATACGCGTACCTTCTTCACTAAAACCTTCCCCGTCTGCTTGCCCAGGACTAATTGGCTAAGACTTATTTGGATTTTTTTGCTATTGCCAATGCTTTACGGGACTTGCGGCGGCTCTCCTGGCAATCGCCCTGATTCAATCACCTTGAGAACCGATCTACCAAAACTTGGATAAGAGGTACGGCATGGCAGGTGTTCTGCCATTCTCCGATTAAGTTAAATGACTCAAAATGAGACAGATATTAGACTCGCACAATTTCACTGGCATTGCGTCATGAGTAGAAACTTCCCTCATGCTGCAAATTGTTCCGTCACTCAATTTATCGCGCCTCCATATATCTCAGAAAATGAACGCTCCCTTGACTCACAGGCAGGCCTGGGCTCGCAGCAAGCACTAACTTCAGCGGGATTTCTGCGTTAAACTCCGGCGTCTATCCACCTAGGACGAATTCAGGAAAGGAACTCAATCGTGCACAGATCTTTTCGTCTCATCTTGGTTTTATCAGCCATCACTCTGTTCCCATTTGGCATCTTCGCTCAAATCCCTCCGCTGAAGCCGCCTCCTCTTCAAGTGCCCACCGGAACCGGAACCTGTTCTGTTGAGAAGTCCTGCGGCGATTTGGCGCCTGCGATGATCCAAAGCGCGCTCGGTCCATCGCCCCTCGAAGAGAATTTGCGTTATCTCTCTGACACGATCGGCGGGCGCGTCACTGCTTCGCCCGCAGCGGACCGCGCCGTGGGCTGGGCAGTCGAAGCCCTGCATCATGCCGGCGTTGACGAAGTGCACGCCGAAAAATTCACGATCCCAATTAGCTGGAGTGAAGGTAACTCGCGCATAGAAATTCTTTCGCCCGAACCTTTCCCCGTCCGTATGGTTTCCATCGGATGGTCTCCCGCCACTCCGGCAGGCGGAATTACGGCGAATATTATCGACGTGGGCGCAGGGAACGATGATGGCTTCGCCAAGGCCGGTGCATCGGTCCGCGACGCTATTGTTTTAGTCCATGCGAACTTCCTGGTCACTTGGGACGACCTCGTCAACGAATATAATGTGGACAAGGAAATTATCGATCGCGCCATGAAGGCAGGCGCTGCCGCAATATTCTGGATGGGAACGCGCCCCAATCTCCTGCTCTATCGCCACACGAGCGCTGTCAACGGAGAGCTCGAACCATTGCCCCAAGCTGTCTTAGCGCGCGAAGACGCTGAGCGCATCGCCAGATTCCTGGCCGCCGGACAGAAAGTGCAGGCGCATTTTGACATGCCCAATCACATCGGCGCCCCGGCGAATTCTGAAAACGTTGTTGCCGAAATTCGCGGCCGTGAGAAACCTGACGAATTCGTGTTGGTCGGCGCGCATCTGGATTCTTGGGACTTGGGAACTGGCGCGCTCGACGACGGCTGCAACGTCGCGATGATTATCGACGCAGCGCGTATTATTCATGCCTCCGGTGCCATCCCGCGACGTTCGATTCGTTTCGTCTTTTTCACTGGAGAAGAACAAGGAATGCTCGGCTCCGCAGCCTATGCGCACTCGCATCGCGCCGAACTCGATCGCATGATCGCTGCAATCATTTTCGACTCCGGAGTAGGCCGCATCACCGGCTATTCCCTGGGTGGACGAAAGGATATTGTCCCCGCCGTGCGTACAGCGCTTGAGCCGCTGAAGCCTCTCGGTGCAATGGATCTCACGCTCGACGCCGGCATGGATACCGACAACTTCGATTTTATTCTCGAAGGCGTGCCCACGCTGGAGGCCAATCAGGAACCGGCCAATTACATGCTGAACTACCATGCCGCATCCGACACCTTCGACAAAGTTGACTTCAAAGAACTAAAACACAATGCCGCAATCGCCGCGGTATCAGCCTTTGCCCTCGCGGACGGCGAAGAGCCCATCGGCCCACGCCAGTCGCGCGCTCAAATCGAAGAATTGCTGAAGCAGACCGGTCTCGACAAGGAAATGAAAGACGCCGGCTTCTGGCCCTTGTGGGAAAAAAGCGAACGCGGCCGCCAGCCCTAGCAACCCTTCATCGTTTTGCAGCAGCGCCTTGCGCTGGCTTCGAGCAACCCGCGAGCTTGTGTGGATATACGACCGTGAGATCTTTCGCTTTCGTGCCCGTCACTTTGAGGATCCATTCCTGGGGCTTGTCCAGCGCCTTCGGAAGTTGAATCTCCATTCGCTGGAGGGAAAAAATCTGCCTGTACTGCGCCATCAATAGCTCACCCTCAGGAGTGGGTTTGCCCGATCCGGACGCGAGGGCAGGAAGCATTCCGACGTCGTTCCGCCGAGTGGAGATTCCAACCCCGCCGGTTGCGTCGCTGAGATCAATCAAGTCCAACCCACCATTGAACTCCGGCCCACCAATAAACGTGAAACCTAAATAAGTGAACAAGCGTATGCGCTTTTCCAAAAGCGTCTTCCTCAAAGAGTTCATTTTTAGCTTGCTTGCGTTTTCCCCTCCATCTGTAATCGCGTAGATGGCATCGCCTTCTTGATGTGAGTCAAACTCAGCATCTGCAGTCGCGAGAGCATCCCAAATCGCCGTCAGGCGCTCTCCCTTTGGAAGTGCTTTCCGCCCTTCCCGTAGTGCGTTTAGCTCATCTTGCAAATCATCCCTACTCTCGGAGAGCGGTATATTTTTGTCGACCTTCGAGGAAAAAACTACAAGTCCAGCGAGTGCCTCAGATGGCATCGCTGCGATGAGATTGTGCGCGACCGCTAAATATTGGTGCCACGCGGAGCCCTCACTGATCATGCTCCCGCTGGCATCCAGGACAATGACGACACGTCGCGGCGAATCATCCTGCGTGACAGAAAGAATCTTCACCGGTTGATGGTGCATCGACCCTATGAAATTGTTCTCCGTAAGCCCCGTAACTATCTGGCCTTGGTCGTTCACAACGTTCACCGGAACGCTTCGACGCAAACACGAGTCCGCTTGAGCACGAACCCCGCGCGCACCGAGCAGCACAAAAACTAAGGCCACAACAATTCGCCTAGCCCGCATACTCCTGCTCATACGCCATTCATACTAAATAGGCAACTACCAATGAAGAGAATCAAATCCGGCCTCTCGGTGCGCACTGCCACGCTTCGGCCATCCCCATCCCTCGCGTATAATGGACTAACCAAAATGACCCCATCTGCGCGTACACTCGACGCCGGTCTTGCTCGGGCGATTGAACTTGAAGCGAAACCGCGACGTATCCTGGCGATCGATTATGGCCGCAAGAGAATCGGTCTTGCACTTTCTGACGAACTCGGCCTCACCGCCCAGCCGCTCGCCACCTTCCTGCGCACCAATCGCCGCAACGATTTGCGCCGCTTGCGCGAGATTTGCAGGAAGCATGCCGTTGCGCGTATTCTCGTGGGCCATCCTTTGCACATGACCGGCGAATCCAGCCCCATGGCTGAGGAGGCGGCGCTTTTCGCGGCTCGGTTGCAGAAAGACCTCGGCATCGCGGTGGAACTCGTGGACGAGCGGCTAACCTCCTGGGAGGCAGCGCAGACCATGGCAGAAGTGAAATCTTCCTCGCGTCGAAAACGCGCTCCCATCGATGACGTGGCTGCCGCCGTTCTGTTGCGGGATTACCTCGAACATAAGAAACAACTCGCGCGGCCCGGAGTCCCCATCGCCGAGAGGACCCAATCGTAATGCGCCGACTCGGTCTCATCGCTCTTCTCCTGATCGCTGCTCTCGGTGCCGGAGCTGGGTGGCTCGATTCTCAAATCAGCCGCCCCTATCGCGGCCATCGTCCTGAGAAGGTCTTTGTGGACGTTCCCCATGGCACCTCTCGCTTCGGTGTGGCTCGCATTCTCAGGCGTAATGATGTAATTCGCAGCCAGCTTGCCTTCGAAATCTTTAGCACGTGGCATTTTCGGAAGCCGCTTCAGGCCGGTGAATACTATTTCGATCGCCCTCTGGATTCGCGGGAGGTCTTTTGGCAAATTGCCGGGGGCCGCATCTTCGTTCGCACCGTAACGATTCCTGAAGGGTGGAACATGTATGAGATGGCGGCGGAACTCGACCGCCAGGGAGTTTGCACTCGGGATGGATTTCTGGAGGCGGCCAAGAATGCTTCTCTGATTTCAGACTTGGCGCCCAACGCTTCGAATCTCGAAGGGTTTCTCTTTCCTTCTACTTATCAATTTACACGCCACACTACCTGCGAGCTGATTGTTAAGAGAATGGTCCAGAATTTTCGCGCCGAGCTGGAATCGCTCGATCCTTCAGGCGCTACGAGTTTTCCGCAAGGCTTGTCCCTCTATCAGGTCGTCACGCTCGCGTCTCTCGTCGAACGCGAAACTCCAAAGTCGGAAGAACGTCCCATGGTTGCCGGTGTGTTTTACAACCGCCTTCGACGCGGCCAGCCGCTGCAATGCGATCCCACCGTGCAATACGCATTGGAACTCGAAGGACGTCACACCAAAAACGTGCGTCCCGCCGACTTGCACGTGGATTCTCTCTATAACACCTATGAGCATCCTGGCCTGCCGCCCGGACCCATTGCAAATCCCGGAGAAGCATCCTTGCGCGCTACCATCGCGCCGGCCCAAACCGAGTACCTGTTTTTTGTCGCCAACGATCAGGGCGGACATTTTTTTGCCAAAACTCTCGCCGAGCACAATCGCAACGTAGCCCGTTACCGTCACCTGCTGGCAGGCGACAGCGTCACGACAGAACCGTCCAAAACAAAACGCCGAGGTCCCTCTTGACCGAAAGCAATCCCACCGCGAGTCATGAGGGCGGCTCTCCTACCAAGAAAGCGCTGATTCTGGAAGTCGCTCAGGGCTTGGCCAAGCCGCGTTACACGCCTGCCGAAATAGAACAGATCCGGCGCCAGCTCATCGTTCATCTCGGGGAAAAGGGGAAAACCTCAGCCGACTATATCGTCAGCGTACTCGAAGAAGCGGGAATGCGCGTCGTCTGGTCCACCCGCTCGGATACCGAAGGCCGCTACGAAGAAGAATTCAGCGATTTGCTCCACTTTTCCACCCTTGACGAAGCGGAAATGTGTTTGGTTCGCCTCGACGAGCTGCTGCGGAAATTTCTCTTGGAGTCCGACTCGCATGCGGCGGAACGTGTCCGCGAAGTCGCCCGCCTTGGCCGCCGCCGCGCGGAAATGATCGCGCGTAACCACAAAGTGGATGCCCGCAAGCGCGCTGAAAAAGAGGAAATTGAGCATTGGTTCGGAATCTGGCTTGAAACCCCCGACGCATTCTTCGATTGGTTGGAAGTCCGCAAGCAAGCTCCCGACTTCCAGAAGAGATTCCCACATCCCCCGGACGAGGAGAATTAGGTGTACCTCCTGGATGTCGAGCCTCTCGATCTAGGTCCCGATGTTCGCGCCGTTGGATTGGAACTCACCGAAGCTGACGAGAATCGCGAGCCGGTCCGAGGCCCCGAAGCAGCGCGGGTCTGGAGCCGCGTCCTCCGCGCAACCGCAGCCGATGAAATCTGGGCCCTTGATTTTTTTAGCCATCTCGATCGCGTGCGCGAATATTGCAACCAGCATCAAGTCAAATACCGCGAAGCCGGCACCCGCTCCATTGTCATTCCCGCTCCCGACCTCCCCGCGCTTGAATCTTTGCTCAACCGCTTTCAGAGCGAGACCTTCGGTGCCCGCGCAGGAGCATTGGTCGCACAGGGCGATGCAGTGCTCGAAGGAGAGCTGGCGCGCCGTGGCGCGGACGCTTACCATGCCGCTTTCCAAAATTATTTTTTCTGCGCTGTCTGCGGATTTAAGGATGCCTCGCTCGTTTTCCTCAGTCAAAAGCTGTGGGCTAGTGAAGTGATTCGTCGCGTCCGTCCCGCTCTCGAAGGCCAGGACGTCGAAATCCGTCTGCCCTCCTGAGGACTCAAGGCATCCTTAGTTTTGCGTCAGGAACAAATACTCACCCTGAGCTTCCCTACGCCATCACGAATCTGCTGCGCGTCCGTGCCGCCATAACCAAGGATAAGTCCACCCTTGGCAGGCGGTTTCAAATAGCACGAGGACAAAGGCATGGCCGAAATTCCCAGCTCGGCGGCGTTCTTGGAAACCGCCACATCGCTAATACCCGCCGGCAGGAGTGCCACCAGATGCATCCCCGCTTCAGCGCCGATCACTTCGAGCTTGTCGCCCATTTGTTTCTGCACCGCTTCTACCAGCGCCGTTCGTCGCTCCAGGTAGAGAATGCGCATCCTGCGAATATGCCGTGCGAAATGTCCTTCGCGGATGAAATCCGTCATCACCGCCTGATACAGAGTGGACGAAAATTGGTCCGTAGCGTCGCGCGCGGTGGAGAATGCATCCACCAAGTCCTTGGGCACAACCACGTAACCCAGGCGCAGCGCTGGAAACATTACTTTACTGAACGTACCGACGTAAATCACTCGCGCGCCCGTGTCCAAGCCTTGCAGCGAGGGAATCGGTCGCCCTCCCAACCTGTATTCGCTATCGTAATCATCTTCAATGATCCAAGCGCCGCTTCGGGCAACCCAATTGAGTAGCTGCATCCGTCGCGTGGCGGTCATAGTCACACCCAGCGGATATTGATGCGATGGCGTGATGTAAACGGCACGTGCGCTGCGAGCCCGGCGGATTCCTTCCGCTACGTTCAGTCCCTCATAATCGACGGGCACCGGTACAAGCTGAGCACCGGTCGACATCAGCGCATGGCGCGCACCGGGATATCCAGGTTCCTCGATCCAGACGCGCTCATTGGGATCCAGGAGAACTTGCGCCGAGAGTTGTAGGCCCAGTTGCGATCCAGTTGTTACCAGAATCTGCGAGGGCTCGCATCTCACCGCGCGAACTGCGCCCAAATATTCGGCAATGGCTTCACGAAGCGGCATATATCCCATCGCGTCGCCATAAGCCATTAACTGTCTTGTAGGTCTTCGCGAATGACGATTTACCAGCTTGGACCATACTCCGCTTGGAAAATGCTCTAGTGCCGGCAGGCTCACTCGGAATGCAACCAGTTTGTTTGACCAAGTTTGCGCCGGCACGCGCATCAATGCCACGCGGCGTGAAACCCGGCGGGGAGCTTGGCCTTTGGATACTTCCCGCGAGGCATCCCGTACTTTTCCGAGTGCTGGCTTTAATGCGTCGTCCGGGATCGACCTGACCACACACGTGCCGGCGCCAACAAACGTCTCGAGGTAACCCTCCGCCTGCAATTGTTCGTACGCGCTCGAAACCGGTATACGCGATACCTTCAGTTCCGCCGCGAGGCTTCTCGTCGACGGCACGCGTTGTCCGGGCCGCAATTGCCCGTCCAGGATGGCCCGCCGAAACCACTCATACAATTGACTGTATAGAGGAATCTTCCGTCTGGAATCAAGTGCGATCGGCGGCAGGAAGCTTGCGGATATTCGTTTCATGGATAGGGAGTTTGAAGTGGCTATACCGTATCACATCAGAGTGGCTATTGTGAGCGGCCACTCTCCAGAGTAGTTTCGAGGCGATCGATCGCATCCGGAGGCTAAAAGCTTAATGACTATCAATAAGGTTTGGATTTGCTGTGCAATCTGCGCCGCGGGATTTATTTTCCACGCGGGCCAAGTCTCCGCGCACTCAAACTCGAACGACGACGGCAGTCCTAAGCAGTCCCAAAATTCCAACGCGGCCGAGAAAAAACCTGCTGTGGAGCAAACCCCTGCTGCCAACGAACGCGATGGCCAGCACGATTTTGATCCCCTTATCGGCGCATGGAAATATCACCTGAAGCGCCGCCTGCATCCCCTGACAGGCTCGAATACCTGGGTTGAATTTGACGGCACTGGTGTCTGCCGCAAGGTTTGGGACGGTGCCTCTCTCGACCAAGTTGATCTCGATGGCCCGACCGGCCACATCGAAGGTCTCACCTTGCGCGTATACAATCCCCAATCCCACCAGTGGAGACTCTATTGGGCCAACAGGAAGGTCGGCATTTTGGACCCGCCCCAGGTTGGCGAATTCAAGAATGGACGCGGTGAGTTTTTCGCCCAGGACACAATCAATGGCAAAACCATCTTGATTCGATTCGCTTGGACCAACACCACCACCGACACGCCCCATTTTGAACAGTCTTTCTCGGATGATGGAGGCAAGACTTGGGAAGTGAACTGGATCACCGACCAGACACGCGTGCCAGATGAATCCGACAAAGCTCACTGAACCCGTCGCGTACCGAGCGACGCCACTTTTACGGACTAAGTCCGCTGCTACAACGCTCGCCTAAATGGCGGCGACAGACATTCGTTCAAAGATTAGCTAGACGGTTACATAGCAGGCAGAGAGATAATGCCAATACGATTCCTACCCGGAATTCTAGCCGTCATTGCCGTGTGCAGCCTGGGTGTGGCTAAGACCGATCAAACTACGCAGAGCAATGCCATTAATCCCGCCGCTAATTTAAAGGACTTTCAGGCCATCGAGTTCCGCCGCTACACACTAAAACCCGGAGTCCGCGAGCATTTCGCTCGATATTTCGAAAGTTATTTCCCCGAGGCCATTGAGCAGTTAGGGGCGATCGTTGCAGGCGCTTTCTTCGAGCGCAAAAATCAGAACGGCTTCACCTGGATTCGGGGCTTTCACACCATGGATGATCGTGCCGTGGTCAATGCCGCTTTCTACGCCGGGCCGCTGTGGAAAGAACATAAGGCCCAAATGAACGAGTTCATAGATGACTCCGACAACGTAATGCTGCTTCGCCCGTTGAGCCCTGAGCGAGGCGTCCTGATCTTGCCGGCTGTCGATCCGGTGAGCGAAGCGAACGGCGCGCAAGGTGTAGTGGTCGCGCAAATATTTGCGGTCAAATCGGGTAATGTCGACGCCTTTGCCAAGGAGGCGGAAACAACATTCGCCGCCTATCGGGCGGCGGGCGCACGCGAAGCCGGCGTTCTGGTCACTCTGGATGCAAAAAATAATTTTCCGCAGCTTCCCGTCCGCACGGACGGCCCTTTCTTAGTGTGGCTGGGAATCCTCAAAGACAATCACATGCTAGAGACGGCGTTCACACCGGTAGCCCAGCGTTCCTTACTATCGCTTTCTGCCACAGGCTTGCTCCGCGGAACACCGGAGCTGATCGTTCTCGACCCCACGCCCCGCTCGCGTTTGCGCTGGCTGCCTTGACGCGAGAATGAGCAGGCTTGAGGTCGTTGGACCAAAAGAAATCGCTCGCGGGCGTTTTCGGGGCATAGCCCCTCTATCAGAACCGGACGAACTAAAGGAGGAGGCCATGAACACGCTCAAAAATTTTCGGAGTTACCTCTTGGTGTGCAGCTTGATTGTCCTGCTGCAGCCCCTTCGAGGACTCGCACAGCAGAGTGCAAACGCATCGAGGACAACCTCGGACCGAGACGGCCAACACGATTTCGATTTCGAGATTGGTACTTGGAAAACTCATCTATCGCGCCTCGAGAATCCTCTAACAGGCTCCACTGCCTGGATCCAATATGAAGGCACTTCCGTCGTCCGAAAGATTTGGAATGGCCGCGCCAATATGGTCGAGCTTGAGGTTGACGGTCCAACAGGTCACGTCGAGGGTTTAAGCCTACGTCTATACAATCCCCAATCCCACCAGTGGAGCCTGAATTTTGCTAACAGCAGAGGCGGTACCCTAAGCGTGCCGACGATTGGTGAGTTCAAAAACGGCCGCGGCGAGTTTTACGATCAGGAAGCCTTTAACGGCCGCACGATTCTTGTTCGAAATGTCTGGTCGGACATCACTCCTGATTCGTGCCACTTCGAACAGGCGTTCTCGGACGATGGCGGCAAAACTTGGGAGCTGAACTGGGTTGTGACAGACACACGGATCAAAGATGAATCTGACAAGGCGCGCTGAATTTCCCCGCGAAAGCCGAACTGCGGCGTCGAGTTTAACGTCGCGCTCCTGCTCACCGCCAGGAGTCGGGCACGTCTAACGTGCCAATCAGGGGTGGGTAGTCACGGTGCGTAGCCCGTTTCAAACAAACCTCTTGATAATGCACGTCGATATAAACTTTGACGGGAGGCATTCCCATATGAATCGAGCAACTCTGCGAGGATTTCTATTCTGCCTGCTGGCAGTCATTTCGGGCGCCACATCGCGTGCAAGCTCGGCTCAATCGTTCGTGCTCGATCTGCCTCTCGGCAGCCAACGCGCCGAAGTCTCACAGAGGATCGGGATCACCGATGTCACCATCGACTATCACCGGCCGCTCGTGAACGACCGCAAGATTTGGGGTGCCCTGGTTCCGTACGGCAAGGTATGGCGCGCTGGCGCGAATGAAAACACCACGATCACGTTCAGCGATCCCGTCCTGATTGAAGGCAAGCCGCTCGACAAGGGAACCTACGGGCTGCACATGATCCCGAATCCCGACGAGTGGACGATTATTTTCTCGAAGAACTCCACGTCTTGGGGTTCTTTCACCTACGACCCGGCGGAAGACGCGCTCCGCGTAACTGTGAAGCCCAAGCCTGCGGATATGCATAACGCGCTCACCTACGACTTCGACCAATTGCAGCCCGATTCCGCGGTAATTGAACTGCAATGGGAGAAAATCGCGGCCCCGTTCAAAATTTCGGTGGACGTGCACGACGTCGTGCAAGCCAGCCTGAAAAAACAACTTCGCAACCTCGCGCAGTACACCTGGATGAGCTGGGACGACGCGGCCAATTACCTGCTCGCGGAAAAAATCGCCTTGGATCAGGCGCTTACCTATGCAAACACGTCTATCCAAAATGAAGACCGCTACGAAAATGAGCTGACCAAGTCGAAGGTCCTCGCAGCACTCAATCGCAAGGACGAAGCCGCCACGGCGCAGAAGAAGGCGCTGGACCTTGCCAGCCCGCTCCAGATCCATTTATACGCTCGCCAACTGCAAGCCGAGAAGCGCAGCGATGAAGCCTTCGCGATCTTCCGCGAAAACGCGCAAAAGCATCCCGACCAGTGGTTCGTGCATTCCGGGCTGGCTAGGATGTACTGCGCCCAGGGCAAGTTCGACGATGCAGTGAAGGAAATGAAACTGGCCATGGCAGCAGCTCCTGACAATCAAAAGAGCTATCTGGATGGCCTGGTGAAGCAATTGGAGGCGAAGCAGGATATCAATTAATAGGCCGGAAACGCGCTCCAGCGATTGCCGGTAAACTAGGCTGCCGCACCCCCACAAAGTGTGGAAACCTGCGTCTCACCGTAAGGTCGGGTGTTCCTGTCCTGTACCCCTATAGCCCTTTCGTACCATTTCCCTAGACATCAGTCCTAGTACACTGTCTGTAGGATATTCCATGTCGACTCTCCACCGCCAAGTGACCGTATCCAACGAGCCCAGGGTGCCGAACGCTCGCGCGTTCATTCGCAGCCTGAATATCCTCCTTAAGTACGCTCGCCTCTATGGTTTAGACCATACTCGCTCAGCTGGTCAATTCGACTCCTGCTGGACCGAACTCCAGGACGCCGTGGAAGCGGCCGGGCAGGGCGGCCTCTTGCTGGGTGCTTCCGGATCTCAGCTCTTGCTCGATGGCGTCCCTTTGGAATCCACGCCCGCGGAGCGTAGCTTCGCTGATTTACTCACCAACTCCGGCGTCGCCAGCATCGGTTTCACCACCGGCGTTTCGCGCGATGACTTCGGTAACCTGGTGAAAGCCTTCATGGAGACTGGCCCTAAGGCCGGCCCTCTCTCCGAGCGCCTCGAGTTGTATTTCGGAAATAGAAAGATCTCGGGCATTCGCGTCAACGAAATTCGGTTCGTGGCCGAGGACGCCGGTTTTTCCGAAGCCCGCGTGGCCGCCACTCTCACCGCAAAAACGCTTGGCGCTGATGCCGACATGATCCAGGACTGGTTTCGAAGTCCCGAGAAAATGATTCAGCTTATCGCCGCGGCGGAAGGCGCCCACAACAGTTCTGCTAACCCGGGAGCCGGCGCAAGCAGTGGAACCGGAACAACGGCGGGACCGACGTCTGTCGGTGCGCCCGGTCCCGATGTGGCAGGCGGTGGCTTGATCGCGGAAGTCTCCGGAGCATTTTCCCGGCTGGAAGAGGGTGAACTCCAAAGTTTGCTCAAGCTGCTCGTGCAATTTGGCGAAGCGCAGAATTCCAAAGGTCCTCAGCTCCAACAGAATTCCTGGCAACAGAAACTAGCCGGCCTGCCGCAGAACGCCCAACTGAATTTGCGGCAAGCTTTAGCGCAAGTCGCCGCGAAATCCCCTTCGGCCAAAGTGGACGAGGCTATGCTCCTGCGCCTGGCTGAAGATTTGGCCATTAAATTCGCTATGGACCGTTTTCAGCGCGGCGAAGTGCAGGTGAACGCCGTGCGTCAGATGCTCGACCGCATGAGCCAGGAACTTGGCACCCTGCGCAAGCTTCTGCGCTCGCGCGAAGACAAAATGGCCAGCGCCGGAATCGCCGTGGAGTCTCACGCCGACGTTCTCGATCGCCAGTTCTGGGCCGCTGTCCCCGAATCCGGCAAAATGAGTGTTTTGATGTCCACCGAAGCTTGGTGCATCCCGCCACGCAACGTTCATCAGTACGTCGAAGAACTTCTCGGACGCGGTGAAGCCGACGTGGCAGGAGGCATCCTCCTCAAATACGCCACTTGCGTCCGTCATAAGGACGCGGAAGCTCGCAAAAAGGCCGCTATTGGCCTCGGCCAGCTCGCCGACCTTTTCAGCAAGGCCGCCAGCCAGCGCTTGCAGGATGCCTTGGTCCAAATCGGCCAGCAGATGGCCGCGGAAAAAGATAACGAACTTCAAACGCTTTTAAGTGCGGCGTTCGTGCGCCTCAGTCAGGAATCGGCCGCCCGCCGCTACTATCGCGCCATGCAGCAATCGCTCGATTCTCTCGCCGATCTGGAAGAATCGCGTCCCAGTTGGGTCCAAAGCTTGCGCCCGCGCGTCGGAATCGACAATCGCGTTCCGGAGTTCATAGAAGAAGCGCTGGCCGCCGAGCAAATGCCCGAAGGCCTGGTCGGCGTGCTTATGCGCGTTCCGCAAGCTGCTTCCGAACATCTGGCTGTCCGCTTGGCGCGCTCCGGTCGCCGCACGGAACGCGAAGGTATCGTAACCCTCGCACGCTCCGTGGGCTCGCCCTGCGTCAGGCATCTAAAAGAAATTCTCAAAAGTGAAGTGCCCGCCAAGGCTGCCACCGTCGTCGGCCTCTTGAGTCGCCTGGATCCCTTGGCTGTCGAGGATCTGCTGCCGGCCAGACTTCGCGATGGCGCACGTAGCTTCCACGACGCCGTCGTGCGCCAGCTCTCCATTGCCGGAGCGCCCGAGCGCGGTCGGCTGCTGACCGATTCACTCGAATTGCTTGACGCCATGATTATTCCTCTCGCGCTTGACGAAATCGGGATGTGCGCCGACACGGAAACGGCGCCAAAACTTTTGCGCATAGCCGAAGGCGAAATTCTGCCCCCGGGTTCGGAATATTTGCGCGTCAAGGCTATTGAAGCGCTCGGCAGGATGCGCGCGCTCGTTGCCATTGGTCACTTGCGCCGGTATGTGGAGTCGCGAAAAACTTTTGGCTGGGCCTATCCGGATGAAATTCGTATAGCGGCCGCTCAGGCTTTGGCCAAGCTCGACTCGGAATGGATAACCGCATTTCTGCCGCAATCCGGGCTGGATCCCAAAGTTATGCCCCTCGCGCCCCTCGATCCCATCCCGGAACGTGATTTCGTGCGCCATCGCCGCTATCGCCGTGTCCGGCTCTCGCGTGCCGTGCCGGCGGTCATCACCTCGGCGCGCGGAAAATTTACATCTTCGATTAGCGTGCTCAGTCTTGATGGCGGTCTGCTGAGCGGCGACATACAAATTCCGGTTGGAACCGAAGCCACCCTAAAAATTCCCGCCGGCCTTCGCTCCATCAGCATGCAGGCGGTCGTGCGATTCGTTCGCTCGCAACAAGCTGGTTTCGAAATGATCGGCATCGGCCTGGAAGACCGCGCAAAGTTGCGCCGCCTCCTCGTCTCGCTCGGCAGCCCCGAAGCTGTTGGTCGTCCCACCCTGGTCGAGCGCGGCTGATTCAGATCTTTCCTGACGTCTCTTGCTCCCTAGATTCCTCGCAGTCCTCTTACCGGTCCATTAGTTGTACTCCAATAAAGATTGGAGTAACTTCTCGCATCCGCGCCTACAGTTCGTCAGGAGCGTAGCGCGGAAAACACGTTTGAAGCTCCCTATGCGATTGCGTCTGAATCTTTATGCGCCGTTTCTGGGCGCCGGAATCCGCGTAAAGCGCCTCGCACCCGGCTGGAAAGAAGTTGACGTCGAGATGAAGCTTCGTTGGTGGAACGCGAATTACGTCGGCACCCACTACGGAGGCTCGCTCTACTCCATGACCGACCCGTTCTTTATGGTCATGCTCATCGAAAATTTGGGCCCGGATTACATCGTCTGGGACAAATCCGCGGCCATCCGCTTTAAAAGGCCTGGACGCGGAACTGTTACCGCCAGTTTCCGCCTGTCCGACCAGCAAATCGAAGAAATCAAGCAAGCTCTCAACGCCGAAAAAAAGATCGAGCGGGTTTTCACCGTCGAAGTCAAAGACGAATCCGGAACCGTCATCGCCGAAGTCGAAAAGCTCCTGCACATCCGAAGAAAGGACCAACCGACAACCCCGACCCTCCCGCCCTCGCAAACGGGTCCGGATACGCCGTTGCGCTAAATGTCCACAGTGCGCGAATCCTTGAATTTCGCCGAACAGCATGCTAGCGTTTTCCGTGATTAAATTAGAACAATTTAGGGCCCGTCAAAGCGACTCGGCGAAGAATTCAGCGCCTCCCCAACGGGTGGGTTCAATCGCCTCCAAGCTGGCCGACTCGACGGCCGTAGGGCGTGCAACTCAAGAAAGGCTTCTCGCCGCTGATATTCGTCCCCAGTTTTTCTCACATTGCGCCAAATTAAATCGCCAAACTCAGGAAGTAGAACACCCCGTAACTTACAGAAAACAAAAGACGGCAAACCGACCAAATCGCCAAAAAATTCAGAAATGGACGCACGCGTTTTCAGTGCCTTCCTGTGCACGTGTAACCAAGAAGTCCGCCTGGGCGGTTTCGTTGACACCCCCGAAGGCGGCTGCTACATTGCCTCACCGACATTTGTGGGGGCGCACTAATCTGAGGGTCTCTGGCTTTGCTTGGATAATCGGGATGACGGCGGCGGCAGCTTTGGCCTGCGGTTGCGCCGTCAGCCATAAAACGGTCGTCAAACCGGGAAACGCGCCTGAAAAGCTTCTCATCGCGACCAAGGATGAACTCATCAGCCGCTACAATCAGCAAGCTCAATCCATCACCTCGCTGAACGCGACAGTCTCTATGAAACTCACTGCTGGCTCCGCGTACTCAGGCGTGATCGAGCAATATCACGAGATAAAAGGATTCATCCTGGCTGCCAAGCCCGCGGACATTTTCGTAATTGGCCAGGCTCCCGTCGTGAGCAAGGATATTTTTACTATGGTCAGCGATGGCGACACCTTTCATATCTTCATCCCGTCGAAGAATGAATTTATCGAAGGCCCGGACAACCTGGAGCGGCAAGCATCCAAGCCCATCGAAAATCTCCGTCCGCAACACCTGGTTGACGCTTTGCTCTGGGAGCCGTTTCCCGGCGAAGCTCCGGTTCTATGCGAGGAAGCGAGCGAAGGCGCCAATCGTTACTTTGTTCTGACCGCCATCCGAGACGTGGCCGGTCAAAGCGCAACGAAAACAAGTGCGCCGGGTTCATCGAATTGGGAGATATCGCGTAAGATCTGGTTCGACCGCACCAACTTGCAGATAGCCAGAGTCGAGAATTTCGCTTCCGGTGGAAAAGTGGCCTCAGACGTTCACTATTCAAACTGGCTTGCCACCGCGGTGCCCTCAAGCGCAGCAGGCGAAACGGCGACGACCGCGCCAGCGGGCAACGGCATGTATCCGCACGAGATTTCAATTAGCCGCCCTGGCGATGACTATCAACTCCAGATTGAAATTAAAAAGCTCACCATCGACGAGCCCATCGCTGCCGATCGCTTCGTATTGAAGCAGCCCCCGGGAACTAAACTGATCCACCCCGATGAAGACGCCAAGGAGCCGCAAAAGCCATGATCCGCTACATGATCGTGCAAAACGTGCTGCATCGGCCTCTTCGCACCCTGATTACGGCTATCGCCGTTGCCGTCGAAGTCACCATGGTGATCATGGTCGTGGGCCTCACGAGCGGCTTGCTCTTGGAAAATGCCAAGCGTGTGGAAGGCGTTGGCGCCGATATCATGATCCAACCACCATCTGCTTCCGTCTTCTTGGCCTTCAGCGGCGCGCCGATGCCGATTGCCATCGGCGACAAACTGAAGGAACTCGATTATGTGCAAGCCGTAGCGCCCGTGCTCGTGCAGTTCAATTCGGTGAACGGCCTCGACGTGGTGTTCGGGATTGATCCCGCCAGTTTCACTGCCGTCTCAAACGGATTCGTATTCCACTCCGGTCACGACTTGCAGAATCCAAACGATATCCTGGTCGATGATATCTACGCGAAGGCGAAGAAGGTCAAAACCGGCCAGACCATGCACATCCTGGATCATGATTTCCATGTAGCCGGTATCGTGGAACACGGCAAAGGCGCTCGGCTTTTTGTTTTTCTCTCAACATTGCAGGAAATGGCCGGAGCGCACGACAAAGCCTCAATCTTCTATATCAAGAATGATCGCACCGACCATACCCCCGCTGTTATGGACGAGGTGCGCCAGCTCCTGCCCCGTTACGAAGTCCGCCCGCTCAAAGATTTCATTTCGCTCATGACCTCTTCGAATCTGCCGGGCTTGGGCGCCTTCATCAACGTCATGATTGGCATCGCCGTGGTCATCGGCTTTCTTGTGATTTTTCTTTCCATGTACACCACCGTCATCGAACGCACTCGCGAAATTGGCGTCTTGAAATCTCTCGGCGCTTCCAAAGGCTATATCGTTCGCATAATTCTCAGCGAAACTACCTTACTGTGTTTGGCCGGCGCCGTTTGCGGAATTGGATTGAGTTTTCTGATGCGAACTGTTTTTATCCGGCTGTTTCCGGCGCTGAGCATACTGATTACCGTGAACTGGATTTTGCGTGCATCCGCAATAGCCATCATCGGCGGGCTCTTGGGCGCCTCCTACCCCGCTTGGCTTGCCAGCCGCAAAGACCCGGTCGAAGCCCTCGCCTACGAATAAAATGCCCCTTTTAATGCCCTCCCAACCCACATACTCGCTAGGAAGAAATGGCCAACGCGACTAGAATATTTCCATCCTCGGAAGTGTTGACACTCGCACGGGAGCGGGCGTTGGAGCCGATACTTAAAACAGAAAACTTGTGGAAGGTCTATCGCTCCGGCAAGGTCGAGGTGCCGGCGCTCCGCGGCGTCAACATGGAAGTCTTCCCCGGAGAATTCGTCTCCATCATGGGCCCGTCCGGCTGCGGCAAATCCACCATGTTGCACGTGATTGGCGGCTTGGCCCAGGCTACCAGCGGCCGTGTCCTGCTGGACGGAAACGATCTCACCACCATGACCGACGCTGCCAGAACCCTCTTGCGGCGCCATAAGGTAGGATTCGTTTTTCAGAAATTCAATTTGCTGCCTACGCTCGACGCCTACCACAATATCGCGCTCGCCCAGCACATTCACGGGAACGGTTTCGATCCGCACCGCTTTGAAGTGGTAGCCAATCTCCTCGGTCTCAGCGAACGGCTGACGCACAAGCCCTCGGAACTTTCAGGCGGCGAGCAGCAGCGCGTGGCTCTCGCTCGCGCGATTGTCAGTGAGCCGAAAATCGTTCTGGCCGATGAGCCCACCGGAAACCTCGACACGAAAAGCTCGGAAGCCGTCCTGAACTTGCTGCGCCAGCTAAACCAAGATCTCGGGCAGACGATTGTGATGATTACTCACAATCCGGATGCCGCTGCGTACGGACACCGCGTGCTTCATATGCGCGATGGCCAAGTTGTGAACGGCTCGGCAGTCCATTAACATGCGCAAAGTATGGCGAGGAATCGTTCGGACGATTTTTTGGTCCTTCGAACGCGGAAGCTGGCCCTACGATTTGATGGTCGTGGCCATCGTTTTGTTCGTGCTCCTCACGCCTCGCAACCTGTTCCACGATCAGCCGCAAACAATCGCGCTGGCAAGCTCCGACGTTCAGCTTTTGTCCGAAGACGGCGAAAATCACACCCGCACCTACCGCCTGGACGCCAAAGTTCTACAGCCCGAAAAACGCGCCAAAGTACCCACCCCCGAACTCGAGCGCGAAACCCACGACATCCTAAGCCGTGCCGTGGAGGATTTGAAAGAGCGCACGTTCCAGGTGACGCGTATTGACCCTCTGCGCGCCCCCGACGGTTCCGTCGTCTATTACGATGTTACCGTGCACCTCCTGACGGAGAGATTCGCTTCTTCCCAGCCCTGATTCTCGCAACACGGAACCCGCCGACCGGCCAATGCATCTAATCCTCTGTGCTATCATGGCGCGCGTTTTAATCACGGTTTTGGGTCGAGTCTCGGGGGAACGTCTTGATGGTTAATCGGGTCAAATCGATGGCGTCAGTGTGCTTGGCTCTTTGCGCGATTTGTGTCGGCGGCTGGACCGCCGCGGCGCAGGGCCGAGGCCCGTGGACGTTGGAGTCGGTCCTGCGACAACTCGATGTGCAAGCGAAGACTTTCCACAGCCTCTCGGCGGATGTGGAACGCACGAAAGTAACCGTGGTCGTCAACGACCACTCCACGGAAAACGGGACCCTTCTCGTGCGCGGCGACAAGATGGTTCTGCAAATGAAAGCACCCGATGTGCGCACGGTCCTGCGCACCGGAGACAACCTTTTTGTCTATACGCCGGGGTTGAATCGCGTCGAGGAATACAATCTGGGCAAGAACCGCACGATGGTGGATCAGTTTCTGCTGCTCGGTTTCGGAACATCCGGGAAGGAACTTCAGAAAAGTTATCTCATCACGCTGTTGGGCGAACCCACGCTGGACGATAAGAAAACCGTTGAACTGGAGTTAACTCCCAAATCCGCGGATGTGCGCAATCAGATTTCGAAGATTCAAATCTGGTTCGATGAATCGTCGTGGCTTCCCGTCCAGCAGCAATTCAACGAAACCGGTTCGGGCGATTACTTCACCATCCGCTACTCGAAGATCGTTCGCAATCCCGCAATCAGCGAGTCCGAGTTTAAACCTCATTGGCCGAAGGGTACGGAAAAGGCCCGGCCGCAGGGTTAATCTTCACAGAAAAAGAAAGCTCAACTCCCCTCAAGCTTTCGCAGTTCGCACTTTCTCCACATCCCGGGCAGCCGATTCGTGTTCGAGCAAAGCGCGCTTGCGGCCAAGGCCCCAGCGGTATCCGGCCAGATTTCCGTCTGCCCGCACGACGCGATGGCAAGGGACCACAACTGAAACAGGGTTTGTCGCACACGCCCGCGCGACCGCCCGGATTGCCCTCGGCCGTCCGATGGCTCGCGCAACCTCACTGTAGGTTCGAGTCGCGCCATAAGGAATTCGCTTTAGCTCCTCCCAGACACGCCTGCGGAACGCAGTTGCCTGTACGTCGGTCGGCAAATCAAGGTGCGGTTCTTTGCCGCGCAGGTGCTCCAGTATTTTGCTTACCCATCCTCCGAGATTTCTCGATCCGCCCGTATCGCTGTCGATTTCCGCGCGAGGATATTCCTTTTGCAGCGCGGCCTTCAATGGAGCATCCTTTTCTCCCAGATAGAGCGCGCTGATTCCGCGGTCGGTCGCAGCCACCAGCAAACGCCCCAGCGGCGAATCGACAATCGTGTAGTGAATCTGCATTCCTGCACCTCCCTGCCGATATGTTCCAGGCGTCATGCCAAGTTGCGAAGGAGCGCGTTCATACAGGCCCCTGCTCGAACCAAATCCTGCGTCGTAAAGTGCGGTGGTCACATCGTCTCCTTTTCGCAAATTGGATTTCAGGCGGCGCATCCGCTGCGCGTCGGCATACTGTCGTGGCGTGATGCCCATCACGCGGCGGAACGCGCGTTCAAGTTGGTGCGGAGCCATTCCGGCGGCTCGACTCAGCGTTGCGAGAGTCAAACCAGCCTCGTCGTCTCTTCCTTCCTCTTCCCGGATCCTAGCGTCTATTTCCCGGCAAACGCGCGCTACCGATGCGGTACGCGGATCGCGCAGATTGATAGCTCGCGGCCTGCAGCGTCGGCACGCTCGAAACCCTTGTTGTTCAGCGGCCTCGGGAAGAGGGAAAAAGACCACTTGCTCGCGGCGAGGCTTGCGTGAAGGGCATGACGGCCGGCAATAGACTCCCGTAGAGCGTACGGCATAGACAAAAGCGCCATCTGCCGCCCGGTCGCGCGACTGCACAGCGTGCCACAGCGCCTCGGCGCGAGGCCGTTCGCCACGTCTTTGCGTTTTATTAGAATTTAGCGGCATTTGTTGAGTCACCGATCGATGCATTCAATTGCAGATCGAAATTACCGAATTCTCGTGGGAACCGCTATCCGTTTTTCGCTTTCAAACTGGTTTCGCCTTTCGCGTCGTGGCAAAATGGTCCTCGAGAAGCCCTCAAGGGCCTTGCCTCCTGAGGGTTACATCATACGGCACTTTCGCCTGCGCCCTGGTTGACGTCGAACCAGACCACGCGCATATTCGGATTCCACAGGGGTGGGGTCAGGCAATACTTGGGGGAGAAGCTATGGGGGCTGCTCCGCAACGGAACAGACAGGCAGCAGTATCGCCGCTGCGTGTAGTAAAAGTTCAGGATCCATCGAAGTCGGTAGCCGCCGTAGCTAAACCGGGGCCGCTTCGCTTTGCTCGTATTCCCACGCACGCCATCGGCGTTGCCACCGAGCGCCGTTGCAATCCTCGCGCTTCACTTTCGCTGCCGCTTCGCTTGCTTCGAGTCGGCGAAGTTGCCGAACCTATTCCGGTCACGCTCGTCACCCGAAATATCAGCTCCAGCGGCGTCTATTTCTTGGCACCGCGTAAGTTCGAACCCGGCACCGCGATCGAGCTGGAAGTCGCGTTGGTGGAACGTCCGCTAGGACAGGGACGAGTGCAAATGTGCACCGCCGCCCACATCGTTCGCGCGGAAGAATTGGACACGCCCGGTTGGCACGGCTACGCCGCGACATTCGACGACTTCGCGCTTCGCCGCGATGACGTGCTTCCGCTTCGATATCAACCCAGTTAAGTTGCCCTTAGTCTGATGTGATACGTGCGTCGTCAACTCTGCGTGAATTTCCGAACGCGCCATTCTATTTGACTGGATCCTTTCCGGCTCATGTTGTGCGATTGCCTGCATTGAAGCGCTAGCGTACAATTCAGCGCCTGTGGCGGACACTCCCTCGATTATTGGCCGCGCGATTTCCCATTACACCGTTCTCGAAAAACTGGGCGGCGGAGGAATGGGTGTGGTTTACAAGGCCAAGGACACACGTCTTGGCCGAAACGTGGCGCTGAAATTCCTTCCGGACGATATTTCTCAGGACCCTCAAGCCATCGAACGATTTCGCCGCGAAGCGCGCGCCGCATCCGCGCTCAATCACGCCAACATCTGCACCATTCACGATATTGGAGAATTTGAGGGCCGCCCGTTTATCGCCATGGAACTACTCGAAGGCAAGACTTTGAAGCACCGTATAGCAGGGAAGCCCATCGAATTATCGGAACTCCTGGAACTCGGCATCCAGATCGCCAGCGGACTCGATGCGGCGCACTCGAAGGGAATCGTGCATCGCGACATCAAACCCGCGAACATATTCCTCGTCGAGCGCGGGCAGGCAAAAATCCTGGATTTTGGTTTGGCGAAGCTGACGCCCACGGTCGCGCATGCGGCTGAATCGGTAGGCGCTACCATGCGCACGCAAACGCATATGCTCGATAGAGAGCAACTGACCAGTCCGGGTAGCTCGATGGGCACAATCGCGTACATGTCGCCGGAACAAGCGCGCGGCGAAGAGTTGGACGCGCGGTCGGATTTGTTTTCGCTAGGCGTGGTGCTCTATGAAATGGCAACTGGGACGGTTCCGTTTTCCGGCACAACCTCGGCAGTGGTTTTCGACGGAATTTTGCATTCCACGCCCGCGCCTGCGAAGCAATTGAATCCTCGCCTGCCGCTGGTAATGGAAAGCATCCTCGGCAAGACGCTCGAGAAAGACCCTGACCTGCGCTACCAGCATGCTTCCGATATCCGTGCGGACTTGAAGCGCCTCAGCCGCGACATAGAATCCAGCCGCCGACCCGCGGCTGATAAGAGCGCTTTGGGCGCCACGGCGCAGCCCGCGCCATCCAAACATAAATCCGTCGCGGTGCTTTACTTCGAGAACCAGAGCGGCGCGAAGGAAGACGAATATTTCCGCGATGGAATCACAGAAGATATTGTCACCGAGCTTTTAAAAATTAAACAACTGGAGATCTTTCCCCGCTCGGAGATGCTCGCATTCCGCGACAAGCCGGTAACAGCGCTACAGGCAGGCCAGCAGCTTGGCGCCGCGTATGTGCTCGAAGGTTCCATTCGCCGCTCGGGGACCCGCGTGCGGATCACCGCGCAACTGGTGGAAGCTTCCACCCGGCATTCCGTCTGGGCCGAGCGTTTCGATCGCCAACTGGAAGACGTGTTCGCCATCCAGGAAGAAATCGCGCGAAGCATCGCCCAAGCTCTGCGCATCACGCTGACCCCGCAGGAAGAAAAAACCATTGCGCGCAAGCCTACGGAAAATCCGCAGGCCTACGATTTTCACCTGCGCGGTAGAAACTACATACGCCGCTATAACATGGAGTACGGCCTGCAAATGTTCGAACAAGCTATCCAGCTTGACCCGAATTTCGCTCTGGCGCATGCCGGGATTGCGCACCTGTGCGGTCTAATCTACGAACTTCGCGAGCAGAGCCCGAAATGGATTGAACGCGGACTCGCCGCCTGTGATCGCGCCACCGCGCTTGCGCCTGACTTGCCGGAAGTGCTCGTGGCGCACGCACGCATCTGTTACGCGCAGAAGAAATACGAAGAATCCGCGCTGCTGGCTCAGCGCGCCATCGAGCGCAAGCCCGACTGTGAGGGATCCTGGGACATCCTCGGCCGGGCGTATTTTGCCTCCGGCCGTTTCGAAGAGGCCGCTGCGCTAACCGAGCGGGCGATTGAAGCGAACGGTGACGACTACAATTCTTATATCCCATATAGCCGGGCCCTCAGACGATTGGACATGAAGGAAGAAGCGGAGCACCTGCAGGAGCGGTTTATGAAGGCCTTGCGCCTGCAACTGGAAATTGTGCCGGAAGACGTGCGCGCTCGGATTTTGCTGGCTGTTAACCTCGCCTACTCCGGACAAGGCCAAGACAAGGACGAAGCCGTTCGGCACTTGCAAACCGCCGTCGCCCTTCGCCCCGGCGATCCCAGCACCCTCTACAATGCTGCCTGCACCTACGGCGCGCTGGGGAAAAAGGTGGAGGCGCTCGAGACGCTGAAGAAGTCGTTCGCAGCCGGATACAGCAACCAGGATTGGGCCGCCAAAGATACTGATCTCGATTGCCTCCACGACGATCCGGAATTCCAGAAACTAGTCGGCCTCAGCGCACGCCCCGCGTCCTGAGGGGCAATTCTTCTCACTCATCTTGACCTGACACGCCAACGTCACTATGCAATCCCTCTAAAATTGCGAAAAGGACCCACTAGTAGAATCAACTGGGAATAATAAGTCGGCTTATCGGAGAATGAACCAAAACTAATGCTTTAGACTCGACGAGCGGCTCTAAGGCTGGGCCATGAGCGCTTGAAATCGGGGATGACCGCGCAGAGAGTTCAGGTCCGCGTCATTTTGCGCCCAGCGCTTGTACCAGAAAGCGTGCGTCATAGCCTTGTCTAGGCAATCGATCGCCTCATCGGCCTTCCCTTGCAGGGCATAGACGCAGGCGATGTTGTAGAGAATCCCGCAGTCCTCCGGGTCGATGGCCAGCGCGCGTTGGGCCCAATCGAAACTTCGCGCTCGCTCGCCTAATTGGCAGAGCGCATTGGCGCCCAAATAGAGCGCACGTGCGTCGTCCGGATGAAGTTCCAGATGTTTTTCAGCTCGCTGCCAAGCGCGCCGGTATGAGTCCTCCGCATCCTGCTTGCGGCCCAGCCCGATATAGACCATTGCAAGCAACTGCGGAGCTTGGTAGTCCTCCGGCTTCACTTCAGAAGCCTGCTCGAACTGACGAGCCGCCTCTTTCAGCTTCCCCTGCTGAAAGCATGCTCGTGCGTAGAAGTAATAAGCCTCGAAGAGCCGGGAGTCCAGGCGAATGGCGGTCTGGAATTCAAGCTCGGCCTCGTCGTAGCGCTTGCTGAGCGAAATCGCAAGTCCCCGCGATACGTGCGCCTCGGCTAAACCCGGGTCCAGGAGCAGAGCCTTGCGGCTGGCATCGTCCGCCGCCTGCAGATTTGTCTCGCTTGCTTCCCAGTACATGTACAGATAGGAATGGCAATCGGCCACGCCGGCATAGGCGCGCGCATACCCAGGATCGATTTCGATAGCGCGAGTGAACATCTGCCGGGCAAAATCATAACCTCGGCGCCGAAACTGATAGAAGAATTGCCGCCCGCGCAAGTAGTAGTCGTAAGCCTTGACGTCTGCCGTCGGCGGCTTGGCGATGGCTTCTTTTTCGCTGGCGGTCAACATCACTTTCAAAGCGCCGGCAATGCTCTGCGCAATTTCGTCCTGAATGGCGAATACGTCTTCCATCTCGCGGTCGTAGCGCTCTGCCCAGACTGAGTGGCGCGTCCGCGTCTCCACCAGTTGCGCCGTAATTCGCAAGCGGTTTTTGGCCCGTCGCAGGCTGCCGCCCAGTACGTAAGCGGCATTGAGTTCCTGACCGACTTGAGGCGCCGTGACCGGCTTATCTCTATAGACCAGCATTTCAGCACGCGGGAAAACTCGAAGCTTACTGATTTTTGACAACTCCGTGATGATGTCTTCCGTCATGCCATCACGGAAGTACTCGTCATCCTTCGCTCCGCTCAAATTTTCGAAGTAAAGCACTGCGACCGATTTCTCGACAGCCGCCGCGGTTGCAGCCGCGATTCGGCCTGAGCCGGAGTCGCGCTTCAACTGTTGAAGATCGATGTGTAGTTTTTCCGCGCTCGAGTATCGTTGCTCGGGTGCTTTCTCCAATAATCGGTTTACGATCTTCTCCAGTTCAGCCGGGATTTTCGGATTCAGGCGCACGGGCGAGACCGGCGCGCGATTAAGAATCGCGTCAAAGATGACGGCCGAAGTGCTGCCTGAAAACGGCAGGCGTCCCGTCCCCATTTCGTAAAGCACCACGCCGAAAGAGAACAGATCGCTGCGCGCGTCGACGTCCTCGCCGCGCGCTTGCTCGGGGGACATGTACGCTACCGTGCCCATGGCCGTTCCCGGGCTGGTTAGGAATTCGGGACTTGCGCCCGCTGTAGCCTCCGCGGAAACTGCGACGGTTTCCCCGATCCGCTGTCGTTTGGACGCCATTTTCGCCAATCCGAAATCGAGAACTTTGGCGCTGCCGTTTTGCGCGATGAAGATGTTCGCCGGCTTTATGTCACGGTGAACAATGCCCTTCGCATGCGCGGTGGCCAGTGCGCCGGCAATCTGGATTCCCAGTTCGAGTATCTCCTCGATTTCCATGGGCCGGCCTTCGATACGATGCTTCAGCGTTGAACCCTCTAGATACTCCATGACAATAAACGGGCGGCCTTCGTGCTCATCAATATCGTAGATGGTGCAGATGTGGGGGTGATTCAGCGCCGAAGCTGCCCGTGCTTCACGTTGGAATCGTTCGAGTGCCTGCCGGTCCGTGGCGGAATCCTCCGGCAAGAATTTCAGGGCCACGCTGCGACCCAGTCGCGTATCCTCGCCGCGGTACACCACGCCCATGCCGCCACCGCCCAGCTTTTCGAGTATGCGGTAGTGGGAGAAAGTCTGGCCAACCATGGAGGCTAGGATCCTTTGCGAACGCGAATGCTATCTTCTGGTAGAGAACAAGTCAACGCGGCCCTCAAAATCGACGTGATGACCGCGCGTCTAGCGTACCGCGCCGCTTAAAATCCGCTTAGGCTACTTTGAGCACGAGCTTTCCAATGTTCTCGCCCTTGAAGAGCTTCAGCAGTGTATCCGGAAATGTTTCGAAGCCCTCGACGATATGCTCGCGCGATTTGAGCTTGCCGGCAGCCATCCAGCCCGCCATTTCGCGCCCAGCCTCGGCATAACGATCGGTGTAGTCAAATACCACCATCCCTTTCATGCTGGCGCGATTAACCAGCAGCGAAAGATAATTCGAAGGTCCTTTAATCGGCGTGGTGTTGCAGTATTGCGAGATCGCGCCGCAGATCACGATTCGCGCACCGCGCGCGAGCTGCGTGAGCGCCGCGTCGAGAATGTCGCCACCCACGTTGTCAAAATAAACGTCGATGCCTTTCGGGCAATGCTTCTGTAGCGCTTTGCGGACATCCTCCGACTTGTAGTCAATGGCGGCGTCAAAGCCCAGATCCTTCACAATGTAGTTGCACTTTTCCGCACCCCCGGCGATGCCGACCACGGTGCATCCTTTTATTTTGGCGATTTGCCCCACGACTGTCCCCACTGCTCCGGCTGCGCCTGAGACGACTACGGTCTGGCCCGGCTTCGGTTGGCCGATATCCAGCAAGCCAAAATAGGCGGTCATCCCCGGCATTCCAAGCGTCCCGAGAAAAACCGGAAGAGGAATCGCGCCAGCGTTCACCTTAGTGATGCCAGCACCGTTCGATATAGCGAATTCTTGGACGCCGAACGCGCCGTAAACGTGATCGCCAACGGCGAACTTGGGATTTTTCGAAGCTGTCACGCGACCAAGCGCCCCAGCCCGCATGAGTTCGCCAATACCTACCGGAGCAATGTACGATTTCCCTTCGTTCATCCATCCACGCATGGCCGGATCGAGCGAGATATACAGAATCTTCACGAGGAATTCACCCTCGCCGGGGTCGCGAACCGGCTCTTCCTTGTAGTTCCAATCGGTTCGCTTCGGCATACCCACGGGACGCGCTGCAAGTTCGAATTTGTGATTCACATTGCTCATGGCTGATTCCTCCGCTAAGCACAATTGAGGTAGAGCCGTCGTCCGGCCTGTTGTTGATAGTCGCTTACAGATGACAGTGACTAACGCGGCGGGCATTGTATATAATCGCGCGTACTGTGCCAAGCCAGGACATTCTCGGCACACGGGAGGGCTAAATGGCCGGAGCACCCGCAAATGTATTGAACATGCCGCGACCCCCGGTGTTTGCCAACGCCGCCGAGGAGCGCTTGCATCGCAAGCAAATGCTGGCCGCCGCATTCAGGCTTTTTTCGAAGTTCGGATTCGACGAAGGAGTTGCAGGACACATCACCGCGCGCGATCCGGAACGGCTCGACCATTTCTGGGTGAACCCGTTCGGGATGCACTTCGGCCAAATACGCGCGTCCGACCTGATTCTGGTGAATCATCGCGGCGAAGTGGTGGAGGGAAAATATCCCGTCAATGGAGCGGCTTTTGCCATCCATTCCCAGGTACACGCCGCGCGCCCCGATGTGATCGCGGCCGCGCACGCGCATTCGCTGAACGGAAAATCCTGGGCGTCGCTCGGTCGGCTGCTGGATCCAATTACGCAGGATGCCTGCGCGTTTTACGAGGACCACGGATTGTTCGCGGAGTTTACCGGCGTGGTCTATGAAACTTCCGAAGGGGAGCGGATCGCGCAGGCTCTGGGACCACACAAAGCGGCGATTCTGCGGAATCACGGATTAATCACCGTGGGCCATTGCGTCGAAGAAGCCGCGTGGTGGTTCATCACCATGGAGCGAAGTTGCCAGGCGCAACTGCTCGCTGAGGGCGCGGGCAATCCTGTGAAGATCGATCATGCCACCGCGGTGGCGACCAGGGAACAGGTTGGAAGCCATCTCGCAGGATGGTTTCAGTTTCAGCCGCTGCTCGCCCGCATCACCCGCGAACAGCCCGATCTGCTTGAATAATCCACCGAAACACAGTTCCTTCCGGTGTCCAGCGCTGCGCTTGCCTGTTTTGGGGCCTACTGCTACACTGTCGCGGCAAGAGCTAGTGCTGCTCCTGCCATACTTCCTGTAAAAGGTTTATCCATGTCCGGACACTCAAAATGGGCCACAATTAAACACAAGAAGGCTGCCACGGACGCCCGTCGTGGCAAGGTTTTCACCAAGCTAATACGCGAATTGACCATTGCCACGCGCACCGCCGGAGCTGATCCGGTGACGAACCCGCGCCTGCGTACGGCTATTCTCACCGCCAAGAGCGAGAACATGCCCAATGACAATATCGAGCGCGCGATCCAACGCGGCTCTGGGACGCTCGAAGGTGAGACGCTGGATGAAGTAACGTTCGAGGGGTACGGCCCGGGTGGTGTCGGCCTGTTGGTGCAAGTGGTGACCAACAACCGCAACCGCATCGTCAGCGAAATTCGCCACATGCTTTCGAAAAACGGCGGCAACATGGCTGAAACCGGCGCGGTTGGCTGGATGTTTGACCGCAAGGGCGACATCCTGGTTCCAAAAGATGCTGCCGACGAAGACAAAATGATGAGCATCGTTCTCGACGCTGGCGCCGAAGATTTGCGCGACGATGGCTCGGCGTGGGAAGTCACCACTCCCCCAGAAGCCATGGAAAAAGTTCGTGAGGCGCTGACCGCCGCGGGCATCAAGCCTTCTTCCGCCGAAGTTGGATTCATACCGAAGAATTACGTGAAGCTGACCGGCGCACAAGCCCAGCAGATGGTTCGCATGATGGAAACGCTGGAAGATCACGACGACGTGCAGCACGTCTACGCGAACTTCGATATCGACGAGAAGGAAATCCAGGCTGCCGTAGCCGGGTAGTTCTCTTCGCGTCGCGCATCCCGAAAAAACACTACCTTTCATTTCCGGCCCGCACGTACACTTGTGCGGACCGGCATGCCTTCATCTCACATTGTCAGACTGAATACAAAAGCGCGTGGACTACGCGTGCTAGGCGTGGACCCGGCACTGGCCGGGGCTACCGGGTACGGCATCATCGAATTCGTCGGCACAACGCCGCGTCTGGTGCGCTTCGGCTCGTTTAAACTTCCCGCACGCGCAACACTTGCCGCGCGTTTGTACGAAATTCATTCGCTGATTTCGAAACTGGTGGCTGAATTTACGCCCGACGCCGTCGCGGTCGAGTCCGTATTTGCCGCTCTGAATGTGAAGACCGCGCTAAAACTCGCGGAAGTACGCGGGGTCGTCCTTCTGGCTGCTGCGCAAGCCTCCATCCCCGCGCATAGCTATTCGCCTCGCGAAGTAAAATCCAGTGTGGCGGGATATGGCGCCGCGTCGAAACAGCAAATGCAGCAAATGGTGAGTTCCGCGCTGGGTCTGACGGAAGTTCCGGAGCCTGCTGACGCCGCCGACGCGCTGGCCGTGGCCCTATGCCATGCACACCTTGCCCGGGCGCGCGAGCGCATGGATGTTGCTATGCCCTCGACGCGTCTAGTTATGGCTTCTCGCAGCGTGATTCGCAATTCACAAAGTCCGCGCAACCGGATCCGCGCCGCCCGCATCTTGGAATCGTGATAGCCTCATCAACGAGGATCCGATTTGTGAACCGTCACATGGCAGCGGGTTTTCGCAGAAACCTTTCAGCATTTTTCCTCGCCGCTCTCGTGTTCCTGGCTCCTTGCGTCGCCGGCGCATCTTCCGACAATCCCGCAATCACATACCGAAAAATCTTTAAGTCCAGCTATCCCGAATTCGTGGAAATTAAGCTGTACGAGAACGGCCGCGGCACTTTTGATATCCGCCAACTGGACGAAGCTGCCAATCCTCAGCCCTTCGAAATCGACGCTGCGCTCGCCGGCAAAATCTTTGCCCTGGCGGCGAAATTGCATAATTTTCAAGGTGTGGATTTGGACATTCACAGGCGCATCGCCAACCTGGGCGAAAAAACTTTCCGCTACGATAAAGGCAGCGAGACACACGAAGTCAAGTTCAACTACTCGCTCGACGATTCCGCCAGTCAATTGACCGCAATCTTCGAAGGGCTTGCCCGTCAGACAACAGATCTTTCTGACCTGGAACGCACCATGCGATACGACCGGCTTGGGGTAAATGATGTTCTGCAGCAAATCGAGCAGGATTACAACAACAAGCTGTTTCCGGAACCTGGGCGGCTGCTTCCCGCGCTCGATCAGCTTGCGGGCGACCAGAAATTTATCGATATCGCACGCCAGCGCGCCCGAGCGCTTGCCAGCCGGATACGCGCCTCGCTCTAGCTGGCCTTTCAGGATTTGCATTCGCAGGTATCGCTAACTCCTTTTTTAACTTAGGATTAGAACTCTCTCATTTTCGGCGTTATTGTGGACGAATTTAGAATTGGTCCGCTGACCAGGATGACATTTCTTGCGATTTACCGCTATACTTCATCCATCCGTATGGAGACCGTCCGCATCTGAGTTATCACGCCAATGAAACCAAAAAACCTAGTTGCAATCCAGTGCGCCGTACTTTTTACTTTACTTTCGATCCCCGCCTTCCAAGCTTCGGCGCAAAGCAGTGACGTTCAGCCGCGCATTACGCAGGCGGTGGACGAGGGCAAACTAACCCTGCTGAAGGGCAACACGTATCCGCTGGCCCGCCCTGAATTTGACCGCGGACCGGCGCCGGCCAATCTCCCGATGGAGAACATGCTGCTGGTGCTGAAACGCAGTCCGGCGCAGGAAGCCGCGCTCGATCGGTTGATGGCCGAGCAACTCGATAAATCTTCTGCCAATTTCCACAAGTGGCTCACCCCGCAGCAATTTGGCCAGCAGTTCGGCGCATCTGACCAGGACATTCAAACCATCACGTCATGGCTGGGATCGCACGGGTTCCAAATTATCCAGGTTACTAACGGCCGCACGGTGATCAACTTTTCCGGCAACGCGGGCCAAGTGCAGCAGGCTTTTCATACCGCGATTCACAGCTACGTTGTTAATGGCGAACAGCACTGGGCGAACTCCACCGATCCCCAAATCCCCACAGCTCTTACACCGGTCGTCGAGGGCGTAAACACTCTGCATAATTTCCGCTGGAAGCCTGCCAATGTACATGCCGGCGAGTTCATCAGATCGAAAGAGACTGGAAAAGTCACCGCGGTGAATTCGAATTTCACGTTCGCGGGGGGCTGCACCGTCCCTTCAAACAATTGCTTCGGAGTGGGCCCGACCGATTTCGCCACGATCTATAACGTGCTGCCACGATGGACAGCGAACAACGACGGTACGGGAGTGACCATCGCAGTGGTAGGACAGACGGACATCAATCCACAGGACAATGCTGATTTTAGGAGCATATTTGGCCTCCCAGCTTCGCATCTGACGATCACTCAAAATCCGAACGCCGGCGACCCAGGGACGATTGGCCCGGGGGGAGATGACGACGAGGCCGAAGCAGACATTGACACTCAGTGGTCGGGCGCAGTCGCCAAAGGCGCCACGATCAATTTCGTAAAGTCGGCATCCACCAATACCAGCAATGGCGTGGATCTTTCCTCTACCTACATCGTGGACCAAAATTTGGCCCCCATCCTAACCGAAAGCTACGGCGCGTGCGAATTCGATCTCGGCTCCGCAGGCAATTTGTTCTATTACCAAATGTGGCAGCAAGGAGCCGCGGAAGGTATTTCCGTATTCATCGCTGCGGGAGACGAAGGTTCAGCGGCCTGCGATACTGGCACCTCCACGGCTGCCGCTACCGTCGCGGTCTCCGGCTTGCAGGTTACCGGATTTGCTTCGACGCCTTTCAACGTGGCTGTCGGCGGTACGGATTTCAATGATGTCGGAACCCAGAGTCAATTTTGGAGCGCGACCAACAATTCAACCACGCAGGCATCCGCGTTGTCTTACATCCCGGAAGTGATTTGGAATGACGCCTGCACCAGCAACCTGTGGGCGGACATCGGCGGTAGCACAGACCCGGTGACCAACTGCAACAATAGTCAGGTCCAATCCGAAGCTGCCGGTGTTATCGGCGGCGGCGGAGGCGCGAGCGATTGCACGTCGGGTAATCCTGTGGAGCCGGCGGGTTGCTTCGGCGGCTACGCCAAGCCGTCCTGGCAGGCGGGTCCCGGTGTACCCAACGACGGCAAGCGGGATATACCGGATGTCTCGCTTTTTGCGGGCAACGGCTTCTTCAACGGGACTTTTTACATCGTGTGCCAGATGGATGCGAATTCGGGAGCGGGCAGCAGTACTTCTAGCTGTAATCTGACTGCACCCTTCCTCGATTTCCAAGGGTTTGGCGGTACTTCCGTGGGCACGCCTGCAATGGCTGGCATCATGGCTTTAGTCGTCCAACAAGCCGGCGGCGCGGCGCAAGGTAATCCCAATCCGGTTCATTACGCGCTTGCGAAGCAACCTGCCAATACATGCGATTCAAATGGAACGCAGACTGCTTCGTGCATTTTCCATAACTTAGCGGCTGGCGGCGGAACCAATGCCATGCCTTGCACCCCGGGTACGCCGAACTGCACTGCCTCGGGCAGCAATCCCGTCGGCGTTTTGCCCTGCTGCAGTACTTCGACAGGTTTTAACCTTGCTTCCGGTCTTGGCTCATTGAACGTCGCCAATTTCGTCACCGGCTTTCAATCCGCCGTCTTCGGACCGGACTTCAGCCTCTCCTTGCCCGGCACACCACCGACCCCCACGACTGTGACGGTGCCATCCGGAGGCAACTCAACCACAACGCTCACCGTAACCGGATCAAACGGATACGCCGGAACAATCACCTTCTCCGCCGCATCCTGCTCCGGCCTTCCAGCGGGAGATTCCTGCAGCTTTAGTCCTTCGTCGGTTGGTCCCGGCAGCGGCTCGACCACGCTAACGGTGACGAACACGGCCAGCGGCATGCTAGTTCCAATCGGCCAGCAGGACGCGCCTGCCGCTCGGGCCGGCGCTGGCAGAGTGATGCTGCTGTTTGTGTGTTTCGCCATCTTTTGGCTTGCGATTCAAGCAGGCAGACGCAGGCTCCGTTGGAGCGTGGCAACAAGTCTCCTCGTGTTTGGATGCTTGGTCGGTATTGCAGCCTGCGGCGGTGGTGGTGGCGGAGGAGGAGGGGGCGGCGGAGGCGGTGGCGGTGGGGGCGGCGGTGCAGTAAGCAATCAGAGCGTGGTAATCACGGCCACGGACGGAACAAATACGCATTCCACTTATTTCTTGCTAACCGTCCAATAGAACTCTTGCGTCAGAAAAACGCGTAGCGCCGCCGGTGCGCCGGCTGTGTCATCGAGTATTGTCAGCGAATGATGATGCCCGCGTACCCGACGACTTGGTCCCAGTCGCCGGTAATATCACCCGAAGTCGCGTACCTAATCAGTTCCGCATCTTTGGCGCCCAGATCGCGCATGGCAATCAGCATCGCTGCCGTCGCAGCATATCCGCACATAGTGATGCCCTCGGATCTCACCAAATCGTAAAGTCCGCGCGGGTCCAGCGCCAGCATGCGGTCGATTGCCTTGTGATCTTTCGTGCGGGTGATCGCGTCGCTTTCATAGTGATTCATATCCGTGCTCGCAATCAGCAGCACGGGTTCGGTGTGAGCCGCGATCACCCGCGCCACGGCATGGCCTAATGTTTCGAGGTCCTGGTAACGCTGGGTTGCAAGCACCACCGGAACGAACCGCAGGTTTGCGGCCAGTTGTTGAAGAAATGGAATCTGCACTTCAAGCGAATGCTCGCGCTCGTGCGCCATTCGGTCTTCACGCAGCAGCGGGCACGCGCGCTTGAGTTCTGCAGCGAGTTCCGAGTCTATTTGTGCATCGCCAAACGGAGTCCGCCAGCTTCCCTCCGAAATGATCGCCATTGCTTCTCCGCCGGGGAAATGTCGAGGCCCCAGCAGAATGCATCGCGCGGGAATTTCGATCTCCGAATAAACAGCTCCCGCTACGTGGCCCGAATACAGGTATCCGGCATGCGGCACGACGCATCCTCGGGCGAAAGACTTTTTATTCGCACTCGAAGTATATTTCTCGATTTCAAGCGCCAGCTTCTTTTCGTCGGAGGGATAAAAGCGGCCGGAAACAGCAGGGGGGCGAATCATCAAATTAATCGAGACTGCGAGTTAGTGAGCAACCATGCCAATTCAGAAGCGGGTCCGTAAAAACGATCAAATAGCTTTTGAAGGTTTGCCTTTAATGTCGAGCGCTTCAGATCCCCCGGCCATCCACAGAACTTGTATTCGATCGCCGCTTTGGTAGCCGCCTGCGTCCAGAACTTTGCCCATTTTTTTCTGCGCTTTGTCCGCATACGTGAAGGTGTGAACGTTCAGCGAATTCGCTTCTTCGCGCACCATGAGCGTGTGGCTGTCCGCATGGATCACTTCTGCTTTTAGCCATACGGGTCTCCGCGCCTTTTGCTTCACCACGATGGGCGGGCTGCTGCTCATCTGCGCGCGAGCGGCGCGCGCATTGGCCAGTGAAAACCCGGCGATTGCAACCAGAATAACCGCGGCGAAAATCTTAGAGTTCTTCATCAAATGAGATCTTCAGAGACTTCAAGAATTTAATATCTTGCGCGGTGATTTCCACCATGCGCGGTGCCACGGTTTCTTCTTCCAGCGTTTCATCATCCACGCGGATATGCAGCGATTCCAGGAAGCGGCGGTCAAGTGGAGTCATTTTGGCGTCCTGCTCGGAGCGGCGTGCCAGCCCGATCGTAGCGTCCAGCTTCAGCACAATATCGAAGCCTGCGGAACGCACGCTGGAAATAGCTTCGGCGATGCGCTCGGAATCCGAGACGCTATCGTTGATAGCGTGCCCGAGGTCTCGCAGCAACTGCTTCATGCGGTCATCGAGTTGCAAGGGCGCCTCCTGTAAAGAGCCCTTAACTACACCAATTCTAGGGCCGCCGCAATCCTGAAACAAGACCCACGTTTGATCTTGGAATCGCGGATGTTACCTGTACGCTAGCTCAGGCCAGACCCGGGAAACGCCGGTACGCGTATCCTTTGGCCAAAATCGCAGCGGGGCCGCGGCACTCCGCCGCAATCTATACTAGAATTGTGCGATGGCAACCGGCGTCATTCCGGCGCTTTGGAATTCCTCGAAAATAACCCTGCGCGTCCTGTGGCGCGCCGCGCGGCAATTCTTTCACGAAGCCATGGGAGCGCTATTCGCTATATTTGCTTTGTATGGAGCGGTGGCCGCTTGGCGACAGTGGCATAGCAAAGTGGCAGCTTGGCTTCTCGGTTTTGCGCTGGTTTACGCGGTCTTGATGGCGTTCTTCGCCGTCACCTCGTTCCGACGAGCCCGGCGAGTTCGCTGAATTTCCAATGCCTGAAGACACCAAGAAACGCGCTGCTCTAACGGAGCGAAAGCTCGCCTCGCCTTCCGGCCTTCCCATGGAAGCCGTGGTCGCGCAAGACAGCCTGCAGGATTGGAATCCCGAGCGCGATCTCGGCTACCCAGGCGAATTTCCGTTCACGCGCGGCGTTTATCCCACCATGTACCGCGGTCGGTTGTGGACCACGCGGCAATATGCCGGCTTTGGAAGTGCCCTCGAATCGAACCACCGCTATCGGTACCTTCTTTCGCGAGGTCAAAAGGGATTGTCCGTCGCGTTCGATTTACCCACCCAGATTGGAATGGATTCCGACCATCCCCTAGCGCGGGGTGAAGTGGGCAAAGTGGGTGTAGCGATCGATTCGCTTGAAGACATGCAAACGCTCTTCGACGCTATTCCGCTCGAGCGCGTCTCCACTTCCATGACGATTAATTCCACCGCCGCGATCCTGCTCGCGCTTTACGTCGCTGTGGCCAAGCAGCAGGGCGCGAACCTGAAACGCCTGGCCGGCACGGTGCAAAACGATATTTTGAAAGAATACATTGCGCGCGGAACTTACATTTATCCGTTGCGTCCGGCCATGCGAATCGTCACCGATATTTTCGCCTGGTGCCGGCAGGAAATACCCAATTGGAATGCCATTTCGATTTCCGGTTATCACATTCGCGAAGCGGGATCGACCGACGTGCAGGAAGTTGCGTTCACACTGGCAAATGGAATCGCCTACGTGGATGCCGCCGTCGAAGCAGGTCTCGCGGTGGACGATTTCGCTCCGCAGCTTTCTTTTTTCTTCAACTCTCACAACGAGTTGCTCATGCAGATCGCGAAATTCCGTGCGGCGCGGCGTCTGTGGGCTCGTACCATGCGCGAACGATTCGGAGCGCGCGATCCGCGCTCGATGATGCTCCGCTTTCACGCGCAAACTGCCGGCTCTTCGCTCACGGCGCAGCAACCGGAAAATAATATCGTGCGTGTCGCGCTGCAATGCCTCGCCGCTGTGTTGGGAGGTTGCCAATCTCTGCACGCCAATGCTTTGGACGAAGCGCTCGCGCTTCCCACCGAGCAAGCAGCGCTGCTCGCGTTGCGCACGCAGCAGATCATCGCCCAGGAAACCGGCGTCGTAAACACCATCGACCCCGTGGCAGGCTCCTTCGCCATTGAGAAATTAACCGATGAAATCGAAGCCGCCGCGCAAGATTATATTTCGAAAATTGACGCAATGGGCGGAGTGCTGCGCGCCATTGAAACAGGCTATGTTCAGCAGGAAATCCAGAAATCAGCTTACGAATATCAGCAAGCCGTGGACACGGGCGAGCAGGTCGTCGTCGGCGTGAACCGCTTTCAGGTGGATGAAGAGCGCCCTATTCCCACGATGCAAGTGGATCCGGAAATTGAGCGCAACCAGGTAGCTCGGCTTGACGCTTTGCGCGCGCGCCGCGACATGGCGAAAGTGAAGCCGGCGCTTGCCGAAGTGGAACGCCGCGCCCGCAGTACAGAAAACCTGATGCCTGCCATTCTGCTGGCAGCCGAATCCTATGCAACCGTAGGTGAAATCTCAGACGCTCTGCGTCGCGCCTTTGGTGAATACCACGAGTCCGTAGTAATTTGACGATGCGACAAGCATCATCATCTTGAGGAACGAAGTGACGAAGGATCCCTTCCAAGCGCTCCCGGTTTTTCTTCGCGTACTCGCGGAGGCGTCCACGTCCTACGAAAACAAAGATCTGCGATGAAACTGATTCTTGCATCGGCTTCGCCTCGCCGCGCGGAAATCCTGCGGAACGCCGGAATTCAGTTTGAAATTCGCAAGACTGACGTGGATGAATCACGGATCGTTGGTGAGCTTCCCGGCGATTACGTTCGCAGATTGGCTTTGGCTAAAGCGCTGTCAGCCGCGACCGAATATCGCGATCCCCTTGACGAAACGCTGATTCTAGGTGCTGACACGGTTGTCGTAGTTGATGCAGATATCCTCGGCAAGCCAGCCTCGCAAGATGACGCGCGAAGCATGTTGCGCCGCCTCAGCGGACGCATCCACGAAGTTCACACCGGTCTTGCCCTGTTGCGAAAACCCGGAGCAGAGCAGCGCGTGGTCGAAGAGATTACGCGCGTGCATTTCGCGCCGCTTACCGACCGGGAAATCGAAGACTATATTGCTACCGGCGAACCATTCGATAAGGCCGGCGCTTATGGAATCCAAGGCATAGGTGGGCGATACGTGACGCGCATCGAGGGCTGCTATTTCAACGTAATGGGATTGCCCCTCGCGCGACTATGGTCCTTGCTGCGGGAGTTAGGGTGGGAGAACTCGGTCGGCGCCCAGCGGGCCGCAAAATAAAAACGGCGGCCGAAGCCGCCGTCAGAATATCGTCGCAAGCCCGAGTGTATTACTTTTTATCTTCGCCCAAGGGTGGCGGCGCGGTCGTAACCGTCGGCGGATTCGCCGGCGGGGCCGGATTCGGCGGGGTCGGCGTATTTGTGTGCATGCCTTCTTTAAAGTTGCGGATTCCTTCGCCAAGTCCGCGCATGACTTCCGGAATTTTCTTTCCTCCGAAAAGGAGGACGATAATCGCCAGAACAATTAACCAGTGAATTGGGCTAAACTCTCCCATGTTTACCTGCCTTCCCGGGATGCCTGTTCGGCGAAAACTGCTTCGCGAGCCCGGGTAACTAGCTAAAGTATAACACGCTCATCCCCGACCCGGCGTGTCAAGTGTTCTCGGTCAAGATATTCGAGCAATGGAATTGCGTATTTCCGCGATACGCCCGTGATTTCCTTGAACGCGCCGATGGGAAGCCGCGGGCCGCTCTCCTTGCGGTACTTTGCGAGCATCTCGCGCAGCTTTGCCACCGCCATGTGGTGGAAAATCAGATCCTCCGCGACTTTCACCAGTACTTTTTCGCGCAACAGAATCTGCAGTATCTTCTGCGCGCGGCGCGATTCCACCGGCAGCTTGTCAAGCACGGTGGCAAAGCTCGGAACAGTAAGGCCGGCGTCTGCAAATTCACGCTCGATCACTTCTTTGGCGCGTGTTTCTTCCGGCGATAGAGCGATTTCACGTCCCGCTCGTTGAACGAGGTCTCCCGAAAGGGCGATTGTGCGCGCACTCAGCAAGTCGTCAAGAGCGGTTTGAAATACTTCAGCACGAGGATTTCCCGCACGCGCGCGTAACTCCTGCTTCGGAATCCCAGGTAGTAGCGGATTTGCTGCGTGAAAATCCTCAATGGCCTTGCGAATTGCGGCCGCACAATCGGTAAACCTGGGCGCGGATATCACGATAAAAGTGGCCGAAGCCGCGTCTCCCAAAATTCGCACGCGCTTTGATTGCGCAAGCGTTTCTGCGGCGCCGTGGATTTCCGCGGTGGTCCATCCGGTGCGCGAAAGAATTTCGGAAAAGGATAACCCTCGGGGCGATGCCGTCGTCAGTGCGAGGAGAGAATCCTCTTTGTTGCCTCGCCCGAGCGTTTGAAGGAAAGCTTTGACGCCCTCGTCGTTGCGCCGGTGGCTGGCAGGACGCGCGTCCAGCACCGTGCCGCCTCCGATCGTCACGACCGGAGAGAGCTGCCTCAAAATAAACCGGTCCCCTGGCAGCACCAGAATCGGCCCGTCCAGCCTCACTTGCGCGAACGCCGTTTCCCCTGGCGAGAGCGTTGCGTTTCCGCTCAGAAGAATAATCTCGGCAACTGACTCAGCCGTGCCCTGATGCAAGTGAACCCGCGCGCGATTCTTTAGCGGTCGCGCCGAAGCCAACAGTGTGATCTCTGCGTCCAGCCGCGAAGTGGGCTCGAAGAGTCCCGGCGTTGCCAGAACCATTCCTCGGCTCATTTCGTCGCGCTCGATACCAGCAAGGTTCGCGGCGGTTCGCTGGCCGGCCACGGCGCGCTCGATTTGTTTTCCTCCAGAATGCAGGCCGCGCACGCGGGCTCGCGCATGCGTTGGATAGATTTGCACTTCGTCTTCAATCCGTAGAGCGCCTGCGACGAGCGTTCCGGTGACCACCGTGCCAAATCCCTTCATGGCGAAAACGCGATCGATGGGCAGCCGAAAATGGCGTTTTTCATCTCGCGAGAATACGGCTTGTGCGACTCGGAGCAGCTCTTGTTTCAGTTCTTCGATCCCAACTCCGCTGTGCGCACTCACCGCAATTATTGGCGCGTTTTCGAGGAACGAGCCGCGCACAAATTCTTCAATCTCAAGGCGCACGGCAGCAAGAAGGTCTGAATTGACCTTGTCGGATTTCGTGATGGCGATAATTCCGCGCGAAATGCCCAGCAGCCGGCAAATATCGAAATGTTCCCGGGTCTGCGGTTTGATCGATTCATCTGCCGCGATAACGAACAGGACTATATCGATGCCACCCGCGCCTGCCAGCATGTTGCGCACGAATCGTTCGTGCCCGGGGACATCCACAAAACCAAGTCTCGCGCCATCGAGATCCAGGAAAGCAAAGCCCAGATCGATCGTTATCCCACGGCGCTTTTCTTCTTCCAGCCGGTCGGGATTGGTACCGGTAAGAGCTTCGACTAGCGCGGATTTACCGTGGTCGATGTGCCCGGCCGTGCCTGCGATGACGTGCTTGATTTCACCCATGAGGAAATTGCGATGCACACTGATGCTAGCGAAGCCCGGCGCGATTGGTCAAATGCCGCGCAGAAGTCCGCATTGCCAGGACACAGCTCGAAATAATGGAACAACTACTCGGGTTTCTCTTGAAGCGGCGGCGCCGTTGTAGAGCCTTTGAAACGCGGTTTGCCAAGTTTTGCGATCCAGATCCCGCTGTTAATGTCGTTAAAGTAGATCAATCCGTTTGCGGGCTGCGCGCCCCAGGAAAAGGGCAAATTCGCGCGGTATCCCGCGACATCGCCGGTCCAAAAGCGCGCGATCTCGCGCCCCTGCTGGTAAAGGTTGCCGCGAAGTTCGCCGGAAATATCGAGCACGCGCCCGCCGCCGGCATAGTCGCCCAAAAACAACATGTCGTTGTCCGCCCAAAAATTGTGGATCCCGCCTTCGGGAACCTCGTAAATCGCCACTTCGCGCGGATGCTCAATGTCGCTGATGTCCATTACGTGGCACACGCCGCGCACGGGGATGCGCTCTTTGCTGTCGATATCGAAGGTCGCCGGGAACACCTCGTCGCCCACAAACAGATAATTGTTGTAGCGAAATGTAGAGTGCGTTCCGGCCAGCCAACCGTTACCGTAAAGTTCGTAATGATTGAATTTGTATTGCGACACAAGCTGCGGATGCTCCGGGCTGCCGCCCTTCATGCCGTTCCCGACATCGAGAATAATCAGCCCATCGCGCCAGTAAGCAAGATATGCGAGGCCGTCCTTCACGTACAAATCGTGAAGGTAGCGCCCGCTTGACATCGGGCCCATGGGGCCGGCGATTGAAGCAGCCGTTGCGTTTTCCACCTGCCAGCGGGCCACTTCTTTCGGGTGCTGCGGATCTTGAAAATCGATAACTCGCAACGATCCCGTCGCGTCGTCGGTGATGTACGCGTAATGCGTGCTGATGAACGCGCTGTGCACTCCGCCCGTCACCGTCTCGGTGTACTCCGAAAGCACTTTCAAGTGCGCGGGGTCCGAAGGATCGAAAAACACGATCCCGTTCTTGCGCGTCGAAGCTCCTTCTCGCGTGAATACTCCGATTTTTTCGTCCGGCGTCGTGCTCAGGTCGTTGATCAATCGAGCGTCTGCTTTTAGGGAGTCGAGCGCCTTGGGTTTCGCCGGATCGCTGATGTCGTAGTCGTAGATTTTGTCGCCGAGTGAGGCGACATACAGATGATTGCCCATCACCCATTCTTCTGTGGTCTGAATTGCGGAGCCGTCGGCCGCCTTCAGCGGAATGTGGGCAACCACATCGATCTCGCGCTCGGCGTTGCGCGGCGCCACCACGATCGAGGCTACTGCGACGTGTCGCCCGATAGATCCGGTCACCTTATACGTGCCCGGGAGCGCCGCAACAAAGGCCCCATCGGCGTATATCGTGGCACTGGGTCCGCTGATCGTCCAACTGGTCAGAATATCTTTCGCCGGCGCGCCCTTTGCATCCTGTGCCGCGGCGGTGAAATGAACCACATCGCCAGTTCTCGCGCTGGTTGCTTCGGGTTTCACGGAAATTTTTTGTATCGTATCTGCAACCACTCGAATGCTTGTTTCACCGCTCGCGGGCCCTGCTGTGGCAACCAAGGTCGCGTTCCCCGCCGCCAAGGCCGTCACCATGCCCGATTCGTTCACTTTTGCAATCGTTGGCGATTTCGAACTCCACTGAATCGCCACATCGGTGCGCGGGTCTCCATTCGCAGACCGCGCAGTTGCCAAAAGCACCGTTGTGCTGCCCGTAACAAGCGCCTGCGTTACGGGCGCAATTTCGACTTTCGCCACCGGCGGAGCCACCACAGTTATGTGGGCGAATCCCGGCTTTCCCGCCACTACAGCGCCAACGGTCACTTCACCTGGCTCGTGGAACACTACGACACCTTCGCTATCGGCGCCCGCCAGATCGAACGGTGCAGCGAACCAAACCATGGGCTTCACCGGTAAGACGTTTCCGGCAGCGTCTTTCGCCACCGCGGAGAATTTAATTTTGTCTCCGACATTTGCCTGAATATCTTTAGGAGTAACTTCGACCGTCTGCGCTTTCGGAGGAGTGGCAGGAGCGCCGACCTGCTGCGCGCTCATCACCGGTGCTAAAGCCATTGCAATTCCCGCTAGTCCAGCCAACCTCGTCAGCATCCGCATGAAAGCTCCCTTTACTGAATAAATGTCCGGCAGAGAAGTTGTACCCGCCGGGATACTTTGTCAATAGCTAGCCGAAAGGATGAAACGCGGAACTAACGGGACGTGCGCGAGGCGGAGGCAATTTCGTTCACGATGGCTATAGCGGCTGCGCGGGGATTTGCAGCAGCGGTGATTGGCCTGCCGACCACCAAATAGTCCGCGCCGGCCCGAATCGCTTCTGACGGAGTGCCTATCCGTGACTGGTCATTCGCCACGCCACGGGACGGACGAACTCCAGGAATGAGTATCACGAATTTTGGGCCACAAGCGCGCCGAATCGCCCGAGCTTCGTGCGCGGAACAAACCGCGCCATCGAGACCTGCGTTCTTTGCCAGCCGTGCCAATCCAACCGCGCGAGATTCGATCGTGCCGGACATCCCAATCTCTCGCAAAGTAGCCGCGTCGAAGCTGGTCAGCACCGTGACGCCGAGCAGTTTCGGCCGGTCTTTCCTGTTTCCGGCTGCTTCCCGCGCAGCTTGCATCACGGCCGTTCCGCTCGAGGCATGTAGCGTAAGCAACCGGACGTGCGGCAGTTTAACAGCAGCCGCCACGGCTTTTGCCACGGTATTTGGTATGTCGTGAAATTTCAGATCGAGGAAAATCTTGGCGCCGGTGTCCGCGAGCATCTCAACCGCTCGCGGACCTTCGGAAGTAAAGAGTTGGCTACCGACTTTGAAGAGCCCGACCGTTCCGCGAAGACTTCGCACCAAAGCGGTGGCAGCCCCGAGGCGGTCAAGGTCCAGGGCAACGATCAGTCGTCGTGATGAGTCGGTTCCGGGCGTGTAGGTACCCTGAGAAGTTCAAGCCGGACCTTTGCAAGTCCGCTCTGGTCAAATCCTAACCTACGGGCTACCTCGTAGGAAACGTCTAATTCGCGTCCTTCGACATAAGGTCCGCGATCGTTGATCCGGACGATTTGGCTACGATGGTTTCGCGTGTTCACCACCCGCACAATGGAGCCTAGGGGCAAAGTGGGGTGAGCGGCAGTTTCGGCATACATGTCATAGGTCTCGCCGTTTGCGGTAGGCTGACCGTCGAAATCCCCACCGTACCAGCTGGTTGTGCATTCCCAGACCGCCAGCGGCTTCTGCTGGCCTGCATTGCCGGGTTTCTTAAGGGATATGGTTCGCGTGGCATTTTCTTGGAAAGGGTTGCCTGGCTTACCGGTGACAGTAGGGTTCACCGACGGAGTAAACGCAAGCAGACCCAATCCTAAAAACACCGATTCGAGTACCACAAATATTTTAGCTCTCATTGGCTCCTAACCTTCTTTGAATCAGCAAATTATACTATCCCCAGGTAGCTTGAGCAACGTTTAAAGCTCCCCGTAATCCACTGATTTCAAGTGTGTTAGTATCACGGCACCAGATTTCGAGGCCGTCTATCAGCTTCTCTGACGCTCGCGGGTCAACGAAATGGGCTGTACCAACTTGAACCGCCGAGGCCCCGGCTAGGATATATTCAGCCACATCGGCTGGGCTTTCAATTCCACCCAGCCCGATAATCGGAACATGGATGACCTTAGCCGCTTCATACACCAGCCTCATAGTTATAGGTTTAATGGCCGGACCCGACAACCCCCCCGTCGTACTGCCCAGGCGTGACCTTCGATTGTGTGCATCTATACACAATGCCGGGTAGGTATTCGCGATCACCAAGGCATCGGCTCCGCCAGCTTCCGCGGCCTTCGCTATAAGTCCAATGGCATTAACGTTTGGTGAGAGTTTGACCCAGAGGGGACGCCGCGCAGCCTTCCGCGCAGCCTCCACGACAGCCGCTGTTAGGAGCGGGTCGGTACTATATTCCACTCCACCCCGTTCCACATTGGGGCAGGAGATGTTCAGTTCGTAGGCTGCCAACCCCTCTGCATCTTCAAGTACCCGAATCACTTCTACGTAATCGTCGATGGTTTGCCCGAAGACGTTTGCCACTACCGTAGCCCTCTGTAGTCGGAGCTCAGGCAGCTTGTCGCTTACAAACGCTTTCACCCCAATATTCTGCAAGCCAATCGCGTTGACCAGCCCGCTCGCGGATTCGCTGATCCGGGGCGCAGGAGCACCATCCATGGGCTGAATCGACAAGCCCTTAGTGACTATCGCACCGAGGCGGCTCAGATTGACGAGGGGCGAGAACTCGACTCCATATCCAAAGGTGCCGCTGGCAGCAATAATTGGGTTTTTGAGATGGAGGGTACCAACGCTGACTCGGAGGTCAACTTCCGCGGGCCGTTGGGACATGCTGGCCGGCTGCGGCGCATTCACGGTTGGTAGTCTAACACGCGGGTCAAGAGCAGGGGCCTGCCTACCGAATCGGGCGGCCGGTTTTACGTTTTCGACCGCGGATTCCCCGGCTGCGAACTATTGACGGTCTGTGCTACGATGAGGCGGCAAATGCGCGTCGTAGAGAAACGACAACTGCTCTCCGCCGAAGAAATCGGCCGCACTCTTCAGCGGCTAGCCCATGAAATCGTTGAGAAAAGCGGTGGAACAAACGATCTTGCGCTGATTGGCATACGTAGGCGGGGCGTTCCCTTGTCGCAGCGTCTGGCTAAGACGATTCACGATTCTTCCGGCGTCAACGTTCCCGTCGGCACTCTCGATATCACGCTATACCGCGACGACCTTTCCACCGTAGGACCGCAGCCGGTGATTCATTCAAACGAAATTGATTTTCCGGTGGACGACCGCGACTTGGTTGTCGTTGACGATGTGCTTTACACCGGCCGTACCATTCGTGCCGCGATGAACGGTCTTTTCGACCTGGGCCGTCCCAAGCGCATCCGCCTTTGCGTGCTGATTGACCGCGGCCATCGCGAAATGCCCATCGAGGCGACGTTCGTCGGCCGAAACGTGGAAACAAGCGACACCGAAATAGTGGAAGTCCGCCTGAAGGAAATTGACGGCGAGGAACGCGTCGTTCTCGTCGATCGCGTTTCCTGAAGATCCGGCAATCCTTTGGGAGGCCCGGAGAAATCGGCAGTAAAGGGAAACCGTGCTGCAGCGCTTGCAACACCTTCTTGGAATCGAAGACCTCACCCGCGAGCAAGTATCTTTTATTCTCGATCAGGCCAAACCGTTCCAGGAATTCCACCGCCATCCGTTAAAAAAATTAGCCACTTTGCGCGGAAAGACCGTCGCGCTGGCTTTTTTTGAGAATTCCACGCGTACGCGCATCAGCTTCGCCACCGCCGCAGCCCGCCTGGGCGCGGACACCATGAATCTGCAGGCCGAATCTTCCAGCCTGAAGAAGGGCGAGTCGCTGCTCGATACGCTTTGGACCCTCGAAGCCATGCGCCCCGACGGAATCGTGATTCGCCACGGTTCCTCGGGCGCGCCGGAATTCGTCGCCCAGCGTCTCGGCATTCCGGTGGTGAACGCAGGTGACGGCACGCACGAACATCCTACCCAAGCCTTGCTCGACGCGCTGACCATCCGCGACCGCAAACGAAAACTGGACGGCCTGCATGTCACGATTCTTGGCGACATCCTGCACAGCCGCGTGGCGCGCTCCAATATCCATCTGCTCAGCAAATTCGGTGCGCACATCACTTTGTGCGGTCCCGCGATGTGGGTGCCGCGCGACCTGGAATCGCTTGCGCCGAATGTTCGCCGTGTATCGCGCGTCGATGAAGCGCTCGATGGCGCCGACGTAATCATCGTCCTTCGCGTGCAAACCGAACGCCTTCACGAACCGATGCTCGCGGCCGAAGAATACATTTTGCAATTTCAGCTTACACCCGAGCGGCTCGGACTCGCGGGTCCGGATACGCTTGTGCTGCATCCCGGTCCCATGAATCGCGGTTTGGAAATCGATCCGAGTGTTGCCGATGGACCGCAATCCGGCGTTCTTGAGCAGGTGACAAACGGCTTGGCCATTCGCATGGCTCTTCTTTACCATCTCGTGGGCGGCGCCGCATTAGAGGCGGCTCCAGCTCCGGGGACGACAGGCAAGGAATAAACGATGCTGCTGATTAAAAATGGCCGCGTACTGGATCCGTCAAGCAACACCGACGCAGCACTCGATGTCCTTGTTGACGGCCCTCGAATTTCGAAGGTAGGAGCAAGTCTGTCGGCGTCCAATGCAGAGGTTTTCGACGCGGCGGGAATGATCGTCGCGCCCGGTTTCATCGATCTGCATTGTCACCTGCGCGAACCCGGCCAGGAGCTTTCTGAAACGATCGAAACTGGCACGCGCGCGGCGGCGCGCGGCGGCTTCACCGCTGTGTGTACCATGCCCAACACCCAGCCCATAAACGATAACGCCTCCGTTACTCGTGGAATCGTTGAGCGAGCCGCGGCCGCCGGAGCAGTGCGTGTCTGGCCCATCGGCGCCGCTTCCGTGGGCAGCAAAGGCGAAGCGCTCGCCGAAATCGCAGCGATGAAGGACGCAGGCATCGTTGCCGTGAGTGACGACGGCAAGCCCGTGGCGACGGCTCGTCTGATGCGCCAGGTGATGGACTATTGCCGCGCTCTTGATTTGCCGGTAATCGATCACTGCGAGGATCCTTCCTTATTCGCGGGTGGCGTCATGCGCGAGGGGCCGCGTTCCATCCGCCTCGGCCTAAAGGGAATCCCTGCGCAATCCGAATCCATTTGCGTAGGCCGCGATGTGGAGGTTGCGATGCTCACGGGCGCGCGGCTTCACATCGCCCATATGTCCACTCGCGCTTCACTCGAATATGTGCGAGCTGCAAAAAAACAGGGTTTGCCGGTCACCTGCGAAGTTACGCCGCATCATTTCACGCTCATTGACGAAGACGTCCGCTACGATTCGCATTACAAAATGAATCCGCCGCTCGCTTCGCGCGAAGATCGCGCCGCGCTCATCGAAGGCCTGGCCGACGGCAGCGTGGACGCCATCGCCACCGACCACGCGCCGCATCACCCTTCGAGCAAGGACGTCGAATTCGACCGCGCTCCCTTTGGAATCACCGGTTTCGAAACGGCTCTCGCACTGGGCCTGAGCGAGCTCCTGCATCCGGGGAAAATTTCGCTCAAGCGTTTAGTCGAATTGTTTACTACCGGACCGGCACGTGTCCTCGGCATCGAACGAAAAATTGCCGCCGATGAGCCGGCCGACCTGACGATTTTTTCTCCCGACGTCGCTTGGACGTTCCGCGCCGCCGACTCTCCCAGCAAATCGCGCAACACTCCTTTCGACGGACGCAGTTTCCGCGGCGCTCCCATGGCCACCGTCGTGGCCGGGCGAATTGTCTATCGCCGCTAGTTTTTGCCAAGACGCGTTGTCAGGGTACTGATAAACTCGCGCTGGAACCGTCGCAGACAAACCTCAGACATGAAGCGCGCAGCCATCGGCGTTCGAATGCATTCTGGTTGGGGGGCGCTCGTGGCTGTCTCAAACAACGCCGGCACTGTGGAAGTTATTGACCGGCGGCGCATCGTTGTCATTCCGCCCGGAACCCCCGGAGCGAAACAGCCCTATCACTTCGCGGAGAATTTCGAACTTCCTAAAGCGGAGAAGTTTATTGCGACCTGTTTTGCGGCTTCCAAACGCCTCGCCGTGGCGGCTGTCCGGGAGGTTCTAGACGATCTGCGTGATCGCCACTATCGTGTCGTCGGTTCTGCCGTCATCCTGGCTTCCGGTCGCGCTTTGCCGCCTCTTTCAAAAATCCTAGCCTCACACCCCTTGCTTCATGCGGCAGAAGGTGAATTCTATCGCGAAGTATTTTCGAAAGGATGCGAGGATCTGGACCTCTCCGTCACCGGAATTCGAGAGCGCGACCTCGACGAGTCTGTCCGGGCGTCGTTTGACAAAGCTGCGACTCGGATCGGGAAACAAATCTCCACGCTGGGACGTTCTCTCGGACCGCCGTGGACCCTGGATCAGAAAACGGCAGCTCTTGCCGCGCTGTTAGTTCTGGCAAATAAGCAGAAGTAATTCCCACCGATTGCCCCTCTTATGGAACGCTCATAGGCGTAGAGATTCGCAGGCAAATTTTTCCATTCGAATCTTTTGGGGTTCGATTTCTAGTGGGTGGCCGGTTCTGAAGCGGGATGCATGCCGTGCTGAGGAACTTCGTGGACTCCGCGCAAGGGCTGCTCCTGATGAAACCGGAAAAGCTGGTTTAGCGGGCCCGCGCCTTTTCCAATCTGGTACGACTTCTCGATCGCTTTCGTAACATACGCCTTCGCCAGGATCACAGCTTCGCGGAGCTGTTGTCCACACGCAAGTTGCGCCAGGATCGCTGACGAAAATGTGCATCCCGATCCGTGCGTGTTCGGGCTCTTCACATGATCGCCGCCGAAAGTTTCTACTTCCGTTCCGACGCAGAACACGTCGATCGGTTTCTCCAGATGTCCTCCGGTGACCACCACGGCGCGCGCGCCCATCTCGATCAATTTCTGACCGGCTGCTTTCATCGAGGAGAGGTCCTTCACTTCCATGCCCGTCAGAAATTCCGCTTCAGGCAGGTTCGGCGTGATTACGCTGACGCGCTTCAGCAGTTCATCGCGCACAAATTTCAGGCCGGAAGTGTCCAGCAGTTCCGCGTCCCCGGCGGTCGGACGGAAAACGGGATCGAGCACGACGTGTGTGAACTTGTGTTTGTCGAGAAATTCGGTGACCGCCGAAGCATTGCCGCGATTTGTAAGCATGCCTATTTTCACGCCCGCAATCACTACGTCATCCACCAACGCGTCGAGCTGCGCTCGCAAAGTAGCCGACGGCGTTGCGTGCACCGATATCACGCCCTGCGTGGATTGCACTGTGAGCGCAGTGACTGCCGCCACACCATAGCAATTATGCGCGGCAAACGTCTTCAGATCAGCAGCTACGCCCGCTCCGCAGGACGGATCGAATCCGGCAACGGTGAGAAGAATCGGTGGAGCAGGAGTCGTGTGGTTATTCAATTCCTAATATCCCTCGCGCAAGTCACGCAGACAAATATGCCGGCGCCGCCCTTTTTCGCGTGAGCGCACCGGCTAAACAAAAATGTACGCGTGTTGTCGTTAGTTGCGCAAGAGGAAATTGTATGGTGAAGTTTTTGGTTGATAGTTGATGGGAACAACGAGGGTGCGCCCAGCACTCTACGGAAAGAGCCCGCGAACCAATGTAGCGTCCGCCACGCGTCCAACGGCGAGAACGTAAGCGCCGGTGCGCATGTGCGTGCGATGTTTCCGCGCCGTCTCGTGCACTTCGTGAAACGCACGGCGCATTACCAGTTCGAGCTTCGCATTCACTTCGCCTTCAGACCAGAAGAAGCTCTGCAGATCCTGCACCCACTCGAAGTAGCTCACCGTAACGCCGCCGGCATTCGCAAGAATGTCCGGAATCATGGTCACGCCCTTGCGCGCCAGAACCTCGTCCGCATGGGGAGTGGTCGGCCCGTTTGCCGCCTCGGCAACGATTTTGGCTTTTATCTGGTCGGCATTATTCAGCGTGATCACGTTTTCCAGCGCGGCCGGAATCAGAATGTCACATTTCATCGTAAGCAGATCGTCATTCGAAATGCGCGATGTCCCCGGCATGCCCACCACAGTTCCGGAGCGCTCTTTATAACGCGCCGCTTTCATCGGATCGATTCCGCGCGAATTAAATACACCGCCGCGAGAATCGCTGATCGCGACCACGCGCGCTTTCTTTTCCGCGAATAAACGCGCCGCGATTGATCCCGCATTCCCGAAGCCCTGGATAGCCACGGTTGCGCCGCGCAGCGACATCTTCTTTACTTTGCAGGCTTCTTCGACCGCAACCAAGCAGCCTCGAGCCGTCGCTTCGTGGCGCCCTTCCGATCCGCCAATGGAGATCGGCTTGCCGGTAACGACACCGAGTGACGTGCGCCCCTTGGTCATGGAGTACGTGTCCATGATCCAGGCCATGGTTTGAGAATCCGTGTAAACATCCGGCGCGGGAATATCCTGATCCGGCCCGATGATGGGAAAAATCTCAGACGCGAATCGCCGCGTCATGCGTTCGAGCTCGGGCTTGCTCATCCTCTTGGGATCGCAAATCACTCCGCCCTTGCCGCCGCCGAACGGAATATTCACCGTCGCTGTCTTCCAGGTCATCCAGGTGGCTAGCGCTTTCACTTCGTCCAGCGTTACGGCCGGGTGATAGCGAATGCCGCCCTTCGCCGGGCCACGCGCGATGTTGTGCTGCACACGAAAGCCGGTGAAAACTTTGATCTGTCCGTTGTCCATCTTGGTGGGCACGGACACTTCGAGTATCCGCTTCGGCGTTCGCAATATCTGGCGCAGGCCGGGATCGAGTTTCAAATATTCGGCCGCTATATCAAACTGAATCTGCGCGATGCGATAGGGATTTAAATCCTCGCGCGGTGCAATTCGCGGGATCGGCTGCTGTGCGGCTTTGGCGACGGTGGCCATCGTTACTTCCTTCCTGTCGTGCTTTCTTGGCGCGGCGAATCGTCATTTTCTTCGCCCGCCTGAAAATTGTTCGATTAACTGATTGCCGTAAGTCCTACGCGAACCGAAGTTTAGCCAAGCCGCCAAGGATGTCAATGGAAACCACTGACAAATTATGCGCTCGTCCGGGCCAATTTCAGCCATTTCTAGCGCCAACCCTCGCTGGCGTATCTCTAAGAGCCTGAAGTTAATAGACTTACTGTCACCTGATACGTGTCTTGCCAAGGGTTTCGCGCAAGCACCTGGATCACGGAAATACCCCCCAGAACCTAGTTGACGCTCTAGTTCCGGCAAGCTAGGCTGCGCGTGTCGCTGCGGCCCTTTCGCGATTCTCGCGAGCTACCCGAGGTGGGTGACCGGCGCGGCCGACATCCGGGGAGCTTTCTCGCGCGTACTTTAATTAATGGAGTCGCCAGAACCTGGTGAGTGGAAATACGGGAACACAGATGAGCACTTCGGACGCGGCGCTCATCCAAAAAATTGTTCAGCGGGACGAGTCGGCGCTTGCCGCGCTGTACGACCGCTACGCCTCGCTGCTCTCGTCTGTCCTGAACCGTATTCTCCGCGACACGCAAGCGGCCGAAGAAATTTTGCAGGATGTTTTTTTCCAGCTTTGGCGCAACGCCGCGCAATTTGATCCGGGACGCGGTTCGCTGCCGGGATGGCTGGTGGTGATCGCGCGCAACCGGGCTATATCGCGTCTCCGGCGGCACAATCCGAGCGCAGGCGAAGAGCTGCTGGAGACTTCGGTCATCGTGCCGACAAATTTGGAAAGCGCGGTCGCGCAGCAACAATTGCTCGGGCGGGTGAAAGGCGCCTTGGAAAATCTTTCCACCGAACAGCGCGCGGCTATCGAACTGGCATATTTTGAAGGTTTGACGCACAGCGAGATTGCTACCAGAACGGGCGATCCGCTGGGCACGGTGAAAACGCGGATTCGCACCGCGGTAGAAAGTTTGAAACGGACTTTATCGCCATGAACGGGCATCCAACTCGGCCGGAAGATTTCGACCTCTACGCCCTCGGCGTTCTGGAGGGCGAAGAGAAAGCTGCGTTCGAAGCGCACGTGCCCACGTGCGCGGCGTGCGCCGAAAAGCTCGCGGAAGCACGCGGACGTATCTCTCTGCTCGCGTTCGCGGCGCCTCCTATCGCACCGTCTCCCAGTGTTAAAGAGCGGCTGATGCGCCAGATTCACGCCGCCCCGATACGCGTCAGCGCGCAGCGTGAGCGCGCGCGTGCGCCGCGCGAGCCCGAACGCACCGTCGGACCCTTCCCCCGTTGGTGGACGGGTGCGGTGCTCGCGGCGGCGGCTGCCGTGCTCATTCTCGTCTCCGTTCGTCTGTGGCAGGAGAACGCGCACCTCGTCGACGAATTGGGGGT
>Ga0209221_1000078_pt1 | contig 58163 bp, 43 predicted proteins | sample BlaSpr_A8_Ref_O2_FD_187989 | JGI IMG/M metagenome (GOLD analysis project Ga0209221, IMG submission 187989) | Forest soil microbial communities from Thunder Bay, Ontario, Canada - Black Spruce, Ontario site 2_A8_Ref_O2 (SPAdes) (version 2) | ecosystem: Environmental > Terrestrial > Soil > Boreal...
GATGCAACACCATCCCGTGCATTGATTCGACAATGCTTGCGCGGGAGAACCATCCGTTTGGCTGTGCTCGGCTAAAGCCTAGCCAGGCCAGCGTTCCTGTTGGTCTAACCCTCGCAAGCGATTTTAGCTTTTGTTTTCAATGCCAGGCGGGTTTTAACTTAGTGTTGCGTCGACCCATTGAGCCCACCCGCGTAACCGGACATGTCCCGTACTAGAACTTCACTTGTCCAATGACGGCGGCGGATTCAACGGCTGGGAGAGGAGTATGGGCACACTGGAGGGTGGATCGAGCTCGCCGTCGCAGCCGCCTTCTCTTCTGCTGCGAGCGTATGCCGTTGCTCGACAAGATGGCTAGTGCCAATGTTGAGACCGAGTCCCACAGCAAACGGGCAAACACTTCGGGTACAGCTCTGAGTGCCCTGCTGCCCGGACTCTCAACGACATTCGGACTTCGCCGCGCGTTCCAATTCCCGCTGTAGGACTTGAGTGGCGGCACAATTGTTGCCGTGTGTTTGGTTGGAGGTTCATCGCAAAATGGAGTGAACCCTTGAACTGACACACAAAAATGGGGCACAGTTTCCGGGAAAGGAACCACAGTGAAGAGAAAGCGATACTCCCGGAAATTGCAACGAAGGGCTGTTGGACGCACGGAGACTTGTGAGGATGTCGGTGAGTTAGCGCGAGAACTCGAGGTACGACCGAGGTGCCTAAACAAGTGGCGCAAGCAGCTGGAGACGGTTGAACCAGGACAAGAAGCGTCGCGGCCCAGCACGCACGCATCTATTCGCTTTACTCGAAATCCGATTCTTGGGAGATTAGGTACAAGATTGGTCCTTTGCGCAGAAAAACAAAAATTGGGTTCAAGTTCTGTGTCCTGTCAAAATGCGATCCTGCTACTGCGCTGATCGCGGACAATTATCAGAAAAAATGTCTATCATCGCGATTTCGTGCGAAGCGAAGGCGCGCTTCTCCCTGTAACGCGGGCTAATCCAACTGGATTGCTTCCGAGTACCCCATCGTCTGGACACAACCGGACAAAAGACCTTACGAAAAAACTCGGCCTGGTATGGACATTTTCATTTCCGGATTTCAGGTTGTCGGCTCACTCCGGAAAAAACACCAGGGCTTGTCCATTCAATCGCCGCAATCGCGCGATAGCCCCCAGGCATTCGCCACTCGCGAAGTCGAAGGCAACCACCTCGTCCTTCGCGACACAGTAGAGGCGTCCGTTGGGAGTAAAGCGCAAACCGCGCGGTTTACGGAACTCAGCTTTACCATTTGGAGAGAAAACTCGGACGAGGTGGCCATCCGTCGTATCGTATTCCCGAACGCTTGTCACCGCGTCTACCGCGCCGAATGGATGCTCGCTAGCAACAACGATATTGCCGTTCGGTGCCACAGCCAGATCGAGCGGACTCAGTTCCGGATCCACGACGAGGCGAGAGGGCTGCGGAGGTGTGCCCAACGTGGAGGCCAGTATGGCATTGTCACCTTGGCCGTTCGGGCCGACTCCTGAAGCGAGGAACAGCCGGCCATCGCGACCGAAGGCAAATCCGCGAGGGAAAGGTACCACCTGGGGCGGCAACAGATGCTCGGGGGGCGTATCAAGATTTGCCGATAAGCCAATAATTGTGCGAGCGCTGCGCAAGCCCACGAAGTACCGGCCATCCGGGCCGAAAATGCCACCGCCGGGATTCAGGCCTTCAATCCGGCCAGTGTCCCGGACGACAAGCCCCTGCGAGGAGATTGCTAACACGCGATCAGCACCACTGTTTAGAAACAGCAAATTTTCCTTTGGATCGATGGCGAGGCCACGCGGATCGGTAATTCGATCATCCTCCATAAAGGTTCCGCGATATCTTCCGTCCCATTCAAAGGCGAGCAGTGCGCCAAATCCGTTCCCATTGGTATCCGAGGCGCTTGTAACGAGAAGGGGCATTGCGAGTCCTCCCACACACCCGGAATGTCTGCGACATTTCAGATGGCGGTGCGTCCTGCGTCGACGGCGAGCTTCGGACCTTGAATAAAGCTGGAGCGATCGATCGCCAAAAAGACGATCGCGTCGGCTGTCGCCGGGCAGCCCGCGGGCGCCTGGGCGGCCAACTGCTCCAGACCCTCCCCCGTCGCGTCGGTGCCTTCAGTGCGGGTGGGTCCGGGACTCACTGCATTGACACGGACAACGCTCGGACCATACTCAGCCGCCGATGCTTTGGGCAGCAGATTCAGGGCCCCCACCGCTCTCCCGCCGAAGGGCCTATTCTATTTGCTGGCGGGTGTACCTGCAAAAACCATATGACAGCCGGCCTAGGCTCTCCCAGCAGGGAGCACTTCTGCCGCAATTTGAAATTATAACAAGCAGAGGAGAACACGACGCAACTTCAAAGCGACTACTTCAATGCTTATCACAACCCAAAGCGGACACGAGATGACAAAGGTGTGCTGGTCGCTGAGTTCCACAGCAACGGCGGGCCGTTCATCATGGCCGCGCAATCTCACACCGAATTTGTCGAGGCCTTCTACCGGATTGCGCAAGATCGAGCGAACAAGATCGTAATCCTTACCGGTGCAGGTGGTTTCATTACCGATATCGATTGGTCCTCTTTTGGCGATGTCGCCGATCCCGGCGTTTGGAGCCAAGTTCACGACGAAGGCGTGCAGGTGCTGGAAAACTTAGCCAACATACGCGTGCCCGCCCCGACCACTTCCCCCTTATTTTCGTTGCGCATTTGCGCTGTTCGACGTCGTTGATCTAGCCGGCGTGCAGACCTTTTACCTTGGCTTGGCTCACCGCATCACCGTCTCCTCGTTTTAATTCGCGAAAAACGATTGTGGAGAGGATGGTCATTCCACCCAGCACAAGGAACGCGCGGTGGATGCCGTGAATAAATTGTGGAGCGCTGGAAGTATGGCGATCGGGAATGAAGAATGCGGTCACCAGCGATGCCAAAGCCACGGCAAAACTGACGGACATTTGCTGCACCGTGCTCGCGATCGAGCTCGCGCTGCTCGCCTGCTGCTCGTTGACGTCGGCATATACAAGCGTGTTCATGCTCGTATATTGCAATGACGTGGAGAACCCGAAGAAAAACACTTCGATGACAATCAGCCATACCGGCGTGCCCTTCCCGATGTTAGCGAAAAGCAAAATCTGCACGCCCATGAGCAGCGTGTTCGATACCAGCACCGCGCGATAGCCAAACCGCGCCAGGATCCGCGGCATCGCCGGCTTCAGACTCATGGAGGCGATTGCCTGCGGAATCAGCAGCAACCCGGATTGAATCGGCGTGAATCCAAGGCCAACCTGATACAGCAACGGAAAAAGAAACGGAATGCCGCCGATGCCAAGCCTGGTGACAAAGCTGCCGGCCGCTGCCGCGCGGAAAGTGCGAATCCGAAACAGCGCAAGACGCAGCACTGGATGCGCGCTTCTTGTGGCATGAAATCCATAGGCCGCCAGCAGAAGGATGGAAACGCCCAAGAGCCCCAAAATTTCAAGCGCTGTGAGCGTATGTTCGCCAAACACTTCGAGCACATAGGAAAGCAGCGCGACGCCTGAGCCGAAAAGAATCAGCCCGGTTACGTCGAGAGGATCGGTGTGCTCGTGGTAGTCCGGCAGATGGTGGTAAACAAGGTACAAGCCAATGAGCCCAATCGGAATATTCACGAAGAAAATGAATCTCCAGTGAAGGTATCCAACGATGAGGCCTCCGGCGATTGGGCCCAGCATCGGCGCGATCAACGCGGGGATGGAGATGAAGCTCATCACGCGAACCAGTTCGGATTTGGCGAATGCCCGCACCAGGGTGAGCCGGCCAACCGGCACCATCATGGATCCGCCGCAGCCTTGCAGGATGCGGCACGCCACCAGCGCGTGGATATTGGTCGACATGCCGCAAAGAAATGACCCAAGCGTGAATATGCCGATCGCCGCGGCGAACACCCGCCGCGTTCCGAAGCGATCCGCCATCCAGCCGCTGATGGGAATGAAGATCGCAAGGCTCAAGGTATAACTTGCCAGCACCGATTTCATGCTGAGCGGAGCAACGTGGAGTGCGGCCGCGACCGCCGGCACCGCGGTATTCAGAATCGTGGTGTCCAACGACTCCATAAAAAGCGCCACGGCGACCAGCCATGGCAGCAGGCGCCTGCTGGACGGGGCCAACGTCGGTGGCGAGGGAGGAGCTTTGATAGGATCAGGCGGACTCGGATTCGTTGGACTGGGCTGCATCGGCCTCCGCGATAGCCTTCATCAATCATCAACAGTGAAACGCTAATTATCGCTGAGCCGAGCAAGTATTTCACGTCGGCGTGGCTGGGAAGTTGCGGTGACTCTAGCCTTGCGGGCACCTAGTCGCGGCGGCCGGTGATTCGTCGTGGTTTCTGTTTTCCAGTCTGGTGATTGTGCGCTATACCGTATGCAGCTACTGTTACCGCGTGCTTGCTTAAGGGAAGGCCCATGCATTTGCACAATCGAGTCCTTGGCGTTTTACTATGTGGCGTCTTTGCATTTGCTCCGTTTGTATTGCGAAGCCAGAGCCAGAGCGCGAGCCGCCCCTGGGTGAATCCAAAGCTGTCGCCGGATGAACGCGCGGGCCTGCTGCTGGAGCAGATGACGCTCGATGAAAAAATCCAATTGCTCCACGGTTCTTTCGGTGCGGTGCTGCCGCAGTTGGTACCCACGGCTCCTGCGGGCGCTTTGGGTGGTGACGGTTTCGTGCCGGGCATCCCGCGACTGGGCATTCCGGATTTGAATTTGATCGGCGCCGGGCTGGGCGTAACGGACCTGGGGCATCGCAAGAATGGGCAATCAACTGCCTTGCCATCGTCGCTGGTGGAGACGTCCAGCTGGGATCCGGAGATCGGATATGAAGCGGGGAAAGTAATCGGGGAGGAAGCGCGCGACGAGGGGTTCAATGTGTCGTTAGGTGGCGGAATTGACGTGACGCGCGAACCGCGCAACGGTCGGAATTTTGAGTATCACGGTGAAGATCCGCTGCTCGCGGGGAAAATCACCGGGCAGGAGCTGCGCGCGATCCAGGACGAGGGCGTGGTGGCGGATATCAAACATTACGCGGTGAACGATCAGGAATCGGGGCGCTTCACGGTGAATTCAAACCTGGACAAGCGCTCGATGCGCGAGATTGATTTGCTGGCGTTCGAGATTGCGATAAAGGATTCGGGCGTGGGCACGGTGATGTGCGCCTACAATCGCGTGAACGACGTTTATTCCTGCGAGAACGATTACCTGCTGAACGAAGTTCTGAAAAAGGATTGGGGATTCAAGGGCTGGGTAATGTCCGACTGGGGCGCGACGCACAGCACCGTGCAGGCCGCGAACGCGGGGCTCGACCAGGAATTTTTTCTGAACCAGTATTTTTCCGCGCCGCTGAAGGAGGCGGTGGAAAAGGGCGCAGTGCCAATGGCGCGTCTGGACGACATGGTGCGCCGCGTGCTGCGCACTTTGTTCGCAGTGGGAGTGATGGACCATCCGCCTGTGGTGACGCCAATCAATGTGGAGCAGGACGCGGCGATCGCGCAGCACATCGTGGAACAAGGCACGGTGCTCTTGAAGAACGACGGCGGCCAGTTGCCGCTTGATGCAGCGAAGGTTCGCTCGATCGCAGTGATCGGTTCGCATGCCGACGTCGCCGTCCTTTCGGGAGGAGGATCGGCGCAGGTGAATCCCGTGGGAGGAAATGCGGTACCGCTGCCGCCGGTGGCAGACGATGATGTTGACGCTTTGCTAGCGATTCAGGTGTGGGACCCGTCGTCGCCGCTGCGGGCGATTCGCGCGAAGAGTCCTAACGCTAAAGTTGCGTTTGCTTCGGGCCTGGATGCCGGCGCGTCCGCGAAGCTAGCGGGCGAATCGGAAGTGGCAATTATTTTCGCGCACCAACACACGCACGAAAACGCGGACCTGAAGAATCTTGCATTGCCCGACGACCAGGATGAATTGATCCGGCAGGTGGCGGCAGCGAATCCGCGCACGATCGTAGTGCTCGAAAATGGCGATCCGGTGCTGATGCCCTGGCTGAGTAGCGTGAAGGCGGTGCTGGAGACATGGTATCCGGGCGCGCGTGGCGGCGAGGCCATCGCGAACATTTTATTCGGCGACGTGAATCCGTCGGGAAAATTGGTGCTGTCGTTCCCGAAGAGCGAGGCCGACCTGCCGCGGCCCGTGCTGCAAGGGCCGCCTCCGCCGCCGGCCGGAACCAAGCCGGATCCAGACATCCAGAAGCGCGATGCATTTTTCGACGTGAATTACAGCGAGGGGATGAAGGTGGGTTACCGCTGGTTCGACGCGGAAAATAAAGAGCCGCTATTTCCTTTCGGCTTCGGACTTTCTTACAGCAGTTTCGCCTATGCGAAATTGCGGGTTGAGCCCGCGCGGCAGGTGAGCGTGTCTTTCACCTTGAAAAACACCAGCGCGCGGGCCGGCGCGGAAGTGGCGCAAGTGTATTTGGGATTGCCTGCGAGCGCTGGTGAGCCGCCGAAGCGGCTGGTGGGATGGAAGAAGGTGAAGCTCGGTCCGGGCGAGGCGCAGGAAGTTAAAGTGAGTGTTGAGCCAAGGGAACTCGCGATTTTTGACGATGCGCGGAATGTGTGGGAGATTGTGCCGGGCGAGTATCGCGTGTTCGTCGGAGGGTCTTCGCGCGAGACTGCGCTCGCGCAGAGTTTACGGATCGAACCGGCGCAGGCAGTTGCGCTTCTCAAGCAAGACTGAACGAAAGTGTGAGACTTTGTTTGAACGCCAGGACTGCAAATGACCTCACGGTGGAAAAACGACGACGAACTTTTCGCATTGGTCCGCCGCGAATTATTTACGTGCGTAGTGGGCGACGTGATGGACAAGTTGCAACTGCTCCATCAGTTCCTGCCGCCGCAGATTCATTCGCTGCACCAGGAGATGGTGACGATTGGGCGCGCGATGCCGGTGCTGGCGGCGGACGTATTCGCCGAAAAGGTTTCCGGTTCGGCGAACCCGCTGATGGAAAAGCCATTCGGGCTGATGCTGGAAGCCCTGGATGACCTGCATCGCCACGAAATTTACGTGAATACCGGTTCTTCGCCGCGCAACGCTTTGTGGGGAGAATTGATGAGCACGCGCGCGATCAAACTGGGCGCTGCGGGCGCGGTGGTGAACGGCTACGTGCGCGACACGAAAAGCATTCTGAAAATGAATTTTCCGACCTTCTGCTTTGGCTCGTACGGGCAGGATTCGGCGCCGCGCTATAAGGTTGTGGATTTTCGCGTGCCGATCGAGATTGGAGGAGTGCTGGTGCGCCCGGGGGATATTTTGTTCGGAGATATTGACGGAGTTTGCGTGATTCCCACCGAAGCCGCGGAAGAAGTGTTCGCCAAGTCTCTGGAGAAAGCGCGCGGCGAGAAGCTGGTGAAGAAAGCGATTGCGGAAGGAAGCAGCGCGGTGGCTGCATTTCAGAAGTTCGGAATTATGTAGGAGCGGGGATACCGCAAAAAGTGACGCGGCGAGCGACACAAAGATGATTGCGATCGACCTCACAGGCAAAACCATCCTGATGACCGGGGCGCTGGGAGCCATTGCCGAACATATGGTACGGAAATTGGGCGAGGCCGGTGCGACGCTGACGCTCACGGACATCAAGCCGGAGGACGCGGCGCAGCGCACGCTGGACGAGTGGAAAATTCCGCGCGCGTCGTACTCATATTTTGCGGCGGATATCACCGATGCGAACGCCGTCGAGCGGCTGGTTGAAAAGGCTTTCGAGCGCTGGCCCGCGCTGGACACCGTGCTGGGCCACGCGGGCGGATGCGGCCTGCATCCTTTCGCGACCACATCCGCTGCAGAGTACGAGCGCATCTTTCGCTTCAACTATTTCGCGCAGACGTATCTGGCGCGCGCCGCTCTGGCCCAATGGACCAAGCGCGGAATCGCCGGCCATCTGATTTTTACTTCCTCCTATGTCGCGCGCCTGCCGCACACAAAAATTCCCGCGTACGCTTCGGCCAAGGCAGCGCTGGAGAATTTCGCGCGCTGCCTGGCATTGGAATATGCCGCAACGGGCATCCGTGTGAATGTGGTTTCGCCGGGAAACGTGGCAGCGGGAAGTTCGCTGAAAGTTTTCGAAGAAGACGCCGCCTACCGGGAATTTGTGCTGCGAGTTTCGCTGGGCCGGCGCAATAGCCCGGAGTCGATCGCCGACGCGTTCCTCTTTCTGTGCTCGCCGCTCGCCAGCGAAATTAACGGGCAAGTGCTCAGCGCGGACTACGGCGGCGGGATCGGTAATCGCCTATGAAAGTGAGTCTGGGACTGCACCGGCACACGATCGCCGTCGCCGGAGATAGATGACTCCGACTTTGGCGGTGATGCCGCACCACTCGCGCGCGCCGCTGGCAATGGCGCTAGCCGTATCCACACTCGGCGGACTGCTCTTCGGTTACGACAACATCGTCATCAGTGGCGCCATCGGATATTTGCGGAATCTTTTTCATCTGGACGCGGCGGGTGTCGGCTGGGCCGCAGGATGCGCGTTGATTGGCTGCGTGGTGGGATGCGCCGGCGCGGGAACGGTGGCGGATTTTCTGGGCAGGAAAAAAGGCCTGGCGCTATGCGCGGTATGCTTCACGCTTTCTTCCTGCGGAATGCTTTTTGCCGGCAGCCTGAATCAATTTGTCGGTTGGCGGCTGCTGGGCGGTTTGGGAATCGGCGCGGCCTCGGTGATAGCGCCGAATTACATCGCGGAGATTGCGCCCACGCGTGTGCGCGGCCGCTGCGTCACGCTCTATCAGATGGGAATTGTGGTGGGAATCCTCGCGGCGGTATTCGTCAACATGCTCATCCAGCGGATGGGGGATGAGGCCTGGAACACGGCGACGGGATGGAGGTGGATGTTCTTCGCGGGAATCGTGCCGGCGCTGCTTTTCGGGTTGATGATTATTCCTGCGGTAGAAAGTCCACGCTGGCTGATGAAGGAGGGCCGGCGCGAGCAGGCCTTGCACGTGCTTACAGAAATCAATGGCCCTGACGTGGCGCGCGGCGAGGCGAATCAGATCGAGGAGACACTTTCGCTCGAAGAGGGGCGCTTCTCGGAATTATTCACTACCTTCCGCCGCCCGCTGCTTTTGGGAATTATGCTCGCGGCGCTGCAGCAGGTCAGCGGCATCACGCCGCTGTTTTCGTTTCTGCCGGAGATTTTTCGTTCAGCTGGCGCCGCTACCGGCGATGCTTTCCAGCAATCCGTCGCGGTGAGCGTGATCAATCTGCTGTTCACGTTCGTCGCGTTGTGGCTGATCGATCGCGCCGGCAGAAAAACGCTGATTCTCGCCGGGACGACTTTGCAATTTCTTTCGTTCGCGGCAGTGGGCTGGCTTTATTACGTCCACGGCAGTGGCTTGGCCATTCTGATTTTCGTGATGAGTTTCGTCGCCGGACATGCGCTGGGCAACGGCGTGGCGTGCTGGGTGATTATTTCGGAAATCTATCCGACGAAAGTGCGCGGGCGCGCGATGTCCATCGCCACCACGGCGCTCTGGCTGGTCGGATATCTCGGCAATCAATTATTTCCCGTGATGCAGAAAAATCTCGGCTCCGATGGCACATTCTGGTGCTTCAGCGGGGGCGCGCTGCTTACGATCATCCTGGTCGGCTTGCTGGTCCCGGAGACCAAAGGCCGCAGCCTGGAAGAAATCACCGAAATGTGGGCGGCGCCGGCGGCACTTTCTAGTTCGCCACATTCATCCTGAAGCCCCGGGCGAGCGATTCACGAATCCGACGAGCTTCGGTCGTGCCGGACGCACGCGCACAATCGCGAGACGGTATAACATTCGCTGATTTTCGGAGCTCTTTTGCCGCAAACGGATCAGAGCGCTTCGGACGTACCGCGCAGGCGATGGCGTATCGCATTTCTGCTGGCCCTGGGCGTCCTGGTCAGCTTTTTCGACCGCATCAACCTCTCAGTTTCCCGCGAGGCGCTCCACATTTCTTTCGGCATATCGCTGATTACGTTCGGCTACCTTTCCAGCGCGTTCAGCTGGACGTACGCACTGATGCAAATGCCCGCGGGAATCTTGCTCGACCGGCTGGGAGTGCGCCGCGTAGGGCGCGTCAGCACGTTGCTGTGGAGCCTCGCGTCCTTTGGCGGGGCGCTCGCTCCAGGATTGAACTGGTTTTTAGGCGCGCGATTGCTTTTAGGGGTAAGCGAATCGCCCACGTTTCCCGCGAATGCCAAAGCGATCGGTTATTGGTTCGGCCGCGCTGAAAGAAGTCTGGCAATGGCCATCACCGATGCGGCGGCAAAGTTCGCGGCAGCCATCGGAGTCCCTTTCATCGGCTTGCTGGTCTTGCATTTTGGCTGGCGCTGGAGTTTTGCGGCGACGGGGCTCATCAGTTTTGTTTATTTTGTATTGTTTTACGCGATCTATCGCAATCCGAGTGAGGATCGCGGGCTTTCCGTCACCGAATTGCACTTCATCGCGGAGAGCGGCGCGCAGCCGGAAGATGCGACCGCAGCGCAACGCGGCGCTTCGCTCGGTTATCTGCTGCAGCAACGCAAAGTGTACGGTTTGGCGCTGGGATGGGGCGCTTACAATTACACTTTCTTCCTGCTTCTGAACTGGCTCCCCAGTTATCTTTCAATTTCGCAGCACGTGGATTTGCTGCACTCCGTTTTTTACACCAGCGTCCCGTGGCTGTGGGCTACTTTCACAGATTTGCTGGTGGGCGGATGGCTGGTGGACGCGTTGATTCAGCGGGGATGGAATGCCAACCGCGTTCGCCAAAGTGTTATGGTCGGAGGGATGGCGATGGGCTTGGCGATTCTGGGCACCACGCGGGCGCATAGCCCAATGGCCGCGCTGGTGTGGATCAGTCTGGCGCTGGGCGGCCTGGCCGCAGCCGCGCCGGTAGCGTGGACGGTTCCTTCGCTGATTGCGCCGCGGGAAAGCGTGGGCACAGTTGGCGGAATTGTGAATTTCTGCGGGCAGATCGCCGCGATTTCCGCGCCCATCGTCACGGGTTACATTGTCGCCGCAACACATTCCTTCGCGGCGGCGTTCGCCACCTGCACCGTGATTCTTTTTCTGGGGATTGTGGGATATATCTTCCTGCTGGGGCGCATCGAGCCTATTCCCGAGCCGATGGAACATGAGGCTCTCGAATAGGATCTCGAACGCTCGGTTCTGGCGAGCAAAAATTTCCGAGGTGCCACGAATGCCATTGATGCGATTAATTCGTCGTTCGACAGCTCCGACGCTGCTGCTGACTCTGATTCTGGCGTTATGCGCGCTTTCGCTAGTTGCGAATGCACGGGAGGCAGCGCGGCAGAAATATCTTTTCTATGTGGGCACGTACACCGACCACGGCAGCAAGGGCATTTACGCGTACCGCTTCGATTCCGCCACCGGCGAGTCCACTTCGCTCGGACTAGCGGCCGAGAGTACTGCTCCCTCATTTCTCGCGATTGCCCCGAGCGGACGATTCCTCTACGCCGTCAACGAGCTTTCGCAATTCAACGGGCAGCCCACCGGGGCGGTGAGCGCGTTCGCCATCCAGCCAAAGACTGCGAAGCTTACGCTATTGAATCAAGTTCCATCGCGCGGTGAAGGGCCCGCGCACATTGCGCTGGATCGCAGCGGCAAATACGCGCTGGTTTCCAATTACGATCGCGGAAGCATCGCCGTATTTCCGCTACTGCGGGACGGCCGCCTCGGTGAAGCCACGGCGTTCGTCCAGCATAAAGGATCGAGCGTGAATAAAGAGCGCCAGGAGGGGCCGCACGCTCACGCCGCCGTGTTTTCGCCCGACAATCGCTTTGTAATTGTTGCGGACCTGGGGCTCGATCAGTTGCTGGTGTACCGATTCGATGCGGCGCGCGGAACTTTGGGCAACGATCCACAAATCGTGCGAGCCGTGCCGGGCGCCGGGCCACGACACCTGGCATTTGATGCCACGGGCCAACATCTATATGTGATCAACGAAATGCAATCCAGCGTGGTGGCGTATGCCTACGATGCGGCGAATGGCGCCCTCGGCGAATTACAGATTGTCTCCGCGCTCCCGGACGGGTTTCCGCGGACCGGCGAGGCGGCGGAAATTGAGATGCACTCTTCGGGCAAATTTCTTTTTGCTTCGAATCGCGGAGACGACAGCATCGCGGTCTTCGCAATCAACCCGAAGGACGGCACGTTGACGCCGGTGGAAATTGACTCAACCGGCGGAAAAACGCCACGCAATTTCGTGCTCGACCCCACCGGAGCCTGGCTGCTGGCCGCCAACCAGGAATCCGACGACATCGTGGTTTTTCGCGTTGATCCCGGCACCGGGCACCTCACGCGAAGCGGACCAGAGCTGCACGTGCCTTCGCCCGTTTGTGTGCGATTCGTCCCCCAGCCGTAAATTTGTAACACACGCGATTCGGTCGACGTGACGGGGTAGTCTCCATCATCGCCAATGTCAACGCGCAGCCAGCGCGCTGGCCCGCATCCAACATCGTTCCTGACAGCTAGTAAATTAAGTATCGGAGCCGCGCTTTCGCGGCGCTGCATGCAAGCGCCGCGCCCTGCCAGCACACGATTCGTATTTCTAATCGGTTATATATAGGTCTGAGTATGGCTGAAAGCGCGGCGATCGAGCCGGGATGCGAAGGCGGCGATGGCGAGCTAGACCGCTCGTGTACGGGGCGACAATCGCGGCTGGCGCGAGTGGGGAAATTGCGGGCGGAGCAGCGGCCGAAGGAGAGAACGGATAAGTAAACGCGGGAACTGAATGATTTTCGGCGAGGCGGAGACGATGAGAAGTTATGGACTTGTCATGCGCCGAGCGCGAGCGTGTACGGTCCCGGCGCCGCCGCGAAACATCTTGACAAAGGGTGGACGCTACACTATAAGCCTTCCCAAGGAATAACCGGTTAGACTCTTTTGACGCTATCGCTCGCACGACGCAGCAGGAATCGCAGGCGGATAAACCGAAAATCCGCCGGCTGGCAGGGTCCGGTTCAATCGAGCGCTAACAAACTTGGGGGTGGGGAATGCGATTTACAAGACTCTTAAATTTTTTGGGCGTTGTCGCTTTCGCATTGGTGCTGTTCGCAAACGGACGGCTGCTGGCAGGCGTGACCGCCAGCATTTCCGGGACGGTTACTGATCCGAGCGGCGCGGTAGTGGCCGGCGCGACCGTGACCGCGACCAACGTGGAGACGGGTGTGGTCACCACGTTGACGACGAACTCGCAAGGATTTTACTCCTTCCAATCGCTGCCGCTGGGAACTTACACGATCAATGTGCAGCAAAACGGATTCAAGGGCTACGCGCAAACGGGACTAGTGCTGGACGTGAACTCCGCGCTGGTGATTGACGTGCAGCTGCAAGTCGGCACCACTACAGAGAAGGTGGAAGTATCCGCCGACGCCTTGCACGTGGACACCGAAAGCACGCAGATGGGCGAGGTGATCACCGGCAAAACGATGACGGACGTTCCGCTGGTGACCCGCAGCTATACCGATTTGCTGAGCTTGCAGCCTGGAGTGGCACAGACGGCGTCACAAATGACGGGCGCTTTCGCCGGTCCGTTTATTTCGGCGGGATTTGCGGCGCCGCTGGTTTCCGGCGACTTGAATTCCGGCGCGGTGTCCGTGAACGGCATGCGCGAGTCAGAAAACGGTTTCATCTTGAATGGAGTGCTGGTGCAGGAGCTCGGATTTTCCGGCGCCGGCGCGATTCCCAACCTCGATTCGATTTATGAGTTTCGCATCCTGACAAACAATCCCGACGCCGAGTACGGCAATTACAGCGGCGGCCTGATCAACGTGGTAACTAAGTCCGGCACCAACGGCTACCACGGAAATCTTTTCGAATTCGTGCGCAATACCGATTTCGATGCCGCGAACTTCTTCGACCAGGGACAACGCGGCGCCTATCACCAGAACCAATTTGGCGGCACGTTCGGCGGCCCCATTAAGCGCGACAAGATTTTCTTCTTTGCCGACTATCAAGGAAACCGGGTGATTCAAGGCATAACCCAACGCATCACCGGAGCCCCGACCTCCGCGCTGGAAGGCGGCGACCTCTCGTCGGTAGCTGCGAGTCTGGTGGATGCACACGGCAATCCGACCACGGTACAGAGCGGAGCGGGACCGGGTAACTGGGCGTCGGTATTGACCAATCAACTGGGATACACCGTAACGCCTGGTGAGCGGTATTTTTTTCCGGGATGCACCAGCAACACCCAATGCGTGCTGCCTAATGCGTCGCTGTCGCCCACGGTTTTCAATCCAATCTCCGCAAACCTGCTTCCGTTCATTCTGCCGGCGAACGGAGTAAACAGTGCGGGCCTGCCGACTTTTACTACCAACGCGGGAGCAATCAATCTTAACGACAACAAATTCAGTGCGCGAGCAGACGCCAACACCGGTTTTGGGCTTCTGTCGGCGTATTTTTACTGGGACAAATTCAACCAGAACAGCCCCTATTGGCCCGGAAACGCTCCGGTTTATCCCGGGTTTAACGTGGCTGGGAAGGGGCAGACGTATTCGGTGGACCTGGGGGCCACGAAAACGCTCAGCTCCGCGTCGGTAAATGAATTTCGCCTGGGATATTTTCGCCTGGATACCTTGTTCAACCAACCTCAGGGCGGAACGGGAGTGACCCTGTCGGGCCTGGGATTCGCGTCTGGCGCAAACGGCGCCCCGGGTATCGTGCCGCTGGTGCCTGCACTCGAAGGCGTTCCAGAAATTGATTTCAACGACTTCGTCATCGGAGTCCCGAGCCGTCCGAACGGCTTGATCGATAACATCTACCAAATCGTGGACAATTACAGCAGGATCGTGGGCACGCACACGCTGAAATTCGGCGGACAATATCACTACGACCAGCTGGAAGAAGACCTCGTTGATAACGTTTCCAACGGGAACTTCTTCTTCGGGAGCAATTTCAACGGCCAGGCCAGCGAAACCGGCAGCGACTTTGTGGACTTTCTGCTGGGCGCGCCCAGTCAATACGTGCAGGGCCAGTCGTATCCTTCGTATGGCCGCAATTTTTATCTTGGCTTTTATGGCCAAGATAGCTGGCGCGTGAAATCAAATCTGACGTTCAACTACGGGCTGCGCTACGACGTCAGCGCGCCGTGGAAAGAAAAGTACAACCAAATTCAAACTCTGATTCCCGGGGAACAGTCCGTTGTTTTCCCCGGCTCACCGACAGGGTGGGTATTCCCCGGAGATCCAGGTGTTCCGAGCACCTTGGCGCCCACCCGTTGGAACAACTTCGCTCCGCGGTTGGGAGTGGCGTATTCGTTCGGAGACTATGACGGGATGCTTGGCAAGATCCTGGGTAAATCCGGGACCACCAGCATTCGCGCAGGTTGGGGCATCTTCTACAGCACGTTTGAAGGCGCGACGGACTTCAATGAAATCGGAGACGCTCCGTTCGGAAACTTTACGGGCCAGAGCCAGCCAACTTTTGACGCTCCGTTCACGAACCGATCCGCCGGCTCGTCCATCACGAACTTTTTCCCAGTAACTCAGCCGCCGCTTCACTTTTCCGCAAATCATCCGGCTAGCGGCCCGCCGTTCGACAACTTGCCCGATTTTTTCAGCGCGTTCGGGACGATCGGCAGCTCACCGGCTTTCAACAACAACAACCGTCTGCCATACGCGGAAGAATATGAATTGTCCATCGAACATCAGCTCTCGCCGGCGGACTTGCTGACCGTGAGTTATGTGGGAACGCAAGCACACCGGCTGCTTGCTTCAGAATCTGCCAATCCGGGGAATCCGGCGCTCTGCTTGGCGCTGAACAATCCCGCCAATCTTGCCCCGGGCCAAACTCCCTGTGGCCCAGGCGGTGAAAATAACGTTTACATTCGCGCCGACAACAGCTTCGCACTGGGGACGCGCACGCCATTTAGCGGAGTAGCGTTGCCGGCCGGCACCGCATTGCCTTGTGCTCCTGGCTGCGATACCGTGCTGCCTAACGGAGAGCTTGGAATTATCCCGTTCGGCAACGATTCGTATTTCATCACCGCAGGATCTTCTTCGTACAATTCCCTGCAGGTTAGCTACAAGCACACGAGTGGACGTCTGCAGACTCTGATTGGCTATACCCTCAGCAAATCGTTCGATGATTCCTCGGGGTACGGGGAACAGATCAATCCGACGAACCACCGACTCAGCCGCGGCCTCTCCGCTTTTGATAGCACGAATAATTTCGTGGCGAGCTACAACTACACGCTGCCCATTGATAAGTTGGGCGGCCCGACACGGCTCACACACGGATGGGCCGTAAGTGGAATTACGAAATTTGCCACCGGATTGCCCGTCACGCTGGTGGAAACGGACGATCAATCGTTGCTGGGCACCAGCTTCGGCGGCCCAATTACACTTCCCGTGGACACGCCACAAGTCGTGGGACCGCTGGATATCACGAACCCGCGAAATACGGGCGGTCAATACTTTAGTCCGGCAGCATTCGGACCTTCCGCTTTAGGGACAGAGGGTGATGCCAGGCGACGCTATTTCCACGGGCCGGGGATTAACCAGTGGGATTTTGCGCTGCTTAAGGACACGCATATCACCGAGCGCTTCAACCTGGAATTCCGAGCTGAATTTTTCAATATCTTCAACCACACTCAGTTCCTGACACCCAGCGGGATCACCGGTTTCAGCGGCGGTGTGGCAACCTCGGCGTCGTTTGGGCAAGTTCCTGGAACTTTGCCGGCACGCATCGGCCAGCTGTCTCTGAAACTGAACTTCTAGCAAAATTGAAGGAAGCAGATGTAGAGCTCAGCAATGCATCACATCCCGCGGGGATCCGGGAGCACCACGGTTCCCCGCGGTTTTTTTCGCGAGAAGCACGGCAAGTTTGCAGCGAAGCTTAGCAGGATTTAGCGGGACGAAGAGCACACAATTATGCCGGCCCCAGGCGTTCTTGCAGCGACGTTAGTGAAACCCGGGAAGTACGAGATACGCGAATATCCTCTGCCGGAACCTGCTGCTGGTTGTGTGCTGATTCGCATGGAAATGTCCGGCATCTGCGGAACGGACAAGCACACTTTCCAGGGTTACACCGCCCAGTACGGCGGCCGCCAGCTGGAGTTTCCGATTATTCAGGGGCACGAGAACGTCGGAACGATAGCGGCGATCGGCGGGGATGGAAAGTACGCGGACTTCGAAGGCATGGCGCTGCGCGAGGGAGATCGCGTGGTGGTGGGCGCGAACGTGGCGTGCGGCGAGTGCTACTACTGTCGGCACGATTTTCCTTACTACTGCTGCGAGAAGACCACGGATTATGGCAACAATCTAAGCGCGAAAAATCCGCCGTACTTGTTTGGCGGATGGGCGCAGTACATGTATGTGGTGCCGGGAAGTTTTTTGGTGAAAGTGCCAGATGATTTGCCATCGGAAGTGGCGGTCCTGACGGAAATTTTCGCTGTGTCAGTAGGGCTGGACCGTGCGAAACAGATGTCGGCGTTTCCGAACGAGTCTTTTCGCTTCGACGATACCGTCGCGGTGCTGGGAGTCGGTCCTTTGGGGATGTGTTTTTTGATGAAGGCACGCATGCTGGGCGCGGGGACAATTGTCGCGATGGATAAGTCGGAGTACCGCTTGAATTTTGCGAAGCGGCTGGGCGCGGACTATGCGGTCAATGTCGGAACCATGTCAAAGGAAGCGCGCCTGCAGATGGTCAAGGATTTGACGCACGGGCGCGGCGCGGACATGGTGATTGAATGTGCCGGTGTGCCGGAAGCGGTACCGGAGGCGCTGGAGATGCTGCGCATCGGCGGACTGCTGGTGGAGGCGGGGAATTTTTCGGATTTGGGCGAGGTGCCGATTAGCCCCCACCGGCATATTTGCGCGAAAAATGCGCGGATTCTCGGAGTGGGCGGCGAGGAACCCGCGGCTTACGGGCCGGGCATGCGGCAGATGGCGCGGTACATGAAGAATTATCCGCTACGGGAATTTGTGACGCACCGGTACGGGTTGCGGGACGTCGATACGGCGATGAAGAAATCTGTAGAAGCGGAATCGATGAAAGTGGTGCTGGAGCCGTGGCGCTAGCGTTGGATGGCAATCGCAAAGCGGGAGTTCCAGGTCCACACACAACGTTTTGCATTTCGCGCTCTCGAAGAGGATGATGAATTTGTGAAAATGTCGAACGCAACCCGCGGCCGATCCAGCGCCCACTGCGCCGCTGACGATGCCGCCAGCATCGTCATCCTGCCCGCCCTGAGCGAATTCTCCGAAGGGCTTGCCCTGAGTGATTGTTCCGAAGGGACGCCGGCGCCTTTGCTTCCAACCCTTCCCGCCGCAGCCGGGATCTCTCCTTCTTTCTCTGTGACCTCCGCTTTCCTACGTGTTCTCTGTGTTAAATCTTTTGCCTTTCGCAGCACCGCCTGCCCCCAAAATCGCCAATTTCGATTCAATACAAATGAACCGCTCCCCAATTTTGCAACTCGCACAAAACAAACCACTTCGCTTTTTCCATTCGCTGCAGATAAACGCGTTTCTCGCACCTTCAACCTTGCAATTCACGCAAAACAAATCACTTCATCACAAATCACTACACTTTTTCTATTCGATACAAATGAGCGGTCACGAATCACTACTCACCAATTACTAATCACCAACGCGACCGGCGCTTTCAACGATTTTCACATCCGTTCTGCCCATGGCTCGATGGCCGCGGAAAGTCTTGCAACGAAATTCAATTCTTCTGGAAAGGGGAAAGCATGAGCGCAATCAGCGAGCGATTTCTATTTGCTTCGGCACCCGATAGCTGGGGGGTTCTGGATTATCCCGGTCCGTCGTGGGAGCAATCCTACGAAAAGATGCTGGATGAAATGGTGGAAGCCGGTTACACCGGATCCGAGCTGGGGCCCTACGGATTTTTTCCCACCGATCCTAAAATTCTTCAGCCGCAACTCGAAAAGCGCAAGCTGAAGCTGCTGGCTTCGTTCGTGCCGGTGAAAATGACCGATCCCGCAGCAAGCCAGGCGGTGATGGAGAGAATCCGCAAGGTCGGAAATCTTCTCGCGACTTTGAAGGCGCCGTTTCTGGTGATTGCGGATGACCAGTCCCCCGAACGCAACGCCTTTTCCGGGCGCGTTTATGACAAAGATTGCCCCACTTTGAGCGCGGAGCAGTGGAAGCACATCGGGAAAATCGTGGCGGACGCGGAAAAGGTGGCAAACGAGTTTGGTTTGGATTTGGTGTTTCATCCGCATGTGGCGACTTACGTGGAGACGCCGGAAGAGTGCGAGCGATTTTACGACGCGACTTCGCACACGAACGTCGGGTTGTGTCTGGACACAGGACATTGCGTTTACGGCTATGGCGATTCGGTGAAAGAGGCGGAGAAGTATAAGAGCAAGCTGCGGTTCGTGCACATCAAGGACTGCAATACGAAGGTGCTGGAAGAAGCGCGGCGCAACAAGTGGACTTTCGAAAAAGCTATCGAGCACAAAGTTTTCACGGTCATCGGCCAGGGAAATATTGATTTTCCGGCATTTTTCCGCACGCTGGTGAAGAACGGATATTCAGGATGGTCCGTGGTGGAGCAGGACGTGACATTCGGCGCCACGCCGATTCCGCCGGCGCAGAACGTGGCAGCGAGTTTGAAATACCTGCGTGGAGTTGTGAATGACCTGGGAGTGGCGGCCGGCGCGCGTTAAGCGCTGAAGTCGGGCCGTTCCGGCTCCGGCATTCGTTGGATAATTTCTAATTCCTCAGGGGGAAGTTCGAATGAAGAAGTTGGGAGTGGGAGTGCTCGGCGTCGGGGAAATGGGGAAACGCCACGCGGAGAATCTGCGCCGGCTGGTTCCGGAGGCGCGACTGGTGGCGATTGCAGACGCTTCGGTTGAACGCGCGCGGCTCGTGGCGGAAGAACTCGAGATCGAAAATTGGTACAGCAGTTTGGAAGCGATGCTGGAGCGCAAGGATCTGGACGCGGTGCTGATCGCCACGCCGGACAAGTTTCACGCGAAGGCCGTGGAGACCGCAGTCCTCGCCGGAAAAGACGTGTTGTGCGAGAAGCCGCTGGCGCTGAATCTTTCTGACGCGCGCGCGGCGCTGGACGCCGTGGCCAAAGCAGGACGGCGATTGCAAGTGGGATTCATGCGGCGCTACGACCCTGCTTACGCGGCAGCGATGAAACGAATCGAAGCCGGCGAAATCGGAGTTCCGGTGATCTTTAAATCGCTGGGGCGCGATAAAGAATGGGCTCCTATCGCGGCATACGCGTCGCGCATAAACGGAATGCTCTTTTACACCAATACGATTCACGATTTCGATTTGGCGCGCTGGCTGATGCAGGACGAAGTGGCCGCCGTGCACGCGTACACGACGACGACGATCCGCCCGGAGCTAGCCACACACGGGGACCTGGTGGCTAGCGTCGTGAACCTGACGTACCGGCACGGCGCCATTGGCAACGTGGAATCGTATGCGCAGGCGATTTACGGCTACGACGTGCGCACGGAAATTATCGGATCGAAGGGCTCGATTTTTGTCGGGAGCTTGCAACACGCGCCAGCCGTTTTTCTCAGTGCGCGAGGCGGCGAGCGCAGCTTGGCCGATCATTTTCTGGCGAGATTTGCGGATGCTTATCTGGCCGAGGTGCGGGATTTTGTGCACAACATGTTGCACGACCTTGCGCCACGCGTCACCGGTGACGACGGAGTGAAGGCGCTGGCCATCGCCGTGGCGGCCGAAAAATCGCACTTGCAGGCGAAGCCGATTGAGGTGGCGCTTGCGGATGTACAGGCCGCATCGTGACGTCGAGAGGCTCCGCACAAACGAGATTCGCTGAAGCTGCAAATGGAAAAAGACCAGGCGGGACGCCGCCGCAATTTGATGGACGGACAACTTGACGCGCGCCACTGAAACTGTTTACAAAAGCCCTCTGCACAGAATGACGCAGACCACTCCCACCTGCCTGTGGAACGATTCCGCGTCCATCGAAGAGCTGACGTATTCGATCGAGCATGGCGCGGTCGGCGCGACGTGCAATCCCGTGATTGTGGTAGGCGTTCTGAAAAAAGAGATGAGTTTCTGGAAGGGACGCATCCAGGAATTGATCAAAGAGCTTCCCACGGCAACTGAAGATGAGATCGCGTGGCAACTGGTGCGCGAGATTTCCATCCGCGCCGCAGCTCTGCTGAAGCCGATCTTCGACGCGCAGCACGGCCGAAACGGGCGGCTTTCGATTCAGACGGACCCGCGGCTATTTCGTGACAGCCAAGCAATCGTGAAGCAAGCGGTGGAATTCAGCGCGCTCGCGGCGAACATGATCGTAAAGATTCCGGTGACGCGCGCGGGGATTCCGGCGATCGAAGAAGCCACCTACCGCGGCGTGAGCATCAACGCGACCGTGTCGTTCACGTTGTCGCAGTGCATCGCCGTCGCCGAAGCAGTGGAGCGCGGCCTGCAGCGGCGAGCGAGGGAAGGCAAGGAAGTCGCGAGTATGGGCCCGGTGTGCACGCTGATGGTAGGGCGTCTGGACGACTGGCTGAAGATCGTGATGGAAAAAGAAAATATCACGATCGATCCGGGATATCTGGAATGGGCCGGCGTCGCCGTGCTAAAGAAGGCTTACCAGATATTTCGCGAAAGAGGTTACCGGATCCGTCTGCTTTCGGCGGCGTTCCGGAATCACATGCACTGGAGCGAATTCATTGGCGGCGACATGGTGATTTCACCGCCGTGCCCGTGGCAGATCCGATTCAACGCGAGCGATATCGAGGTGCGCTCGCGAATTGACGAACCGGTGCGCGCGGAGATTGTGGAGGAACTTTCCAGGAAATTCGCGGATTTCCGGCGCGCGAACACCGAGGGCGGGCTGACGGTGGAGGAATTCGATTCTTTCGCGCCCACGCGGCGCACTTTGCGGCAGTTTATTACCGCGTGCCACGATTTGGATGCGGTAGTGCGCGATATTCTGATTCCGAATCCGGAAGTGGCGTGACGCAGCGCAGTGGCGGATGCGGCCCAGCAAACGCACACGGCATCAGCTAAATCCACTTTTCGAACAGGAGACTAGCACGTGGGAAAACTGGCGATTACCGGCGGCGAACCCGTACGCAAAACACCTTTCACTCCGTGGCCGGTCGCCACGAAGGAAGAATTCACCGCGCTGGAGGACGCATTCACCAGCTTGAAATGGGGCGGCCAGCCGTTCCCAGGCAAGTTCGCGGATTCATTTGCGAAGAAATTCGCCGCATTCCAAACCGCGAAGTACGGACAATGCGTGAGCACCGGGACGGTGGCGATCGAAGCGTGCCTGAAAGCAATTCAGATTCGCCCGGGCGACGAAGTAATCGTACCGGCTTATACGTGGGAAGGTACGGTGGGGCCGGTGTTGCTGCTCAACGCCGTGCCGGTATTCGTGGACGTGGACCCGGAAACATATTGCCTGGACACGAAACTCATCGAGCAGGCCATCACGCCGAAGACGAAGGCGATTCTGCCCGTCCATCTGGGGATGCGTTTCGCGGACATGGACGAAATCTTGCGCATCGCGAAGAAGCACAATTTGAAAGTGATCGAAGATTGCGCGCACGCGCATGGCGCGATGTGGAAAGGACAAGGCGCCGGCTCGATGGGAGATTTGGGCGCATTCAGTTTCCAATCCAGCAAGCTGATCACCTGCGGTGAAGGTGGCGCGGTGATCACCAACACGCTGGAATACATGGAGCTGGTGCAAAGCTATATCAACGCGGGGCGCGCCAGTCTGACGGATCAATATCATCACCGCATTATTGGATTTAATCACCGGTTGAGCGAGCTGCAGGCTGCGGTGCTGGGGCCGCAGCTGGAGCGCCTGCCGCAGCAAGCTGCTACCCGTGAGAAAAATGTGAAGCACTTCGAATCGCGATTGCAAAATAACCCCGCGATCAAACTGCTGAAGCCTGAACCACGAATTACGCGCCTGGCACCCTACGGCTTCATGTTCAAATATTTCGCGGACAAGGCGAACGACATTCCGCGTGCGGCCTTTGTGGGTGCGCTGCAGCTGGAAGGCATTCCTTGCGATGGGCTTTTCTACGAGCCGGTTTACAAGAGCTCGCTGTTCCCTTTGAAGCCGGAGGATTTCCCTGCCCTGAGCTGGGGGCGCGAGAAGCCGCTTGATCTGCGCAATATGTATTCGTGCCCGGTGGCAGATCGCGCCGCTTACCATGAGGCGGTGTGGTTCCCGCACCAATTATTTGTGGGAAACATCGCGGACGTGGATTCGATCGCGGACGCCATTGAAAAAGTCCTAGCTGCGAGCGAAGAATTGCGCGGCTTGGATCACAAGGCGATTCGAAATCAGAAGTTGGGACGCGCGGACCGCGAGAGTTAGGTGGACCGCAAGCGAAATGCGGAGCTTCAGGGGCTCAAGCTCCTCGTTCGCGGAATGCGACGGAGGGCCTGAAGCTCTGCCCTTCCCGTTTTCAGTTCTGGGAGATTTCCAATCAATGGGTGTCGCGAAAAAGGTTGGGTTCGCTGTTGTAGGACTGGGGAATATCGCGCAAGGATTTGTTCTGCCGAGCTTCGCGAAGCGCAAGAACGCAAAATTGGTCGCAGTTGTCAGCCGGGATAAGGACAAGGCCGCGCGAGTAGCGCGCAAATTCAAAGCCAGCGCGCACTACAGCAATGATGAGTACGCGGCGTGCCTCGCGAATCCTGAGGTCGCGGCGGTTTTCGTGGCCACTCCGAACGGCCTGCATGAATCTTTCACCGTGCAGGCAGCGCAGGCCGGCAAACACGTGTTGTGCGAGAAGCCACTGGCTGCGACGGCGGAGCAGGCCGCACGCATGGTCGAAGCTTGCCGGCGAAACCGCGTGTTGCTGATGACCGCGTACCGGAAATATTTCGAGCCCAGCAGTCTTCATCTGAAGCAACTGATTCAGAGCGGCGCGCTAGGACGAATTGACGTAATTCACACCGCGTTCAGCGAATTGTATTCGCCGGGCAAATCGCTGCCGTGGCTAGTGGATTCGAATTTAGCGGGCGGCGGGCCGCTGCTGGATTTGGGCGTGTACTGCGTGAACACCACGCGCTGGCTGGTGGAGGAAGACCCGACGGAAGTGAGCGCGCGGAGCTGGGCGCGCGACACGGTGACATTTTGGGACGTGGAGGAAGGGATTTCGTTTCGCATGCAGTTCCCGAGCGGCCTGGTGGTGCAAGGCAGCGCGTCTTACGGGGCGGTTTTGTCATCCTTTATATACGTCCAGGGGACGAAGGGATGGGCGTCGCTAACTCCTGCGTTTCCATTCGATGAGGTGCGGCGGCTCACTGGAAAGATCGGGAAGCGCGCGATTGACCGGACGTTTCCAATCATTGATGAGTTTGGACTGGAACTGAACGAGATGGCTTCGGCGATTCAGAATCGGCGGCCGGTGGAAAGCGATGGCGTGCAGGGACATCGTGATATGGTGATCCTTGAGTCAATCTATAACTCGGCGAGAAGACAGCAGCCGCTTGTCATAAACTACTGACGGGCTTTCAGCGGCCGAAGCCGGTTTGCAGATAAGGCAGATGCGAGTGCTTTACTTTTCAGTACAAGGCTGGTACGGATGGGCGTGGTAAAAAAAGCGGGACGCAAAAAGCCGAGCAAGACCGCGAGCATTTATGATGTTGCGAAATTGTCGCGCGTCTCCGTCTTCACGGTTTCCGCAGTGGTGAATCACAAGAGCCACGTGGGCGAGAAGCTGCGCAAGCGCGTGGAAGCGGCGATCCGCAAGCTGAACTACCGGCCGAACCTGATTGCGCGCAGCCTGGCAAACCAGCGAACGCATACCATCGGCATGATCGTACCGGACATCGCCAATCCGTTTTTCCCAATGGTGGTTCGCGGCGCGGAAGATGCGGCGCAGCGCCACGGCTACAATTTGCTGCTGTGCAACAGCGACGACACTCTTGCGAAGGAAGAAAAATCTGTCGAGCTGCTGCTTTCGAAGCGCGTCGATGGAATCCTGCTGACGAAGGCCGCGGAGGATTTTCGCCCGTCGCTGCGGCAGATGATCAAGGAAGTGAACATTCCCTTTGTGCTGGTGATGCGCACCTATCCGAAATTGACGAAAGACGCGGTGATTACTGACGACTATCAGGGCGCATACGAGGCAGTGTGCCACCTGGCGCGTTCGGGAAGGCGGCGCATCGGATTGATCGGCGGCCCGCGTAAGGTGAGCAATGCGCAAGCGCGCTGGGAAGGATTTCGCGATGCGTTAAAAGCGGAAGGGCTGCCTTACGAACCCGAACTCGATATCGAAGGAGATTACCGGATCGAATCCGGATTTCGCGCGGGGCATGCACTGCTTTCGCACCGGCCTGATGGAATTTATGTGGCGAACCATTTGATGACCGTGGGATTGCTGAAAGCCGCGGAAGAAATGGGCTTGCGCTGCCCCGAGGATTTCGGCCTCGTAAGTTTTGACGATTATCCGTGGCTGGGAGTTTTTCGGCCGCGGCTCACGACCGTGGAATTACCCAAGCACCAGCTGGGAATCGAGGCGGCGGAGCTGCTGATCCGGCGTATCGGGGGAGATCGCAGCAAGGCGACGGTAAAGAAATTGCCTCCGGAATTGCGAATTCGCGAATCGTGCGGGTTTGCGCTGCACGTTTCGCGCGGACAGCCTTCGGAGCACGAGCCGGGAAAAGCAAACAGCGCGTTGGTTCGGGACCTGCGGTAATACTGGTAGTCGTGGCGTTCGTTTTGCGTCGTGCGTGCAGATTACGTTTCGCTGAAGTCAATTATTTTGGGCCTGCGTGTGAATCCCTTCGTTTTGTAGCCACCGTAGAGAATTCCCACTCCCAGCCACGCCAGGCCGGCATATTTCGTCCAGGTCTGCAGGCTGATCAGCAGCAAAAAACAAAAAACAAAGCCGAAGCCGGGAACGAAGGCATCCACGAAGAAGCTGCGATGGCCGATGGCTTCGCGCGAATACCAGAAATGGCGGAAGGCCGCGAGATTTACGCCCATGAAGGCAAGCAGCGCGCCGAAAGTGACCACTTCCGCGGCGTGTTCCCAAGGAATGGTGATCACGCCGATGTAGGCGAGCACGCCGACGATCCACACGTTGTAAACAGGATTGCTTCTTTTCGGGCTGAGGTAGCCGAAGATCCTTTTTGGTAGCACGTCATCGCGCCCCATGCTGTAGAGCAAGCGCGATGCGCCCACGTGCCCGGCAAGGCCGCACGCGATGCTGGAAACGAGGAGCATCACGCCGTACGCGGCGAATAACGCGGGGCCGCTGGCCATGCGCGCGACGTCCATGAATGCGGTTTCCGGATTCTGCAGCGTGGTGTAGTCCGGCCAGACGCGCTGCGCGAGATAAACTTGCAGGCCGCTGAAAAGTCCGGTGAAGATTACCACCAGCACGGTGGCGAGCAGCACGTTGCGTTTGGGATTGTGAACTTCTTCCGCCAGGATCGAGACGCCATCGAAGCCGATGAACACCAGCGCGGCAAGCGAGGTGCCGGCGGCCACCGCGCGTAAATCAAACGTGGCCGGATTGTAAATCGGATGCATCGAGAACAGTCCAGTGAAGTGCTGGTGCAGCACGATGAAGCGGAACGATTCCACGAGGAACACTGTGGTGACGAGCAACATGAAGCCGAGTAGGACTTCGTTGGTGCGCGCGGTGAATTTAATTCCCTGCACCGTGAGGATGGTGATGAAACCTACGGTGACGGCGGCCAAAATGGCGAAGGGAACGCGTGGCGTCATGCGTTGAATAGCGAGGACGGCGTAGAGAGCGTTCTGAATCGGCTGAAAAAGGTACTCGAGAAACATGGCCCAGCCGACGACAAATCCGAAGTGCGGATTCAGTTCGCGGCTGATGTAGGTGTACACCGAACCGGCCGAGGGATAGACGCTGGCCATGCGGCCGAAGCTGATGGCGGTAACGGACATCGCGACCATTGCAAGCAGGAGCGTCGCGACGGTGTGGCCATGCGAAAGAACCTGGCCTTCACCGAAAAGCGGCACTGCAGCGATGGGCGAAGTGAGAATGATGCCGTAGTAGATCAAATCCCACAGGCCCAACGCGCGCTTGAGATGAGGTTTTCTGGGTGCTGCGGTTGCGCCTGCGCCTGCGCCTGCGGATGTTTCCACCCTTACCTCGCTGTGCCCCGAGTTTCAAAGGAAACTTTTGCGACCGCTACGCGAACATGATTTCGGCGACAACTAGCGTTAAAAGAAAAAACGTTCTTTCTTGCGCGCTTCTTCGTAATTTCGACGCGCGGCCTTCACAGCATCGCGCTCGGAAACTTCGGCGATGGGCACGTCCCACCAGGATTCGTAGCCAGGAACCCTTTCGTCGTAGGAAGTTTCGACGACTACCACTGAAGTGCGGGGCTGTTCGCGGGCTGCGGTCAACGCAGCTTTTAGCTCGTGCGCGGTTTGCGCGCGCGCGATCCAGGCACCGAGGCTGGCGGCGTTGGCTGCGAAATCCACGGGAAGTAGATCGCCATCGTATTTGCCATAGTTTTTGCCATCGTTTTTATCGGAGCGGCGGTAGCGATAATTTGTGCCCATGCCTTCGTTGCCACAGGCGCGGCTGAGCCCGCCAATGCTGGAGAAGCCGTGATTATCGAGCAGCACGATGTTGATTTTGAATCCTTCCTGAGTAGACGTGACGATTTCCTGCGCCATCATCAGGTAGGAGCCGTCTCCGATCAGCACGTACACTTCGCGCGAAGGGTCGGCCATTTTCGCGCCCAGGCCGCCGGCAATTTCGTAGCCCATGCAGGAAAAACCGTATTCCATGTGATAGCCGCCGGGCTCGCGAGTGCGCCAGAGTTTGTGCAAGTCTCCGGGCAAGCTGCCGGCTGCGCAGACTACGATGTCCGAGGGCTTCGTGAAATTATTTACGATGCCGATGACTTCGCCTTGCGTGATCGGTGGCGGCTGGTGAATTCCATAGATGCGGTCGACTTCATTTTCCCAGCGAGCGCGGAATTCGTGGATCCTGGTGCGATAACTTTCTTCGACCGAGAAATTCCCGAGCGTTTGCTGCAATTCTGCAATGGTCAGGCGCGCGTCGCCCGTGAGCGGCAGAGCCGCGTGCTTATACGCATCAAATTCCGCGACATTTATATTGATGAAGCGGACGGCGGGATTCTGGAACGCGGTTTTTGACGCGCTCGTGAAATCGCTGTAGCGCGTGCCGACGCCAAGGATCAGATCCGCTTCGCGCGCCGCGATGTTAGCACCAGGCGTGCCCGTCACTCCCACGGCGCCGAGCTGCTGTGGATGATCGAAAGGCAGAGAACCTTTGCCCGCTTGCGTTTCGCAGACCGGGATGCCCGTCGCTTGCGCGAACTGCGCGAGTGCCTCCGAGGCTTGCGAGTAGAGGACGCCTCCGCCCACGACGATTAGAGGCTTCTTCGCAGCGCGAATCCATTGGGCGGCGCGCCGCAGGAGGTCATGGTCGCAGCGGTTGCGGGGAATCAGCCACACTTTTTTCGCGAAAAACTTTTCGGGGAAATCGAAGGCTTCGGCCTGGACGTCCTGCGGGAACGCGATGGTTACGGCCCCGGTTTCCGCAGGAGAAGTGAGGACGCGCATGGCTTCGGGAAGCGAGGTCAACAATTGTTCAGGACGTTCGATCCGATCCCAGTAGCGCGAAACCGGCTTGAAACAATCGTTTACGGAAATATCCTGGGTGGCCGACGATTCGAGCTGCTGCAGCACGGGCGCGACATTGCGACGGGCGAAAATATCGCCGGGCAACAACAACACGGGCAAGCGGTTTACGGTGGCGGTCGCGGCGCCGGTGATCATGTTGGTCGCGCCCGGTCCGATGGAGGAAGTGCAAACCAGCGCGCGCATTCGAAAACTTGTTTTTGCAAAGGCCGTGGCAGCGTGGACCATGGCTTGTTCGTTGCGGAAGAGGTAGTAGCGCAATCCCGGATCTTGCTCGAGCGCCTGGCCGAGGCCGGCAACGTTGCCGTGACCAAAAATTCCCAAGCACCCTGCGAAGAACCGGTATTGCTGGCCGTCGCGCTCAGAATACTGATTCTTCAGATACGCGATCGTGGCTTGAGCCGCGGTGAGACGTACCGTCATTAGGCGATGCCCCTTCTGAATGGTGTGACGCCCCAGAGTTGCTTATGGCACGATTCTCGTCCTTGCACCAGCGAAAGGAAAGCCCGAGGTTTCGCTGGCCCGATGGGCGTGCCGAGGGCCGCGAGGGCGAATGCATGCGAGAGCGCCGTGCGGAAACGAAGAATGTGGCACCCTACGGCGCATAGAAGGCGGAACCAGTAACGATATTCTAAGCGATTATAATAAACTGATCGAGAGACGGGGCGGAGGGAAGATGCGTGTACGGGTGGATTTTCTCGTGCTTGCTTGGTGGGTTCGCCATCCCTCCGGCCGCAGGACGTCCGCATGGGTCTCCTTTTCCGGCGCGACTATTCCCTCACCAGAGGCAGGCGTGGGTCGGTGTCCTTCCAAGTGGAACGGATCCAGACATGTTGCGGATCTTCGGTGACGGCCAAGGCCCGCGCGGAGCCCGCAAGGAAATTAAGATAGTAAACATCGTAACCCGGTCCGGCGACTACCGGGTGAAAGCCGCTGTGCACCAGCACGGTATCGCCGTCTTTGACCTTCAAAGTTTGATCGGCGCCGTGCTTCCCGGAATAAAGATGCTGCATCGCAAAACCATCGGGTTGGCGCAGGCGGTAATAATAAATCTCGTCCAGATCGACTTCGCCAGGCGGATTGTGCAGGTCGTGCTTGTGGGGAGGCCAGCTCGACCAGTTGCCGCCGGGCGTATAAACTTCAATTACCATCAGCTTATCCGCTGGAAACGCGGGCGTGATGATGTCCACAATCTGCCGCGAGGCATTTCCGCCGCCGCGCAGGCTGCTGACGACATCGCTGGGCGTGATCAGTTTCGGCTGCAGGCGGGCTTCGGACGGTGCGCGACATTCCGCGAGCTCGCAAACAGTTTCCGCAGTGAAAACCGCCTGGTTTCCGGATGGCAGATAGAGCGCGTACGGCAAACCGTCAAACACGTTTTTGCGCTTTCCAATCCGCGTGGGCCCTTGCCCCCAATCCACCTGGCAGGCGCCGCCGAGCAAAACAAAGGCAGCTTCCTCGTGGTCGGTGCGTGCGCGAAAGACATCGCCTGGCTGCAAACGGCGTACGAAGAGGCTCATCCATTCCCATCCGGCTTGTTGGCGAGGCAACGAAAGCAGCTCACCCGCGGAACGCTCGGGCAGGTTGACGGAATGGACGAGAAAGCTAGTCTCGCTCAAGTTCTCTCCTCCGCTATGCGCAGCCACCGGATTTGGCCTTCGGGCATTGTATTTGTCTAACCGCTTTGAGACTATGGCAAAGGAACGCCCGGTTGTCAATTGTGAGCATTATTAGGAGGGGCGTCCAGCAAGAGAGGTATATACGACATGGCTAGCGTCCGCGAACTGACTCATTACTACGGGGGAGAATGGCACGGTGGCAAATCCGCGGAGTATCGCGATGTAGTGAACCCTGCGACAGGAGAATCCCTGGCGCGTGCGCCGATAGCCACGAAGGAAGACGTGAACGCGGCCGTCGCGGCTGCTGCTGCCGCTTATCCGGCTTGGCGCCGCACGCCTCCAGAAGACCGGATCCAATATTTGTTTAAGCTGAAGCAGCTGCTGGAAGAGCACGTGGAGGACTTGGCGCAAATCTGCACCCAGGAAAACGGGAAGACGCTGGGCGAATCGCGCGCGGAATTGCGACGCGCGATCGAAAACGTGGAAGTGGCCTGCGGGATTCCGACGTTGATGCAGGGATACAACCTGGAAGACGTGGCGTCTGGCATTGACGAGATGATGATCCGGCAGCCCCTGGGAGTGACGGCGGCGATCACGCCATTCAATTTTCCGGCAATGATTCCCTTCTGGTTTCTGCCTTACGCAATCGCCTGTGGAAATACCTTCATTCTGAAGGCTTCGGAAAAAGTTCCCCTGACGATGCAGCGCGCGTTCGAGCTGATGGAGGCGTTGAAATTGCCCCCGGGAGTGCTGAATCTGATTCACGGCGACAAAGCGGCAGTGGACGCGCTGCTCGAGCATCCGGAAGTGCGGGCGATCAGCTTCGTGGGATCGTCGCCGGTGGCGAAATACATGTACGCGCAGGCCGCAAAATTCGGAAAAAGAGTACAGTGCCAGGGCGGCGCGAAAAATCACGTGCTGATTTTGCCTGACGCGGATCTCGAAACGACGACGCGCATTGTGAGCGACAGCGCGTTTGGTTGCGCGGGACAGCGTTGCCTGGCCGTGTCCGTGGCAGTGACGGTGGGCGATGCGCGCCATGAATTCACGCAGCAAATCGCCAAGGTTGCCGATGCGATTCGCGTGGGCAATGGTCTGGATAAAGACGTACAGATGGGGCCAGTGATTACCGCGGAAAGCAAAAAACGAATCGAAGGATTAATCGCCGCCGGAGTGAAAGATGGCGCAAAGGTATTGCTCGATGGCCGCTCCGGTAACGGCTCGCCGTCGGCGCCGGGCGGAAATTTTCTGAAACCGACACTGCTGGACGGTGTGCCTGCCGCAAGCGCGCTTTCGACCACGGAAATCTTCGGGCCGGTGCTGAGCCTGGTGCACGCCAACACGCTGGAAGAAGGGATCGAAACGCTTTCGCGCAGTCCCTTCGGAAACATGGCTTCGATTTTTACCAGCAGCGGTGCCGCGGCTAGAAAATTCCGTTACGAAGTGCCGGCGGGTAACATCGGAATTAACATCGGAGTGGCCGCGCCCATGGCTTATTTTCCGTTCAGCGGATGGCGCGACAGTTTTCTGGGAGTGTTGCACGGGCAAGGGCGCGATGCCGTGGAATTTTACACGGATAAGAAAGTAGTGGTCGAGCGCTGGCCCAAGGAATGGTCGCGAAAGTTTTGAATTTGCGGAACAAATACGGAGATCCGGCTAGATAATGGGAAACGGGATCTTTTCGGCGGCCAACACCGAGCTGGCCTGCACAGTCACAGTTTGTTTGGCGATGGTTTCCCAGGTCTCGCCTGGGACGCGCAGAAACGCCGCGGCGACCAGCGGATCAAACAGCGTCCCTGAGCCGCGCTCGATCACCTCCTGCGCGGCTTGCAGTGGAAGCGCGGCGCGATAGGGCCGATCGGAAGTCATTGCATCGAGCGTGTCCGCGACGGCAAATATTCTGGCGCCGAACGGAATCTCGTCACCTTTCATTTTCTGCGGATAACCCGAACCGTCGAAGCGCTCGTGGTGCGTGAGCACAATTTCCGCGGCTCCAGCCAAAAATGAAATACTCTTCACCAGATCGTAGCCGATGCGGGCATGACGCCGCATGATCTCCCATTCCGAATCCGTGAGCGGACCGGGCTTGAGCAGCACGCGGTCGGGAGTGGCCAGCTTGCCGATGTCGTGTAGCCACGCGCCCATGGCGATGCTTCTAATTTCTTGCTCCAGTCCGCCGATGGATTTTGCGAGCTCCATGGAGTAAAGAAAAACGCGGCGCGAGTGTCCGGCGGTGGGGCTATCACGCAGGTCAATGGCCGCGCCGAGAGCTTCCAGCGTGTCTTCGTAACTGCGCTCGGTCTGCTGCAGCGCAGTGCGCAATTGCTGCGTGCGTTCGGAAACCATTTCCTCGAGATGCAGGCGATATTCCTGTACTTCGCGCTCGAGTTTTTTCTTCTGCAGGGCGCGATAGAGGCTGCCGAGCACTACATCCCCATCAAACGGCTTTAGCAAATAGTCGTCGGCTCCCAATTGCATGGCGCGCACGCCGACCCGAGTTTCGTTCTCGCCTGTGACCATCAAAAAAGCCAGACGCGGATAGCGCTCGCGAACTTCGACCAGTAGATCCATACCCGAAATTCCCGGCATGCGCAGATCGGAGATCACCACATCGGTCGGCTGGTTTTCAAGTAGACGAAGCGCCTCTTCGCCACTGGCCGCCATGCGGCATACGAAAGCCGACTGGGTCAGCATTACGGACAAGATGGTGCGGAGCGCCGGGTCGTCGTCCACGATCAACACACGAACGCCAGGCGCGGACGTCAATGCGTTGGGAGGCGCTTTGCCGGTTTTTTCGGGAGCCGCGATATGGTGAGTGACGGTCACGTTGCGTTTCCAATAAGTGTCGATCGCTCAGTCAGATGTTTCGCAGCGGCGCCGGAAACCGCACTGCGCTGGCCGCTTGGACATCGCCGCAGTGGGGCGCCGATCGCGCTACTTCAGAATCCACTCTCCCGTCTTCTCGATGAAACGGAAACCATAGAGCGAAATGTTTCCGGCGCGTTCCTCGGAACGAACCACACGCGCTTTGCCGACCGGCTTATCCGATCCCTTGACGACGTAAACCTCAACGAGTGAGTCCTTCACCAGAGTCGCGGTGCAAGCGCATAGGAAAGCGCTGACGCTAACGTTTTCGGTGAAGGTATTTTCGGTAAATTCTTTTCCGTGGAGGTCGGTCCCGCAAAGCTTCAGCTCCATTCGAATCTGCACGCGAACCTCGGTGCGCGGAACCTGCGTCTGTCTTTTTACTTTTGCAAGCGAGCCTCGTAGAGCGTCAAAATCAACGGGCTTCTCGAAATAGCCGGCCGTGCCCATATCCTTGCAAGACTGCTTGATTTCAGCGGCCGTCTCGCCGCTAACGATAAATATGGGAACGGGCTGAGCCTTGTTGATGGCTCCGAGCGCGCGGCACAGTCCGAGGCCTGAATGTTTGGGCATGCGCAAATCCATCAGGATCGCGTCAGGCTTGTGCTCCATAGCCAAAGCGAGAGCCTGTGCGGGATCGTCCGTGTCCACAATCTCGTAGTCGTCCGACAGATTCAGACGGAAGAGACGGCGCATGGCCTCATCGTCATCCACAATCAAAAGTCGTCTCATCGCTGGAACTGCCTCCTGTTGCGCAATCGGTTTCTAGGTGCGCGTGAGAATCAGTGGCTCGGCAACTACCGGCGGAACGATGCTGTCCGCGTCCAGAACTTCGCGCACCTTGCGGATCAGGTTTTCTTCGCTGAAAGGTTTGTGCAGTAAATGGGTGCCGGATTCCAGGACGCCGTGATCCACGATCGTGTCGTCCGTATAGCCGGACATGTACAGAATCTTCAGGCCGGGCTGGAGAAGCTCCAGGCGTCCCGCGAGCGCGCGGCCATTCAGGCCGGGCATGATGACGTCGGTCAGCAGCAGATTGACGCGCTCGGGCTTTTGCTCCACCAATTGCAGGGCCGCGGCGCCGTTGGCGGCAACCAGAACGCGATAGCCGTGCTGTTCCAGTAGCATGTGCGTGAGCTTGCGCAGCGCGTCCGCGTCTTCGACTAGCAATATAGTTTCAGCTCCGCGAAACGCTTCCACGATGGGCGCGACCGGCTCGGGCACGATGACAAGTTCCTCAATGCGCGGCAAATAAATTTCGAACGCCGTTCCTTTGCCGAGCGCGCTTTCCACCCAAACGTACCCGCCGCTCTGTTTCACCACGCCGTACACGGTGGCCAGGCCCAGACCGGTGCCTTTGCCGCGTTCCTTGGTGGTGAAAAAAGGTTCGAAAATATGCGCGAGGGTTTCAGAGTCAATGCCGGTGCCGGTATCCGCGACGGAAAGCATCACGAAATCGCCGGCTTTCGATCCGGGATGAGAGCGAGTCCACGCTTCATCGAGCACGACGTTGGTTGTGGTGATTACCACCTTCCCGCCGTCGGGCATCGCGTCGCGCGCGTTGACGACCAGGTTCATCACCACCTGCTCGAGCTGCCCATGATCGGCCTTCACGCGGCCAATCGTAGGGTCGAGCGCGATGACGATCTCGATATCTTCGCCGATGAGGCGCGGCAACATTTTTTCCATTTCCGAAATTAAGGTGTTGATATTCAGCACCGCAGGGGCGAGCACCTGCTGGCGGCTAAAGGCTAGCAGCTGGCGTGTGAGCGAGGCAGCGCGCTGGCCGGCCTTCTCGATTTCTTCGGCGTGCTCCAGGAATGGGGTTCCCGGCGGCAGAGTTCGCTTCAGCACCTGGCTGTAGCCGATAATGACGCCCAACAAGTTGTTGAAGTCGTGCGCGATGCCTCCGGACAACCGGCCGACAGCCTCCATTTTTTGCGCCATGCGCAACTGGCGCTCGAGCAGCCATTTCTCGGTGACGTCTTCCGCGAAAACTTCAAAATATGCGGCGCCATCGATTGCGGACTTTACGAACCAGCCGGTGCAACGCGCTTTGATGGGCGTGCCATCCTTGCGTTTCCAATCCACTTGAACATCGGTGAAATCTTTTTGGTTGGTGAACAGGTCATTCACCCGCTGGTGTTCGAGCGGGTCAACGTACACGTCCGTGGTGAGGTTCAACTGCAGCAATTCCGTGTGCGATTCGTAGCCCAACATTTTCTGCAGTGCGGGATTGACGAGCAGCAATTTGCCGGAAGCCTGCGCACGATAAATGCCGTATGGCGCGTTTTCAATCACGGAGCGAAAACTGACTTCGGACAAGCGCAGGGCTTCCGAAGCTTGCCTTCGCGCCGTGATGTCGCGATTGACGATGACGAGCTTTTCCGGAACGCCGCTGACGTCGCCGATAACGCTGGAAGTAGACTCCAGCACCAGCCACGTGCCGTTCTTGCAGCGAATACGATATTCCAGGTTCTTACCGATGCCCGTGCGACGCGCTTCGACTGCAGCTGCTTTCACGCGCTCGCGGTCGTCCGGATGAATCTGATCCATGGACGATGAATTCTTCAGCTCTTCGGCGGAGTAGCCCAGTATTTTCTGGTACGCATCGCTGTTGAAAATGCGCCGGCCGTCCATGTCCACGACGGCGATCATGTCCGCGGCGTTTTCGCTGATCAGACGGAAAAGTTCTTCGCGGTCCGCCAGGCGGTTGCGCATGCGGTGAATCTGCAATTGCTGAAAGATGGTGTAAATGTCGAAGATCAAAACTAAGGCAACCAAGCCCTGCACCACTGGCGGAAGCAAGTGAAGCGAGAACTTATTTTCCTGCAGACCGAGGCCGGGAAGGATGAATGCCATCAGTCCGGCCAGTAGAACCAGGCTGACTAAAATGGCGACAATCCATAACTGCCATTCTCTGCGCTCGATGCGGCGCAGGTGCGTCTTCACGGTATCAATCGGCTTGCTGCGTTTGGATTGACGTTTTTGTGGTTTGGTCAGTTCCACAGTGTGCTCCTGTCAGCGATAGCGCTGGGCGCGAGTATCCAAAAATCGCTCGCGTGCCGCGCGCACGGATGATCTCGCGCACGAAATTGGGCTCCAGTGTCCACTGCACGACGTCGGCCACGGTGCGTGGCTTCGCGCTGTCGAGTTAAGTGCTTGAAGCGAGAGGCAGATGCAGCCGTGGCTTGCGGCGAAAAGGACGACAGCGGCAATTCATGTCGGGTTTGGTTGGTTCCAGTGCGAACCGTACGTTTCGAAGCGGCACAGGCCAGGTCAATCTTGTCTGGGCGACACGATGGCGCGGGAACGACCGAACTGCGGAGGGTTGCGGAGCGGAGAATCACCGTGACGGAAACCCTGGCAATGCTGAATCGGTTTGCGTTGTCACGATTCTGTAACATGCGCGCACACAGCGCCTTCTCGGGGCTTCGCAGTCTTCGTGAAATCGTAGTAGGCTCTTGCGTGCGCAAATGAATAATCAGGAAACACAAAAGCTGCGGAACCTGCTAGCGCAAAGGCAGTGGGGTCCGGCGAACGAGCTGCTGCGAAAAGCTGATCCCACGTCGGCTGCGGATTTTTTTCTCAGCGCGCAGTACGACGAACAGCGCGCGCTGTTTCACGCGATGCCGGTGGAACTGGCAGCGTCGCTGATCGTGCACCTGCCGTATTACCACGCCTACGTGCTGCTCCATTCGCTGCCGCCGCCGGAGATGCGCGCGGTAGTCGAAGCAATGACACCGGCAGAACGGAATCATTTTCTAGACGCGCTGCCGGAAGAAGCCTGGCAGTGCCTGATGGACGAGCTGGCCGAAGCAGGCACCGGTGCGGCGTACTGTGCGGTGCCCGGCGCCGAAACCGGCGAAGTGACCACGGAGTTTGTGGCGCCGGCCGTGGACACCGAGCCGATCATCCAGGCGCGGCAAATCGAAAAAAGTTACCAGCAGCCGGACGGGCGGCAGATTCAGGTGATTGCTCCGGTGGATTTTTCCGTTGAGCCGAATACCATCATCGCACTGCTGGGTCCTTCCGGTTCTGGAAAATCCACGCTGCTGCGAATTCTTTCCGGGCTTGCGGCTCCTTCGGCGGGAGAAGTCTTGTGGCACGGCCAGCCTATGAGCGGGTGCCGGCCGAACGTGGCGATCGTGTTCCAGAGTTTTGCGCTCTTTCCGTGGCTCACGGTGCTGGAAAACGTGGAAGCTCCCCTGCTCGCGCGGGGCATCACGCATTTCGAACGACACCGCAAGGCTCTGCGGGCGCTGGCTTCCGTCGGATTGCACGGCTTTGAATCCGCGTATCCCAAGGAATTATCGGGCGGCATGAAACAGCGCGTCGGTTTTGCGCGCGCACTGGCTGTGGAGCCGGAGATTTTGTTCATGGACGAGCCATTCTCCGCGCTGGACGTGCTGACCGCGGAAAACCTGCGCGGCGAGCTGCTGGAGCTGTGGCTGGCGAAGAAAGTGCCCACGCGAAGTATTTTTATCGTCACGCACAATATTGAAGAAGCGGTGCTGCTGGCGGACCGCATCATCGTGCTGGGGCGCAATCCGGCGAAAATACGCGCAGATTTTCGCGTGCCGCTGCAGCACCCGCGCGACCGCAAGTCCGCGGCATTCGTTCTCTATGTGGACTACATCTACAAAGTAATGACGCAGCCGCAGCTGGAGCTGGCGCCGCCATCGAAAACCGAACACAAAGAAAAGGCCGCGGCGCAGATGCTGCCTCATTCGCGGCCGGGCGGCATCGGAGGATTGCTGGAGTTGCTGGACGATCGCGGCGGCGAGGAAGACATGTACCACATTTCCGAGGAACTGCTGCTGGAGGTGGACGACCTGCTGCCAATTCTGGACTCGGCGACATTGCTGGCATTCGCCACGGTGCATGAAGGCGATGTGCGCATCACGGAGAACGGGCGCGCATTCGCGCAAGCGGACATACCGACGCGAAAAGTATTGTTTCGCGAAGCGGTGCTGGCGCACGTTTCGCTGCTGCAACAGATTCAGTCCACGCTGCAGAAGAAATCGAATCACACCATGCCGGTAGAGTTTTTCCGCGACTTGCTCGACGAGCGCTTCGCCCAGGTGGAAGTCGAACAACAGATTGAAACGGCGCTGAACTGGGGCCGTTACGCCGAGCTCTTCACCTACGACGCCGAAGACGACACCGTGCATCTGCATTCTCCGGAGCATCACGGCGAAAATTCCCCGGAAAGCGCTTCCCTGCACTGATGGCCAGCGAAACGCAGAAGGCTTCCGCCCGCACGATGACTTGGGGAATGGTTCCGTCCACCGTGCCCTCCGTCTTCCGTGATCTTCCGATTCTGCTGGCGGCACTGGCGTTTTTCTACGCAGTGCTCTCCATGACGCATTACTGGCTGAGCCCGGTCGGCGCGCCCATGGAAATTCATCTGGAGCCGAGCGCGCTGCCGCGATACGCGATGTTTTCGGTGCTGCGCATCGCGGCCGCGTACATAGTGAGCCTGGCATTCACCCTGGTATATGGATACGTCGCGGCCTACAACACGCGCGCGGAAAAATTCATGGTGCCGCTGCTGGATACGCTGCAGTCCATTCCAGTGCTCAGTTTTCTTCCCGGAGTGATGGTGGCGATGGTGGCGCTGTTTCCCACGCGGCAGCTGGGCGTAGAGCTGGGATCGATCTTGCTGATTTTCACCGGGCAAGTCTGGAACATGACGTTCAGTTTTTATTCGTCGCTGAAGAGCATTCCGCGCGAGATGCGCGAGGTGGCGGAAATTTACCGCTGGAGCTGGTGGCAACGATTCACGCAGATGGAATTGCCGTATTCGATCATCGGGCTGGTGTGGAATTCGATGATGTCGGTGGCGGGCGGCTGGTTTTTTCTGATGGCCTGTGAAATGTTCACGCTGGGCGATCGCGATTTGCGATTGCCGGGCTTGGGCTCCTATCTACAGACCGCCGCGAATGCCGGAAACACGCGCGCGATCTGGTGGGGCATGGGCGTGATGATCGGAATCATCGTCGTGATTGACCAGCTGGTGTGGCGGCCGGTGATCGCCTGGGCGGAAAAATTCAAATTCGAGCAAGTAGAATCCACGGATGCGCCGCATTCTGCGGTGCTGGATCTGCTGCGCAGCTCGAGGGTTCTGCCATTCTTTTCGCGATTGACGGTGACGCCTGCACGTGAATTCCTGAGCTTGCATTTTGCGCGGAGCCACGGGACAGAAGTCGCGCGAACCGCGAATCGCAGCGTATTCCAGTGGCTCACCCGGCTGATGCTGGCCGCACTACTCGTAGGGATCGCGTACACATCCGTGAAAATGGTGATGCTACTGACGCACCTGACGCGCGAGGAACTGCGCAGCATATTTCTGGGCGCGGGTGCGACGTTCCTGCGCGTCGTGTTTACCTTGTTCCTAGCGGCGTTATGGACCATTCCGGTGGGAATCCTGATCGGCCTGAAACCGAAACTCTCCGCCATCGCGCAGCCGATTGCGCAAGTAGCAGCCTCCGTGCCGGCGACAGCGCTTTTTCCGATTATTTTGCTCGTGCTGATACGCGCGGGAGGCGGATTGGGCATTGGCTCGATCATGTTGCTGCTGCTCGGGACGCAATGGTACATCCTGTTCAACGTGATCGCCGGCGCCATCGCTATTCCCACTGATCTAAAGGAAGTCTGCTCCGTCTTTCGCTTTGGCCGGACGGAGCGCTGGCGGGAACTTCTATTGCCGGGAATTTTTCCGTTTTTGATCACAGGATTTGTGACTGCTTCCGGCGGCGCCTGGAACGCCAGCATCGTAGCGGAATATTTCAAATTTCGCGGGCACACATATTTGACCACGGGGCTGGGAGCGGTGATCAGCAACGCCACCGACACTGGAAACACTCGCGTCCTGCTGGCGGCGACGATTTTGATGGCGGCAATGGTGGTGACGATCAATCGGCTGGTGTGGCGGCGGCTGTATCACCTGGCATCCACGCGATTCCGGCTGGAAAACTGAACGCACTGACGTGTCGCAGGACCGCAGAGATTCAGATCGCGAGGCGAATTAGCGTTTCACAGCCCACAGCAAACCAATTCCACCGAGAATAAACTCGCGAGCATCCACGCGGTGGTACCCCGTGCGCTGCAGCAACGAGGAGTATTCTTTAACCGAGACGAAGCTGCGGATCGAATCCGGAATATAAGTGTAAGTGCGCAGTTTGCCGTGCAACAACATGCCCCAAAACGCGCCCTGTACATACAAAAACCCCAAGTACAGCTGACGGAACACGCGGTTCGTCGGCAGAAAAAAGTCGAGGCTGACCATCACACCGCCCGGTCGCGTAATGCGTTCGATTTCGCGTACCGCGACCGCAAGATTCGGAAAATTTCGCAAGCCGTAACCGATAAATACGCAGTCAAAGGACGCTGAGGCAAATGGCAACGCAGTCGCGTCCGCGCAAACCGCTTCCTGCAGACCATTTCGCTTCCCGACGCGCAACATTCCTTCGGAAAGGTCCACGGCGACGGAGCGCGCCGCCGGCAATCGCTCGCGCACCAGCCGCGAAAAATCGCCGGTGCCCGACGCGAGATCAAGGACCAGCGCGTTTTCCGGCAGCGACGCCCGCAACACGCCGAGGCGTTTCCAGCGGCCGTCCATGCCATAGGAAATGACGCGCGTGATGAAATCGTACTTGGGCGCGATCTTGTCAAACATTTCGCGCATTAAGCACGTGTCCTGGCGTTCGGCGGGGATCGTCATGGGTCTGCGAATTCTACACGGTTTGCGACCGGTCAAGCGGCGCTAATTTCAACTCGTGGCGGGCACAAAATTCATCGCGCGCTGGAGCAGCGCGGCCAAATCTTTTTGCGCGACGGCCGCAGCTTTTGCGCCCATCTTGCCTTCCACCTGGCGACGAGCGGTCTGCACCGTGGCCAACTCTGAGCCGGACGCGCCACTCAGCAGATTTTCCGCGTGCAGGAAAGCAGCATAAGCCAATTCGTCCGGCGCATCGTGGCCGCGCAGAAATTGTCCGTAGTTGAACCAATCCAGCGCTGCGGCTTGCGTGTCGCCGGTCTGGGCGTCCAGCGCGAGACCACGCTGAAAAGATTGCGCGCCCGCTGCGGCATCGCCAATCCTGGCCTGCAAATCCGCGCGATGCACGAGCGCCAGGCTTTCCAGTTTCGCGTCACCGGCCTGTTGCGCCTGCGCGATCGCGGTGTCATAGCACGCAAGCGCGGCGGCAGACTGATTGATGCGCGATTCATCATCCGCCAATTGAATCGTGGCTGCGAGTATTTGCTGCCGGCTGAAGGTGGAAGCGTCTGTCACAGCCTGTGGATTCGCCGCGGCGTATTGCAGAAACAAATTCCAGTGGCGCGCGGCGGCGACCGGTTCACCGCGCTGGTCGTAAGCTTCCGCCAAATATAGGTGCGCGTTCGGTTGATTGGGATTCACATCCACCGATTTTTCCCAGGAATCCATCGCCTCCTCGGGATGTCCCAGGCGCGCGGCAAGCAAGCCGTAGTTGGTCAACGCGTCGGAATCGCGCGGGAAGTGTTCCAGCAATCTTTGATAGTGCGTGTAGGCTTCAGCGTAACGGCCGTCGGCGATCAGCGCGCGCGCAGCGGCTTGCTGCAGCGTGATGCTGCTGGGGTTGAGGGCGACGGCGCGAGTGAGCGCCGCCACAGCCTGGTCGCTCTGCCCCTGCTGTGTTTCGGCGCGGGCGATGCGCTCTTCGACGAAGCTGTCATAGGGATTAATTTGTGCGGCGCGCAGCAGCGCTGGAAGATTTCCTTCAGCGGTGCGCAACGCGAAATGGAATTGGTCGAAGCCGCCCCAGAGGAACAGCAGCACGGCGAGCGAAACCCGGAACGCAGGAGCAGAGAGAACGTGAACGACGCGCGCGCGAGCAGAGGTCGAAGGGCGCCCGGATACGTCAGCTGCCGGAGCTGACGCCTTGCCGCTCTGATCAACGAGCAAAGCTGCAACCCGCTTGTCGCGGAGCTTCCACAATTTCGCATCCAGAATGAAATGATGAATATTCACGAGCGAAACGAAAATCAGGAAACTCGTGGTGAAATCGTAATGGAACAGATAGCTCACAAGCCACGGCCCGGGAATGAACAGCGCAATGCCTCCGGCGACGAGCGTGGCAAAATACGCGGCGATGTGCCAATTTTTCTCGCCGGCGGCGCGCGCTTCGCGTCGCTGGTAATAACTGGTGATCCAGATGTACTGCGCGGAATGGAGGACGGCGAGAATTCCGCTGCTGTAGCGCGTCTGCGGCACCTGCGAAGCAGAATTCAATTCGAGCAGCGTGGGCAGCACGAACCAGAGGAATTGAGTGAACGCCAGGGTGAGCGGCGCAACCAGGGCGCGCGCGCCCATAGTGCGAATCAAGCGCCGAAATCCCAGGAATGTGAAAATCGCAAATGCCACACCGAAGGCCACGCGCAGAGGGAACGTGATTTTTGCGGGCAAGCCGAGGGAAAGAATTAATGGATCGGTCGAGCCGCCGGTTTCAAAACTCGCCAGCAGCATGAGGTACGACGCCACAAACGCGCCACGCAGCCAGCGCCTTTCGCCCGCGGTAATTTCCGCGCCGCTGCGCCGCGCGAACATCATCAATAGGCCGTAGTTCTGCCCCGAGTAATGCCAGGGACTCCAGCAGATATAAAGCGTGAAGAGCCACGGAAAAAATCGCGGCGAGGCATGCATCACGATGCCGGTGAGCACCAGCAGCAGCGTCACATGCAGCGTGACGAATTTATATTTTTCGAAATCCGCGCGCGTGTGATAAGCGCGATAAATCGTGGCCATGAAATGCGGGTAATTGAATACGATGGCCAGCAGATAAAATGTCATGGCCCAGGCGTGCGTGTGCGCCGGGGTCATCAGCAACGCCACCGCCAGCAGCGGAGCTGACCACGCGCCGCAGCCGATCAGCAGATCGAGCCAGGGACCGTAGATCCATGAGCCTGATGATCCAGGGAGCGGCGCGGGAGGCGCGGAGGGTGCGGCGGCGATCGGTTCGACTGTGACGCTCAAGCTGGAAACCTCGAGATTCTGTTCACTGCTCTTTGCACCTGCGCCGCGCGCGCTGCACTCAAGTTCAATCCAAGCAGGACGGCGTGCAAGTTTTCGCCATGGGGTGTAAGCGCACAGTTTACCGCCATTGCGCGGGCGTCTCGCGGCGGCGTCATATCGCTATGTTGAAAGCGTAACTTCCCAGAGATAGGACGGTGCGCTAATGACGGCACCCGCAGGATGCGAGACGCGGAGAATCCTGTTATGCGCGGGCGGAGAAATGTGGCTTAATAAATGCGATGATTTTCATGGAGCGGGACGTGAGATTAGAATGCTTGCACGGAGTAATTTCTTTGGTCATCGTGCGACATTAGCAAGGGCCCGGGAATCATATCGTACGAGAGGAGTTCGAATATGCAATTGGGAATGATTGGGTTGGGACGGATGGGAGCGAACATGGTCCGGCGGTTGATGAAGGCCGGGCATGAGTGTGTGGTGTTTGATATGACGCCTGCGAGCGTGCAGGCGCTGGCGAAAGAAGGCGCGACGGGCGGCAGTTCGTTGGATGATTTCATCGGCAAACTGAAACAGCCGCGCGCGATCTGGCTGATGGTGCCTGCGGCGGTGGTTGATGACACGCTCGCGAAACTCCTGCCGAAGCTACAGAAGGACGACATTATTATTGATGGCGGGAATTCCTATTATATTGACGACATCCGCCGCGCCAAGGAACTCGCGCCGAAAGGAATTCATTATGTGGACGTCGGCACCAGCGGCGGCGTGTGGGGCCTGGAGCGCGGCTACTGCATGATGATCGGCGGGGAGCAGGCGACGGTGCAGCGGCTCGATCCGATTTTCAAATCGCTGGCTCCCGGACGCGGCGATATCGCGCGCACGCCGGGCCGTGAAAAAGTTCCCGGCACAGCGGAAGAGGGCTACCTGCATTGCGGGCCTTCCGGCGCCGGCCATTTCGTGAAGATGGTGCACAATGGAATCGAATATGGCGTGATGGCCGCTTACGCCGAGGGTCTGAATATTCTGCACCACGCCAACGTCGGGAAAGTAAAGCAGACGGAAGATGCGGAGACCACGCCGCTGCGTTCACCGGAACATTATATGTACGATATTAATCTGCCGGATGTGACGGAAGTCTGGCGGCGCGGCAGCGTAATCGCATCCTGGTTGCTGGACCTGACGGCGATTGCGCTGCTCAAGTCTCCCGCACTAGACGATTTTTCCGGCCGCGTGTCGGATTCCGGCGAAGGCCGCTGGACAATTCAGGCGGCAATCGAAGAAGGCACACCGGCCCCGGTGCTTACTAGCGCGCTGTTCGAGCGGTTTACTTCGCGCGGCGAATCGGACTTCGCAAACAAGCTGCTTTCCGCCATGCGCTTCGAATTCGGCGGCCACCACGAGAAGAAATCATAAGGATGACAGATGGCTGACACCACGACCGCGAATCTGGAAGTGAAGAGCACCGTAGCTGGGCCAAAAGTGCCTTCCGACGCGCTGGTATTTTTCGGCGCGACGGGCGATCTGGCGCACAAACAAATCTTTCCGGCGCTGCAGGCCATGATCAAGCGCGGAAACCTGAATGTGCCAGTGATCGGCGTAGCCAAGGCGGGCTGGAACATTGAGCAGCTTCGCGAGCGTGCGCGCGACGGCATCGCCACATTCGGCGGCGGCGTGGACGAAGCGGCATTCGCCAGGCTGGTGCAGCTGCTGAAATATATTGATGGCGACTATCAGGACCCGAAAACTTTCGAGCAGTTGCACGCAGCGCTCAATGGCGCCCAGCACCCCACGCACTATTTGGCCATTCCACCTAGCCTGTTCGCCACCGTGGTGGAGGCGTTGGGTAAATCGGGCTGCGCTACGAATGCGCGCGTGATTATCGAAAAACCGTTTGGGCACGACCTGGCATCGGCACAGCACCTAAACGCGATTCTGCAATCCGTGTTCCCAGAATCCGGAATTTTCCGCATTGACCACTATCTCGGCAAGGAAGCGGTGGAAAATTTGCTGTTGTTCCGCTTCGCCAATGCTTTTCTGGAGCCGATCTGGAATCGCAATTACATTCACAGCGTGGAAATCACCATGGCGGAATCTTTCGGCGTGCAAGGGCGTGGAAAGTTTTACGACGAGACCGGCGCCATTCGCGACGTGATTCAGAATCACCTGCTACAGGTGGTAGGTTTTTTGGCGATGGAGCCACCCACCAGCATGTATCCGGAATCCTTGCGCGACGAACAAGTGAAAATTTTCCGCATGATACCGCCGATCAATCCCACTAACTTGGTGCGCGGCCAATTCACGGGCTATCACCAGGAGCCCGGAGTCGCGCCGAATTCGGACGTGGAAACGTACGCGGCCGTTTGCCTCGAAGTGGATTCCTGGCGCTGGGCCGGCGTCCCGTTCCTGATTCGCGCAGGAAAATGCCTCGCGGTTACGGCCACCGAAGTGTTCGTGAAGTTGCGCCAGCCGCCGCTGACCAAGCTGCCACCGGGATCGAATTATTTTCGCTTCCGCCTGGGACCCGATTTGTCATTGAGCTTGGGTGCGCGCGTGAAACGTCCGGGACCCAGACTGCAGACGATGGAGACCGAACTTTCGGCAGTCTCGTCCGACGAAACGGGCGAGATGGCAGCGTACGAGCGGCTGCTTACTGACGCGATGAAAGGTGATTCGCTGCTATTCGTGCGGCAGGATGCGGTGGAAGCGGCGTGGGCGATTGTCGAGCCGATTCTGGGCGACATCGTTCCGATCCAGCCGTATCAGCCTGGAACTTGGGGACCCGTCGACGCAAATCACCTGGCGGCTGCTAGCGGTGGCTGGCACGATCCGGCGGGTAAGGCAACCGGCGGCTAAGCGCGCGCCAGCGAATTTCTGCCGGAAATGTTTCCGCGCGCCGGATGCCGGATGCACGACGCAAGATCACGCAGGATTCTTTGCGGCGTGCGATTTTCCCCAGGCGAACGCGAACACTCCTACCGCGAGCAATAGCGCCGTAAGTCCCACAATTTTCACGATGGCGAATACTTTGTGCGGCTCGTCATCTGCGGGAATCACCGAGAACGCGATAGTGACGAGCGTGGTGGTAAATCCCAGCACGCCGACTGCGAGAGCCGCGGGCCGTCCGCCGGGAATGTGCATCACCTCAGGGCCGGGCGGCTCGCGCTGCAAACGAATCAGCGACGCAAATACAAAAAGATACGGAATGAAGTAAGTGATGATGCCCATGCTGACCAGAACTTCGTAAGCGCCGTACACGCTTGTGCCGGCTTGGCCCAGCACAATAAAAATCACGCCGCAAGCTGCTTGCACCAGCAGCGCCACGTAAGGCGTGCCCCATTTCGGATGCACCCGCGCGAACGCGGACGGCAAATAGCGATCGAGTCCGGCGACAAACGGAAGCCGGGCCGAAACTGCCAGCCACGCGCCGAGTGCGCCCAGATTGCTGACGGTAATCAGCAGCGCGGCGAGCGGCCCGATACCAGAGAAGCCAACGCGCTCCGAAGATTGCGAAATTGCCTGCATGATGCCCTGCAATCCGCTCACTTGGCTGGCCGGCAGAGCGATCAGTACAGCGACCGTGCCAAGAATGTAGCCGCTGGTGACGAACGCGCCGCCAGCTAGCAATCCGCGCGGAAGATTTCGGCGCGCGTCTTTTACTTCATCTCCCAGAAACGAAGCGGATTCGGACCCACCGAGCGCAAACACAATGGTCGCCATGAAGAGCACGTCGCGGAAGTGCATGTGCGGAGTCATGCTGGCAACAGTAAATTTGGTAGCGGAGCCGAAGCGGTGCCACGCGGTAGCGGCGATAGCGAAAAGAATTGCGATGGGCAGCCACGTGCCGATCGCGCCGAGATTGTGCAACCACTTGCCGACGGAAAGACCGATCACGTTCAGAAAAGTGCCCAGCGCCAGACCCAACAACGCAAACAGCAGGAAATATGTTTTGTTGTTCGCGAGAAATTGCCAGCTAGCCGGTCCTATATATAGCGCGTTGCTCGCGGCGAAATAAAGCACGGCCGGATAATAAGGAAGATTGCTGGCCCAATAGGTCCAGCCAGTCATGAAGCCGGGAAATTCTCCGAACGCGCGCTTGGTCCAGACGTACATGCCGCCTTCCTGCGGATAGCGCGAGGAAAGCTCCATCACGGAAAGCGCCAGCGGAAGATAAAACGCGCACCAGGCGATCAGCCAGATGACGACGGCGCTGGCTCCAACGGTCGCAGCCGTCGCGATCCAGCGCAGACTGATGCCCGTGACAATATAAAACAGCACCAGATCCCGAAAGCCCATGGCGCGGTGCGGGCGATTGGAGCTGGGTGTTTCACTCATGGGCGGAAAGCTCCGCATCGGATGAGCATGAGGCGGACATCATGCGCCGAGATTGCGCCAAAAAGCGAGCGTGTTCCGCTGCGTCGCAGCAAGCGCCTCCCCGTTGGAGCGGCGTACTGCGGCTTGCTACGATCCAGCTTTGGCTTTCTGGTCGTGGCCGTAGTATTCGTACGCGGACATCGGCTTCTCGCCGCCTTTTTTCCACACGCGCTCATCCGCCGGAAGTTTTCCCAGCGCCCGCGCCATTTCGCGGATGTGCGTCGCCACCGCGCCGCAGCACGCGCCGATATAATTCACACCAAGCTCGCGAGCCTTCACGGCATATTCCGCCATCTCGCGCCGAGTCAGTTGGTACGGCTCGAGCTGGTCCGGAAACGCCGCCAAGCTGGTGAAATCGCGATGCGTGTGCGTGGTGCGATACGCGACGGGCTGGCAACCGACGTAACCCGCCACAGCTTTTCGCATTTCAGCCATCAGCGGCAGCGTGTGCTCGGGACTTCGCAGGCAATTGATGCCGACAATGTCCGCGCCGGCGTCGGCGAGCGCGCGCGCCACGTCCGCGGCGGACTTGTCATCGGTGGTGATGTCTTCATTTTCGAAGCAGACCGTGACCATTACGGGCAATTTAGTTTTTTTCGCTTGCTCGACCGCGAGCAACGCTTCACCGAGGAACGAAAATGTTTCGCCAATGATGAAGTCCACGCCTTCGGCGACTTGCACATCGAGCTGCTCATCGAAAGTTTTGCGCACGCGGTCGGCCGCGGCCTTGTCATTGGGCTCATACATCCATGTGAGGCTCAAATTTCCGGCGACGAGGCAGCGATCGCCGGCGGCCTGCTTGGCGATGCGCACGGCCGCGCGATTCAGTTCCTCCACGCGCTCGCCCATGCCGACGGTCGCGAGTTTGTCGCGGCTGGCGTAGAACGTGAGCGCTTGCAGCACTTCAGCTCCAGCGTCGCGAAATTCGCGATGCAACTCGAGCAACGATTCGGGATTGTTCAGCGCGACTTCGGGGGTGAATGGCCCCGCGCGAACCCGGCCGCGCTTTTCCAGCTCCAAAAGATAGCCGCCATCGCCGAGGACCACACCTTCCGATAACCTTTCGAGAATGCCTTTTTTACTCGTACTGGTCATCGCCGCTCCTTGTGAGCCGCTTCGTTGCGCGGCTCCTATCAATATCCAAAATCACTCCGGAACAATCCTTCATCACGCATGCGCCGTTTTCACTTTGCCGCGCCGGCTGTCGCGCAGCACTTGATGCGCGGCGTTGTATCCCGGTGCGCCGGTGACGCCGCCGCCGGGATGCGCGCCCGCGCCGCAAAGATAAAGTCCAGCAATCGGCGTGCGGTACTGCGCCCAACCGGCGACCGGCCGCATGAAAAAAAGCTGTTCGAGCGAAAGATCGCCGTGAAAAATATTTCCTTCGGTCAGCCCGTAAGTGCGCTCCAGATCGAGCGGAGTGAGCACCTGCCGCGCGATGATGGACTGTGGCACGTTGGGCGCGTACTCCGCGATTTTCTTCACCACGCGGTCGCCGAGAAGCTCGCGCTTTTCGTCCCAAGTTCCCTGGCGCAATTTGTAGGGGACATATTGAATGAACGTAGTCATTACGTGCTTCCCCGGAGGCGCGAGCGTGGAGTCCACGTTTGAGGCGACCACGCAATCCACCCACAACTCTTCGGGAATTTCACCGAACTTCGCGATGTCATAACAGCGTTCGGCAAATTCGAGCGAAGGCACCAGTGTGAAAAGCGCGCGCTGCGATGCGGGCCAGTCGCGGGGCATCCCGGTCACGCGCGGCTCTTCGCTCAATACGAAATTCACTTTGGCGCAGGGGCCGTCCATCTTGATGCCGGCAACTGCATGACGAAAATCAGCGGGAAGCTCGCGCTGCTCCACCAGCCCCAGAAAAGTGCGCTTCGGATCCGCATTCGAGAGCACGAAGCGAGCGGAAATTTCCGTGCCGTCCTCGAGAAAGACGCCGCGCGCGCGGCCATCGCGCACGTCCACTTTCGCGACGGGCGCCGCGGTAAGAATTTCCGCCCCCGCTTTTCGGCAAGCAGAAGCAAGTGCCTGGGTGATCGCGCCCATGCCGCCGATCACGTGCCCGTAAAAGCCTTGAATCTCTCCATCGCCGCCGCTCAACAAGTGGAACAGCAATCCCAGCGCGGAGCCGGCGTCGTACGGACCGCCGTGCTTGCCGTAAACATTGTTTGCCAGAAACATCGTCTTCATTTTTTCGGATTCGTAACGGCGATCGAGAAAATCGCCAAGGCTGCCGGTGAGAAACGAAACCAGCTGCGCGGCTTCTTCGCCCTGCATGCCGCGAAATCTTTTCCCCACGCGCAGCAGTTCGAACCAGCCGGCCGCACCGCGCTGGCCGGGGTCGGGCGGCGGCTCCAGAAAAAACGGCTGCAGATAACGCGCCAGCTTTTTCAGCTGGTCGTCCATGCGCACGAAAGTCTCGGCGTCACGCGGCGAAAGCTTTTGGAATTCGGCGATGGCCCGCTCGCGGTCGGCCCACCACGGCACCACATGCCCATCTAGAAACGGCACCAGCAGGCCAGGATCGCACGGCACCATTCTCAATCCGTGCGCGCCGAGATCCAGATCGCGAATAATCGCGGGCCGCAACATGCTCGCGATATAAGAAGTCGTCGAAGCGCGGCAGCCCGGCGCGATTTCTTCCGTGACGCAGCAGCCGCCCACAATTTCACGACGCTCCACCACAAGCGTGGAAAATCCCGCGCGCGATAGATACGCGGCGGCCGTCAGGCCGTTGTGGCCCGCGCCGATGACGATCGCGTCATAGGACTTGCATTGCGGAGGCATCTGGGATTAGTATGACCGCCAGTCACAGCAGTATAACGCTAGAATTAGATAGCATAACTGGAGAAATAATCCAATGACAGTGTCCAGTCATGACCTGCGGTCACACCAACGCGTGAAAGCGCCGCGCAGCGTGCTGAATCCTGATGTACGCCCGATCACACCGGGACCGCGCCTGGAGGCAAAACGCGCGCGCATTGTGGACGCGGCTTTGCGCCATTTTGCGGAGCATGGGTATCACGCGGCGCGCATCGAGGATCTTTCGGCGCAGTTGGGCGTCGCGAAAGGTTCGATCTTTCAATATTTCGGCAGCAAGGGCGGATTGTTTCTGGAAGCGTACAAAAAAGCGGTGCGCTCTTTTCCGGCGTATCTGGATTGCCCCTCGCAGATTCGCGAAAAGGGATTTTTCGAAATTTTGCGCTACTGGCTGCTGCGCACCGAACGCTTGGTGCGCGAAGACTGGATTCCCTATCGCGTCGCGCTGCTGGGAAATTACGGAGTAGATCTGGCGCTGAAGCGCGAGATCAATCGTTTTCTGCTGGCGGAAGACCCCTACGGCAGCACCGCGTTCGTGCGACTGGGAATTGCGCGCGGCGAGGTGCGTTCGGACATCGATCCGCCGCTCATCGTTTCGATTCTGGACTGGACCATGGAGCGTTTTCAGGACGCGCTGCTGACCGAAGAGCTCGATCCCGGACTTTTTCCGCATCCCGCCGATCCGACGAAAAACCAGGCGCGCATTAACCAATTTTTGCTGGTCCTACGCGGCGCGATCGGTATTTGAATCTCGTTCGCGCGCGCTAGTTCCGCGTAAGATTGCACAATTCCTTCAGGAGAGAATTGCATGGAACCGTCGGTGAAAGAAATTCTCGCTTCCTATAACGCCGCTGCTGCTCTGCCTGACGCGCACACCATTCCCGCGCGATGGTACACCGACCCGCGCATCGCACAGCTGGAACTGCAAAACGTATTTTCGCGCACGTGGCAATCGGTGGGCCGCACGGCGCAAGTGGAAAAGCCGGGACAGTACGTGACCACGACCGTCGCGGGCGAGCCGATCGTCGCCGTGCGCGGCAGCGATGGAATATTGCGCGCGTTCTACAACGTCTGCCGGCATCACGCCATGACGGTGATGAACGAACCATGCGGCTACGCACAGCACCTGCGCTGCCCCTATCACGGCTGGACCTACAACCTGGAAGGCGAGCTGCGCGGCATGACGGAGTTCGAAGGCGTGAACAATTTCGACCGCGCGCAGAACGGGTTGGTCCCGGTTCGCGTGGAGATCTGGGAGAATTTTATTCTCGTGAACCTGGATCCGCACGCGGCAGCGCTGCGGGAATCTCTGGGCGCGCTCATAGGGCTCGTGAAGCCGCTGAATTTCGGCAGCCTGAAATTTGTCGAGCGGCGCAGCTACATTCAACAGTGCAACTGGAAAGTGTACGTGGATAATTTTCTGGACGGCGGCTATCACGTGCCGCACATGCATAAGGGGCTCAATAGCGTCCTGGATTACACCAACTACACGATTGAAAACGTGGACCGCTGCTGCGTGCAATCCAGCCCTGTGGCCGTGGACAAGAGTTCCGAGGCTAGCGCCGCCGCAACGCGCAAAGGCGACCGCGCCTATTATTTCTGGCAATACCCGAATTTCATGTTGAATTGGTACGAGGGATATCTCGACACCAACCTGGTGATTCCGCTGGGCGTGGACCGCTGTGAAGTGATTTTTGATTTTTATTTTGGCGATACCAGCGAAGCGCAGATGCCCTACATCCGCGAAAGCATGGGCGTGAGCGAGCGCGTGCAGCAGGAAGACATCGTAATCTGCGACGGCGTGCAGCGCGGCCTCAGTTCGCGCGCGTACCAGGCTGGCCGGCTATCCGTGCGGCGCGAGGCCGGCGAGCATTTGTTTCATCGCTTGCTGGCTGCGGATTTGAACGATACGAGCGCCGCGTCGCGCGATAAGCAAAAAAGCACTCCTGAACTCCAGAAACCATCCGCATAAACAGCCTCAGTCGAAAATCACCGTTTTGTTGCCGTAGAGCAGGATGCGGTTTTCAATGTGCCAGCGCACTGCGCGCGAGAGCACTACTTTTTCCAGATCGCGCCCCTTCTGAATTAGATCCTCGGTGGTATCGCGGTGCGAAATGCGGACTACGTCTTGCTCGATGATCGGTCCGTCGTCGAGAACTTCGGTGACGTAGTGGCTCGTCGCGCCAATCAACTTCACACCGCGATCGAAGGCTTGTTGGTGCGGCTTGCCGCCCACGAACGCAGGCAGAAACGAGTGATGAATATTAATGATGTGGTGCGGCGGGTACTGGCGAATGAAGTCCGACGACAGCACTTGCATGTAGCGCGCCAGAACGATCAAGTCAATTCCATGCGGACGCAGCAGTTCGAGCTGCTGGCGCTCGGCTTGGGCTTTATTTTCCTTCGTGACCGGGATCACGTGCAACGGAACGCCGTAAAAATCGGCCCAGCGCTGCACGTCCGCGTGATTGCTGATGATCAGTAGAATTTCGCAGCCCAATTCCCCGCTGCGCTGGCGATACAGCAAATCCACCAGGCAATGATCGTAACGCGAAACGAATATCGCGATTTTCGGGCGATAACTGGACAGCGCCACGCGCCACTGCATGCCGAAACGGTCGGCGATGGGCTGAAAATGCTTCGCGAACTCGCGCATGTCTAGCGTGAATTCCGCCAGGTCCCATTCCACGCGCATCAGAAAGAGATTGCGTTCAGCGTCCTGATGCTCGTCCGCGTGCAGCGTGTTGCCGTTGCCGCGATAAATAAAGTCGTGGATCGCGGCGTTCAGACCTTTTTGGTCGGGGCAGCTGACGAGCAAGATGGCGGTGTTCTTCACCGGGCGCTCCGGCAGATGCGGGCGCTATTGATGGTCACGCGGAATGGTTTCCTCCCAGGTTTTGTCGCGCAGCGGCTTTCCATTTTCGGTCAGATGGCGCTCGAAATGATAATAGAAATTCTGCGCGTCGCTGCGCAGATTGAGCACGACGCTCCACACCAGCGTGCGGTCGGGTAGTTCGACGGTGGTGGACCCTTCACCGTGCACCTCGCTCACTGCGGGCTTGGCGTCCGCCACGACGTAGCTCATCTGCTCGTGATCTTTTAACTTTCCCCACGGATATTTACTGGAATCGTTCCCGCTCCAGGCGACGCGCGTGGAGCCAGCGAGCACGTCACGCGTCACGGTCCAATCCTGCGGCGGCCATGTGTCACCTTCCGAAGTCACGCCGGCGAGAGGTGTTTCTTTCTCGGGCACGGCGAAATGCGAACGCGCGGGCGACTCCAGCGGGACGAACGGAAGTTCCAAGCGCGAAGTATTCAGGCCGCCGAGCCACAGAGAAGTCGTCATCGGATACGGCGTCGGCCAAATCATCGGCCACAACGCATTCGAGATCGCCAAACGGATGCGATGGCCCGCCGGAAAAACCCAGCTCGTGACATGCAGCTCGATGGGCAACTCATATTTGTGATCGGGTTCGAGATCGCCGGGATTTGCTGCGGAATCGCGTTGCGCGCCACTTTGCCCCGCGCCGGTGATAAGGGTCACCGTGCCATCGGGCGCGACGTCGGAGAGGCGCACGAACCAATCAGCCAGCGGCGCGCTCGACGATACTTGCAGCACAGCCTTGGGCCAACCGAGGATCGCAGTGTCTTGCACCAGCGGCGGAGAATCATAAACCAGGCTGTAGGCGTCAATCGGCCGTTGGTCCGCGGTGAGATCGCCCCACCAGAAACCGGCTTCGCTGCCGATGGACGGGACATATTGCAACTGGTGTCCGCCAACGGATAAGGCAGCCGGAGGCGCGTCGCCCAAGGAATAATCCGGCTCAAGGAAAAAAGTCTGCGTGCGTGCGTTCGCGGGCGGCCAGGTTTTTTCCGCGCGCCACTCGCCGGGAATTTCTGCGAGGTTGGGATCGGGCGGATACCAATGGCGCATGTAAACTTCGAAGCGCGGCTCGTCCATGATTCCGTTTTGCATTCCCTTCAGCCAGTAATCCCACCAGCGCACGGCCTCCACGCGCCATTCGATCGAAGGGCCGGGCTCGGCTTCGTGCGGAAAAGTGTGATTCCAGGGGCCAATCAGCGCTTTGATCGGCGCTTTCGAGTGTTCGAAGAAGCGCGGAATGCTGTCGCGATAGCCGTCGAGAAATCCGCCGATCATGAACGAAGGAACTTTGTATTCGTCGTAATGATTCGGCGCGACGGAAGCGCGGCGCCAGAATTCGCTGTCGCGCTGGTGCTGCAGGTATAGAAAAGCCCAAGGCTTGGTGTCAAATCGCGCGGCGAGAGATTTTTCGTCCGTGGGAAAATCCGGCGCGCGCGTCAGGCCAAGCTGCAGGTCCATGCCCAGCTCGTATTCATCCAGGTGCATCAGGTTGTCAATGTAATGGATATCGTCGTGAAATAATTCCTCGGTGGCGCACATGGCGATAATGGCTTTCAGCGCGGGCGGGTGCAGCCGCGCCATTTGGATAGAATTGAAGCCGCCCCAGGAAATGCCCGTCATACCGACATTGCCGTTCGACCACGGCTGCTTCGCGAGCCACGCGATTACTTCCAGGCCGTCCCGCTGCTCTTGATCCGAGTATTCACGATCCGGCGGCACGCCCTCGCTGGCGCCAGTGCCGCGAATATCCACGCGTGCAGTGACGTATCCGCGGCGCACAAAATAAGAATGTAGGTCCCAATCGCGTGCCAGCGTCCAATCGTCTTTGCGGTAAGGCAAGTATTCGAGAATCGCAGGAAATTTCTCGCCAGGATGAGCGGTTGGGAGCGGTCCGTCCGGCATATAAAGGTTAACGGCAAGGCGCACGCCGTCTTTCATCGGTATCCACGCCTGAACCGTTTTCACATTGGGGTATTGAGGCGGATAACTGGAACCTTGCTGTGCGTCGGGAGATGCACCGGACAATTCTGTCGCGATTCGATTGGGAGTCGTTTCGGTTGGTTCGACGGCTGTCACGATTACCGGATCGACGATCGTCCCGCGGCTAGCCTCCGTTGGCTCAACGAGAGGCGCCGCGTACACGGGGCCGTGTCCCGTCACTACTTTCAGCAAGAAATCGAGCCGTACGTCCGAGCCCGATTTGATTTCCACACCTGTCTTATCAACGGGACCAAACCCAGCAGACTCAACGTGAATTGCGTACGAGTCTGGGGCTAAAGTAAGCGTGTAAGAACCATCCGTACCGGTCTTTGCATCAAGCGACGTCTCACCTGCGGTGAATATCAATTTAGTGTTCGGGACCGTCGCGCCCGTTTCATCGGTAACCGTACCGTGAATGGTCGCAGTCTGGGCTGCGGCCTGCGATTGGAGCGAAGCGTACGCGACGAAAGCGGAGCTCATCAGAATCGCTGTCGTCGCGATGAACACTGCTGTGCAGACAAATCTCGGAGCCTTCTTCACGTTGCAGTTTCCTCTTCGGGTGCAAGGCTACCACACGTGACGAGCGCAGTTAGCGGCGAGGACGCGCGCTCAAGGTTTGACGACGGATTCCAGCAGCTTAGTCCAGTGCGAGAGATGTTCGAGCGATGGAGCGTGGGTGTGATCGAGCTCTAGCGGCGTGATGGAGATGGCGCCGTCGCGGATCGCAGCGAGGTCGGTGTCCGGCTCGATGTCTTCGATGCGCTGCTGTTCGTGCAGCCAGAAATACTTGCGGCCGCGCGGGTCAGTGCCGGGCTGCAGCAGGTTGCGCGTGATCTTGGAAGATTGACGCGTGAAACGCACCGAGCCGTTCCAGGCTTGCGGTATGTTCACGTTCAGCAGGATTCCGGGCGGCAGGCCTTCGGTGAGGATCAGCGGAGCCAGGATGCGCGCGAACTGTGCGGCCGGTTTGAAGTCGAACTCCTTGCCGCGATAGGCGACGGAGATTGCGATGGATGGCACGCGGTTGATGGCGCCTTCCATGGCGGCGCCCACGGTTCCGGAGTAGTAGATGTTCTCACCCATGTTGCCACCGCGGTTGATGCCGGAAATGACGAGGTCGGGCTTCTCCTTGAGGATGGCGTTGAAGGCCAGGATCACGGCGTCGGCGGGCGTGCCTTCGATGGAGTATTCGTTGGCGGCGAGCTGGTCCATGTAGATGGGCTGGCGCAACGTGAGCGACTGCGCGGCGGCGCTGCGTTCGCGGGAGGGCGCGACGACGGTGAGCGTGGCGTCGTCCTTCAGCGCGTCCACCAGCGCGCGCAGGCCGGGAGCGTGGATGCCGTCGTCGTTGGTGATCAGGATATGGGGCATGAAGGTGCGGTGCGGATGCGTGACGCCTTTCGAAAGTTTCGTCTCGGTTGAGCGGCGGAAAGGAAGATGGTCGGGACGACTGGATTTGAACCAGCGACCTCACGCACCCCAAGCGTGCGCGCTACCAGGCTGCGCTACGTCCCGACCGCTTGCACCGGATGTAGCGTATCACTCGCGTTCGAGAAGGGTCAAGACGGCGAGGAGTTCTTCGTGCAAATCGAGGAGAAATTTGCGCTGTCGCTGCGTGGGAGCCTCGCGGCGAGATGCCGGTGGCTGAGCGAACGCGGCGGAGCGTTCGGCGGCACCATTTCCTGCAGCAGCGGCGCTGCTGCCATCTGAGTCGGCGCCAATTCCTTGGCCGCGTTCTTCGAAGTGTTTGCGCGCGCCGGCGATCGTAAAACCTTCTTCGTAGAGCAGGCGCTTGATCTCGAAAACGGTCTCGATGTCTTCGCGGCGGTAGAGGCGATGGCCGCTGGGGCTCTTCACCGGCTGCAACATGGGAAATTCAGTTTCCCAGTAGCGCAGGACGAAGGCTTTGGTGGCCGTCAGGCGGCTGACTTCGCCGATGCGAAATAGGCTCTTCTCTTGCGTGTCGTCCATGGGTGCGGCATCCGGTGCTGGGGCAGCGCTAGCCATCTCAATTTGTATCGTAGGCTGATTTTCTGCGGTGTCAACCCCTGGGAACTGGTCGGGGCTCATGATTTGCGCGGGTCTTTGCGCTCGCGGTGGCGCGATCCGCGTTTTTTCAGGCGTTGGGTGAAGCGGATAGGCGTGCCCAGGAAGCCGAATTCCTTGCGCAGCTCGTTTTCAAGGAAACGCTGATAGCTGAAGTGCAGCGGCTTGAGCTGGTTGGTGAAGAGAACGAAAGTCGGCGGCGCGGTGCTGGCCTGGGTGATGTAGAAAATTTTCACTTCGCGGCTGGCGGGCGAGGTGCCGCGCGTGAGATCCACTTTCGCGACCCAGCGATTCAGCTCGCCGGTGGAAATGCGTTTGTTGCGAGCTGCGACGACCTTGTCAATCAAGTTGTAAAGGCGGTCGATGTTTTCGCCGGTCTTGGCGGAGAGAAAAACGATCGGCGCGTAGGAAAGAAATTTCAGGCGGGCGCGGACCAGCGGCTCGTAATCTTGCACCAGCTTGTTGGCGTTGAAGGCGACGAATTTTCCGCCGCGTTTCTTTTTCTCGGACGATAGATCCTGCGCGGCTTCCAGCGCCAGGTCCCATTTGTTCATCACAATGATCACCGAGCGGCCAGACTGCTCGGCATAGCTGGCGATGGTGGCGTCATGCGAGGTGATGCCTTGCGCCGAATCGGCGACGAGCAGAGCGATGTCCGCGCGTTCGAGATGCTGGCGAGCCATGATGACGCTCAATTTCTCGGCGATGAGTTTGGTTTTGCCTTTGCGGCGAATTCCGGCGGTATCGAGGAAGCGATAGGCTTTGCCGTTGCGCTCGACGACGGTGTCCACCGCGTCGCGCGTGGTGCCAGGCTCAGCGGAAACGATGGAGCGTTCCGCGCCGACGAGCTGATTGAGCAGTGTGGATTTTCCGACGTTGGGCCGCCCGATAATGGCGATGTTGACGTGCGGGGCTTCCGGCTCCAGCTCGCCTTTGGGAATTTCCTCGGTGATCGCGTCGAGCA